>Ga0335080_10002460_pt1 | contig 18466 bp, 17 predicted proteins | sample Lox_Sample_34_FD_206720 | JGI IMG/M metagenome (GOLD analysis project Ga0335080, IMG submission 206720) | Soil microbial communities from Loxahatchee National Wildlife Refuge, Florida, United States - Lox_Sample_3.4 | ecosystem: Environmental > Terrestrial > Soil > Wetlands | place: USA...
TCCAGGTGGCAGCCTATGGGCCTCTGGCGGAATAAGCTCAGTGGAAATCGCCGAGTGCGAGAGCGAAGACACCGCCGTTTTGATCGGTGGAACTATTCAATCGAAATTCATCGCAAGAGTTTGAAGTCGCTGAGGACCTTGCTTGTTCCTAACACCACGCAGCACAACGGATCGTCGGCGATGCATACGGGTAGCCCGGTTTCTTCCCGGATTCGCTTGTCGAGGTTCTTCAGCAAGGGCGCCGCCGCCGGCGAGCACCATGCCGCGGTCGCTGATGTCCGCGGAAAGCTCCGGCGGGGTGCGCTCCAGTGCTACCCTAATCGCGCTCATAATGGTCGAGACGCACTCGCCTAACGCCTCGCGGATCTCGCTGTCGTCCACGGTAATCGCCTTGGGCTTACCCTCGATGAGACTCCGCCCCTTAACCTCCATGGTTAGCGGCTTGTCCAGCGTATACGCCGAGCCAATCTCGATTTTGATCTTCTCTGCCGTGCGCTCCCCGATCAGAAGGCTGTATTTTCTTTTCAGGTAATTCACGATCGCGTCATCCATGTGATTGCCGGCGCTGCGCAGCGAGCGCGAATAGACGATGCCGGAGAGCGAGATGACGGCGACGTCGGTGGTACCCCCGCCGATGTCCAGGACCATGTTGCCGCCGGGTTGGCTGACCGGCAGACCGGCGCCAAGGGCGGCCATCATCGCTTGCTCCACCAGGTGCACTTCTGCGGCCTTGGCCCGGTAGGCCGATTCCATCACGGCACGCTGTTCCACCTGGGTGATCTCAGAAGGCACGCTGATGACGACGCGAGGATGGACCAGTGTTTTGCGCTGATGTGCCTTTTGCATGAAGTAGTTGAGCATTTTTTCAGCCACTTTGAAGTCGGCAATCACGCCGTCTTTCATGGGCTTGACAACCCTGAGATGACCGGGCGTGCGGCCCAACATTTCCTTGGCCTCCTTGCCGACGGCCTGCACTTCGCCGGTACGGTCGTCCAGAGCAACGGCTGAGGGTTCGTTGACCACGATGCCCCTACCCCGGGCATAGACCCGCGTGTTAGTCGTCCCCAAGTCAATCGCCAAGTCCGCGGAAAACAAGCTCAACAATGGGCGCAGATTGTTGAGGGAGACTCGGGTTACCCAATCGAAGCTCATAACACCAACTGGTTTGATCGTGGCGAGTCGGCAAACGGCTGGCGGCATTTCGTTGGAGCGCCCATTGTGTCGATGATGGTCTGCGATTTATCAGGCGTCCAAAAACGCTGCCGGGGCACGAGTACACAATAAGTGTAGTGCTAGACGGCGATGGTGTATGGGGGGAGCGAATTCTGCGTGGTTGGATCACGCATCTGTCGCGAGTTTTGCGTTGTCGAGAACGAGAAAAGGCGCGCCGACGCGCCTTTTCGGGTTGAGGCGTTTGGAGTCGTTGTTCTTACGCGGCTGCGCTGGCCGCAGTCTCATCCTGGAGCATGGACCGCAGCCTGCTGACGAAATTCGGGAGTGTCTTTGTGTCCATGAACAGCGCTTGCATGCAGCACGGCCAGGTTGCAAATGTGAACATGGCGCGAATATGGCTGACGAGCAGGCGATGCTGGATGGAAAGCTGCTCTAGAATGACACCGGGAGGTTGCTCATATACCCAACAAGTTTGTCTTTGCCGTCGGTCTCTTTTGGTTCTTGAGCCTTGGGTTCAGGGACATCGCCGGCCTTGGCACAGAAGTAGTTGTTCGATTCTGTAATGTGAAGGACGAGACGGGCAAACCTCATCTGCTGCGGCGTAGGTCTGTAACCGAATTTGTCCGCAGGCATCTCCTCGACGGCAGCGACCAGGTTCTTTTCCCGCCGTCCCCTGCTCCGGACCTCATCCCCGCTCAAACCAAAAATCACCCGAGGACTCACATTGCGATTGGCACAGCAAACGGGGGCACTTCAAAGTGAAGTTTTCTGGCCGCAACGCTGCTGCTTTGTCAGACATTGGACCTTGCCTCGTCGAAACATGCGGGGATTCTAGATCAGTTGGATCGCTTCGTTCCGACGCGTGTTTCGGAGGAATAGGAACCGGTGCTCGGGTGGCTTTTTTCCTGGGCACGCCTTTGGTGTGGCAATCAAGGCATTTGACGAAATGAATGTCGTGCGGGCTGTTGCTTGACTTGAAGGTGGTATCCATCGTTTCGACGTTCAGCCCGCAATTCGACAACTGCGGATGGCAGGCGGCGCAGGAGGCTCGAGTGCTCTGACCGTGTCCTTGGTGGCAAGCGAGACAGCTCAGTCCTTCATGGACGCCGACCGGAGTGCGATCGTCACCTGACCCCACTTCCATCGTGGCCAGAGGCGCGTGGCACTGGTAGCAGAGAGCCTGGCGGAGGTCTGGGCTGATTCTGATGGTTCTGGCGCCATCGCGCATCGCGGGTAACGGAAGACGACCGAGGGCAACGTAGTCGAGTTCCCGCCGGTCAAATAGTGCCAGAGAGGGCCGAAAGACCTCCTGGCTGGGTCCGGGGTTTACGGGCTTCCCGGTTGGACGAACCAGCAGAGTTCCCTGGCGGTGGATTTGGTGACAGGCCAGACAGGGGATGACTGGCTGTGCCGCCAGCTTCGGATCACGGAGGCTCCACGGTCCTTTGGTATTGAGCGGAGTCACCAGGTCACGGATCGCACCGTTGAAATGCATTGCATGGCAGCGCAGGCAGTCGTCCATCAACGGCTGCTGGCGGTTGTGCCGGTCGTCCAAAAAGATCTCCTTATAGGTAGCGGCATGTGGGCCCGACGCCCAAGCGGCGTATTCCTGCTGGTGGCACTTCTGGCAGCGGGCGCCCATTCGTTGCACATCGTCAGCTTTTAGGTGGACCTGTTCGGGTATCTCACCACGCAGGTGGGCAACCAGTCGATGTATGTTTTTCAGGTGAAAGCCGGCGTCGAGCGTGAACACGTCGCCGTGGCAGTCCGAACAGGCGACGTTGCGGTGGGTGGAATCGTGCCAATCCGTATAGGGCTGCCAGATCTCATGACACCGGGCGCAGGATCGCCCCCCCGAATAACGATAGTAGACGCTGGCTCCGGGCAGCAACAGGAATAGAGTGGCCAGCAGGATGGGCAGCACAACAGAGAGACGCCGGTGCCAGGACTGGCGCTCGGCGGTCATTGGGTGTTCACTCTACGACACGCCATGAGTGCCTTTCCACGATTTCACCAGATTGTCGGAGGCGTAGTAGGCGATCGCCATGATCGTCAGTGCAGGATTGAACCCACCATTGGTGACATGGACGCTGCCGTCCACTACAAATAGGTTCTCTACATCGTGAACCCGGCAGTACTTGTCAACGACCGACGTCTTCGGATCGTTCCCCATGCGGCAGGTGCCAGCCTGGTGCTGTCCGCCACTCAAACCTGTGCCGGGCAAGGACGTCCAGGTAGTAACGGCTCCGGCTTCTTTAAGCCACGTCTCCGCATTGGAAGCGAGAAACTTGCCCACTATTTGGTCGTTGGGATGCCGTCCGCCGGAAAGACGGCACACCGGAATTCCCCAGTAGTCTTTCACTTTCGGATCAACCTGTACCCGGGACTCAAACATAGGTATCTCCTGGACAGGTCCCATCACTCTTATGCTGCGCCGGTACCATTTGCGCATGAAATCCTTGTGTCCGCGGCCCCACTTGGGCGAACCGGGTTCCCGCCATCCCGCAAACTGATAGGGCAGACGGATAAATTCATTGGCCAGCATGCCACCGCCGATCAATCCTTCATTAGCGTGGTTGAAGTCGCAAATGGCGATCGACGCGCCAGGCCCCAGATCGTCGTAAACGTCGAAATCAAAGAGACCTGCGGCTCCCGTATAAGCGTGCCCCTGAAGGTTTCTCCCTACCCAGTCGTAGCGATTGCCCAGACCGTTGGGGAATAGCCGGCTCTTCGAATTGAGCAGTAGCCGAGCGGACTCGTTAGCCGAGGCAGAAACTACAACTATGTCCGCGGTCTGTTCCTGCAGGCGCGGCCGGGAATCAAAATAGGCCACACCTTTCACCCGGCCTTGGTCGTCGGTGAGAATCTCTTTGACTATGGATGAGCTGCGCAGTTCGCAATTGCCGGTGGCGAGAGCTGTCGGGATGACCGTATTCTGGGTGCCGTTCTTCGCGTCCACTTCGCAAGCGAAACCCACGCACCAGCGGCAGCGCATGCAGGCTGCCCGGCCGTTGTAGGGCACCGAATTGCGCAGCATCGGAATATCAAAGGGATGGAGTCCGAGACGCTGCGCAGCAGGTTTCAAGATCTCGTATTCACGGTTGGGAGGGAGAGGCGGCATCGGCAGGGAGCGTCGGCGCGGGGAGCGAAAGATGTTGTTCGAATCGTCGCCGGAGACGCCAATTTCCCACTCCGCTTTCTCATAATAGGGCTCGAGTTCTCCATAGCTGATCGGCCAGTCTTCCAGGGTGCTGCCCTCGACCGTTCCATAGGTCGAACGCATGCGGAAGTCTCGTTCCATGTAGCGCCACGCCATAGCGCCATAACTGAAAGTGCCGCCTCCCACACAAGCCGCATTGTTGTTGTATTCGCCGTCGCTGGGCCCCAGACGTCGTTCGTGGCCCTGCTCATCGACAAAGACCCGCGGGTTGCGTTCTTCGTCGGGTCCGAATGCATTGCCCAACACCGTCGTTCGCTGGTTGCGCAAGTCGTCTTTGCGGCAATCGAATGCTGTGTACCATTCGCCTCGCTCCAGCAGCACTACGCTGAGTCCCGCCGTGGCCAGTTCCTTGGCAACAATACCCCCGCCGGCGCCCGCACCTATCACCACCGCGTTGACGTGTGGCAGTGCCATCACCCTGACCTTGTACCCAACCCGTCCCTACGGCTTGCTGACGTCGTAGTGGAGCCGCCCACGAATGGGCGGGTAGGAGAGACCCAGCATCTTCCAGCTTGCTCCCTCGCGGTTGCCGCCATGGCGAGGATCGCCGTAGAAACCTTGCATCGTCTGATCGACCAGCAGACCAAAGAATGCCGCCGCAGAAAACTGCGTCCAAGCCTCGTTCGGTGCCCGCCCCTGTTCCATCAGGGTCAGCAGTTCAACTTGCTTCGCCTCCGCTAAACCCACAAAGCCCGTGCCGTAGAGTGCGTGGCTGCTTTTGTTCACGGCAGTAATTCCCTGGCGGTACGAATTCCGCAGGTGTTCAAGGGGTCCGCAGAGTTGGCGGTCAATGTAGTTCACTACTCCAGCCCAAGCTGCGCCAGGATCTTGGTCCGGAGGAATTATCTGATCGCAGATTGCGGCTAGGGTCCTGGCCTCATCCACCGTCAGGAATCGCCACGGGCTTCTGGCGCCGGCACAGGAAATGCCTGAGCCCGAAGCTGCTGCGGCAGCCATGGCTACCTGCAAGAATTTTCGACGGCTAAGCCTGCAAACCGGTTCCACTTTCACTTTCCTCTCAGACTTCCACCCCGTGAATATGCTCTGACTGGTCGGCGAGGTCTGTGACGCCAATCACTCAAAGTGGACGATGCCAGCGGCGCCGAGAGAAACTGTGTCCGGTCACGGTTGGCCTCGAGATGACACCGTATTCAGCACTTGCGTCAGCAGTCCTGACACTGCACCTCTTCTTCATCCTGTGGGTGGTGTTCGGAGCCTTGCTGACTCGCCGGCGCCCGGTGCTGCGCTGGCTCCATTTCATCTCCTTGGTTTGGGGCGTCCTCGTCGACATGCTGCCCTGGACATGCCCACTTACGCCCCTCGAAAACTGGCTTCGCAGTCGCGCTGGACTCGCGCCTTACGAGGGCGGTTTTCTGCTTCATTATTTGGACGCCGTGGTCTATCCCGATGTGTCACCCGTGTTCCTGAGCATCGCTGCCGTTGCCGTTTGCGTCGGCAATATTGTCATCTATGCGATGCGCTTCCGCCACCGGCTTAGTAAGGGGTGGTGAACTTATCTCCGGTACCGGACGGCAACAATTTCAACCGGGACTATCACGTGTTGTTCACCAAGGAGGAACTCGCCACGGGCAAGGGGAACCATAACTGCAATCTGGAGGCATTCCCCCGTGCGGACCCGCCCGGCTTCAGCGTGCTTTACAAAACCAGAACGGAGAGATCTTCCACACCTACTCTCCTTACGCACACGGCACCGAGACGGCGATGAATACCGCGCCGATTCTTCGACTCCTCATCTGGAAAGCTTTCCTGGGCAGCGCTTCGTCGTGATTAACGACTCGAGAGCCAAGGCGCAGCACCGCTGCGAGATTATTTTGGACGCGTGTTTAGTTTGTCGAGGACGCGCTTCAGCTCCTCAAGCTTCTGCCCAGCCTCGCCCAGCTTGCCCTCCGCAGTCAGGCGCTGGTAGTCGGCAAGGTCTTTGGCGGCTTCCGCGATGAGCGCGTTGAGATCCGCCGCGGGTTGGGGTGACGCAGCGGACCCCGGCGCCCTTCGCTCCGACGACGCCGGGACAGCGGCGGCGCTCATCGACGAGACCGCTCCGCCAAAGAGGGCCGACATCGCCGACTCGAAGGTAGGTCCGTACGCCAGTTTATCTTGCAGCGCGAGCACGACCAGACGCAATTCCGGCATCGGGCTGCGCTCAGCCTGCAAGTAGATCGGCTCCGCATACAGCAGAGCGCGCCCCGTCGGAATCACAAGCAGAGCCCCCCGCCGCACATGCGAACCTTGCTGATTCCACAACGTCAATTGTCCGGAAAGCTGCGCATTCTGATCGATTCGCGCCTCAATTTGCAGCGGTCCGTCGACGAGTTTCGTCTTGGGAAAGTTGTAGACTACCGATGTGCCGTACTGAGCGCCGTCACTGCGCCCGGCGATCCAGCCAATCAGATTATTCCGGTTCGCCGGGGTGAAGGGCAGGATCTCCACGAACTCTTCGCCGGTTTCGCCCGGAAGTCTCATCAGTACGAAATTCGGCTCCATCGCCTCTGTCGTTTGCTGGCCTCCTTCACTCAGGCCGACTTCGGTAGCCACCGTCCACAGATCCTCACGGTTATAGAAGGCTTCTGGGTCCGTCATGTGATACAAGCCGTAAACGTCCGCCTGTAGTTTGAGCAGCATCTCGGGATAGCGCACGTGTCTTCGCAATCCGGCCGGCATTTTGGATGCATCTTTGAAAAGGCTCGGAAAGATCTCGCGGTAGGCAGCGATGACCGGGTCATCCGGATCAAAGATGTAAAACGTGGTCGTACCATCATAGGCGTCGACCACCACCTTCACGCTGTTCCGCATGTAGTTAATCAGGTCGCTCCCCAGCCGGTAATGCGTCGAGTAGGGATAGCTGTCTGAGATCGTGAACGCATCCATCATCCACGACAACCGGCCATCGTTCCCGAGCACGATGTACGGATCCGGATCGTAGGTGAGGAACGGCGCCAATGCCAACACGCGATCGTGCACATTGCGCCGCATCAGCAGCCGGCTATCTTTACCAATGTCATCGCTGAACGGTAGTTTTGCGAGGTCGTCGCGGTCGAGCGCGATGATCATGCGACGCAGGAAACCGCCCAGAAGGATGCCGCCATTGCCTTCATAAGACGTGAGATTGTTGGTCTGGCCTTGCGGGTAGTTGAATTCCTTCTGCTGGGTCTTCACGTAGACGTCGGTGTTGGTCAACTCGCCGAAATAGACTTCTGGACGCGTCACAGACAGACCCTGGACTGTGCTCTGGATTGGCATGTTGCTCAGCATCAGCGTTGGTAGACCTTCCGGCGTGAATCCATTGACCGGGTTCATCGTGATGCCGTAGCCGTGCGTGTAGATCAGCTTCTCGTTAATCCAGTTGTGGCTGCTATCCGGGAGCTTGTCAAAGTTCAGTTCGCGCGTGGCGAGCATCACCTCACGAGTCGTGCCGTTGATTTCATAGCGGTCAATGTCGATGTCGGGAAAGTCGTAATAGGTGCGGATTTCCTGAATCTGACGCAGTGTGTCTTGGAGTGCATGCCAGTCCCACAACCGGATGTTTTGCAAAGTAGCCTGATTGTTCGCCGGGTCAGCCGCCTCGACGGTCGTCTCAGCGGGAAACTCCCGTTGCACGACCAGGTTCAATCCGTAGGCCCGCCGCGTCAGATCGGTGTTGTAGACAATGTACGGCTTCTCCCGGACTAGTTCGTTCGGTTTGACGATGAAGTTGTTGACGTACCACGCTATCCCTTGAACGCCGGCATAACACACCGCGGCCGGAAGGATTGCGGCGACCAGCCAGCGTCCGCGTGGCACCCGCACGGAGTTGAAGCCTGCGATAACCGCGCCCAAAACCAGCGCTGCGGAGACGACAAGCATCCCGGTGAGCGTGACGTGCGCATCAGTGTAGGTCACGCCTCCGAAGATCGTGTGATCGTTGAGCAATCGCTCAAACCGGCCCAGATAGACGCGCATCGCGAGGATCAGCAACAGGAAGGCAAACGTAATGGAGAGGCCGCGCCAAGGTAAGGTGACAGAGCGGCTGAGTTGCCCAGCCAGCACACGAGCTCCGCCCGCAATCAGAATGAAGAAAACGGCGAGTGCACAGGTAATCACGCCTAGCGTAAGCAGCCATCCTGCGATGAGCTGCCACGCCGGCAGACTGAACAGAAAGAAATTCAGCGGCTTACCAAAAACTGGATCGAGGATACCAGTAGTCCGGGGTGCATACCAAAAAAGCGCGAGCGTCGGCCACTCCCCTGTCATGGCGCCACCGGCTATAGCGGCGATGAGGAGCGAAGCACCGAGCGCAATGAGCCGCAGAACGGGCTCAACCGGCAGCGTCACCGGCTGTCCGCCGACGAAAATCGTATGACCGCTCGGCAAATCAGGGAGGTGCGCTCGCTTGAGGGCCAGGAACGATCCGTACACAACCAGAAATGTGGCTGCTGCAAAACCCGCGAAGACTCCCCACTGAAGAGTCAGTGTTTTCCAGAAGACGTCCCCATAGGCAAGCGATTCAAACCACAGCACGTCCACGTAATACGACAGCGCGGCCCGAGCACCGAAGAAGATGACGGCAAGCACGACGAACATGACGAGGAAGCGGCGGCGGCGACGACGGGGCCGCCCCGGGTGCGGCCGCGGCCAGTCAATTGACTCGGGCATCGCTATACTCCATTTCTATCAACCTCATTTGTTGTCCGCATAATACTCCCTCCGCTCCCGCGCGGCCTTATGGCTCGACTTTCACCGCGCTGTTGCACGATGAGAGCGTTGTCGTTGTCGAAGGAGTCTTCGCGTGCAAGTCGACGCGATCCAAAAGCATCCAGGCCGCCAGGACTTCCCCGCGAATCTGAGCGGATTCTGCCTTGCGTGCGGGATCAGCGAGCGTGCAAACGCTGCGGCAAAGAAACGTAGTGATCGGTTACGAAGAGAGTTTCGAGTTGGATGTGGAGCCGACGAAGTACTTCGTGCTGTGCGGAAGATTATTCGAGGCTGTGAGTCAAACCCAGGGCAGGAATCAATGAATCCGCGGGCTGTACAACATCTTCCCTATCTCGGCGGCTTTCTCCGCCCCACTCGATTGAGGATGCGCCGGACCTTCTTTGGCGAGATCGATAGACGAGCGGCTACACGTGAGATTTTGCGTCCCTCCCGTTCCCACACCTTGGGGATAATCAGCTCGGCGAATTCTTCGTTGATTTGCTGGAAGGTCTTGTCGCCGACGGCGCCTTGCGACCAGGCGCGCAGCGTCGGGTTCACACTGCCCCTCCGCAGAACCTTCGCCTTCAAAGTCTGCAAATCTTCCCAGGCGCTATCAGCGTGGTCGTCCTTGGAGAGGGTGATGACCTGGTCGTAGCAATGCCGCGCAGCATCAGGGTCGTCAAAGAAACGGTTACAATGCGTCAGCCCTTGCCAGATGTAGGTATGCGCCAGCAGCCGCCGATTCTGGGTATGCTTGGCCAGTTCGACTGCTTCCCAAGCGTAATCCTGCGCCAGGCGCGCGTGGCTGCCCGGTTGCGTGCTCTCGCCGATGCCTTCTTCGACGCGGGCGTTCTCGATCATGCAAAGTAATAGCCGGGCCCGCGCCATCAGGATAGAGTCGCCCTTTTCTTCGCCGAGGCGGAATGCGGTTTTTGCCGCCGCTTCTGCATGCTCCAGGTCTCCATTATCCAGGTGAAGATAAGCGTAATTCAGATTGACGCTGCCCAAACCATGATGATGTTCATACTGCTGATAGATGGCGGCCGCCTCGGCAAGCTCTGCCAGCGCCTCCTGGCGGAGTTGCTCAAAACGCTCGCGATACTGTGGCTTGATCTGGCCATTGCCGGAGCGGCCGCGGACGGCGGCCTTGCGGCGGCGAGCGGCTTCGGCATCAATCTTGCGGCGCAGTTGCAGCGCAGTCAGCCGCTTGACGTACGCCATATTGTTGAGTGAGCGGGCTACATTGCGGTGCTGCGGATCGCGCTTCTTGTACAACGAGATAGCCTGGGTAAAGCTGTCAATCGCGTGTTGGTAGCGGCCCTGGCGGCGCGCAATGCGTCCATAAGAGGAGTAGATGTTGCCCAATGTGAGATAGTCGTCAGTCTTGCTGAGGACGGCCTCTGCCTCCTGCAGGATGTCAAGCGCCTGCTTCGCATCTCCCTTTTGAAAGAAGAGCCAGCTCTCCAGCACACGCACTACGGCGGCCATCGTCTGGTGGCCGAGTTCGGAGGCGAGTTCCCGGCCTTTTACTGCGAACGCAAGAGCCTGGTCATACTCGCCCTGCATTCGCAGGCAGCGGCCTTTCCAGAAATTCACGATGGCCACCAGTTCTTTGTCGTCTGTTTCCTGCGAGAGGCTGAGGACAAAATCAAAGTGGCGGATGGCCTCATCTTTCAATTCCTCGGCCATTGCCGCCATGCCCTCAGCCATGCGGAGGTGCAGGTAGTCGTGTAGGGGTAAACGCGAGCGCACTGCTTTGGAAAAGCGGGAGACGATATCCTTGATCAATCCGAAGCGCTGGAAGCCGATGTCCACCCACTGCGCCAGATACCCGGCCAATAGAGCGGCATTCTTCTTTTTGGGATCGAACGCGGTCAGCAGATGGCGGTGCTGTTCTAAACGCGCCAAACCGTGTCCCACGCGGCGGCACACCAGATCTTGCTTGAGATGCGCAAGAAACTCATCCGAAATCTCGGCGGAGTTGGGGCTCATTTTTCGAGCAGGCGTCCTTGGAGGACTACTCGATGCAATCATAATCCAACGTTATAGGGGCGCGTCACTGCATCGCTGTCGCCGTGCGCAGAATGTAATAGTTTTGTAATGTGTGTCTGGAATCACCGCTAGTAGTGGCGCAGAGGTCTATTGATCAGGAGATATGCAAACCCATCCTAAAGGAAGTCTTGCCCGAGTACTCCTGAGTTCGGTCTTCGGACCATATGCCCAGGACGACGAATTCGGCAGCCGCTCCATCAATCCGATGGAACTCTACCACAACCAGGTCACCCGGGCGCAAGGCAGCTTTTCATTACGTATGTTCCATCGATCCTGGGGGATCATGCTGATTCAGGCAAACATTTCCGCGCCTTGTACGGTACTGGATTTTCCGACGCGCGAGGCCTTTGCCCGCGAATTGACTAAGTACCACTACGATATCGTCGGCATTTCCTCCATCATCGTGAACGTCCGCAAGGTTAAGGAAATGTGCGGAATGGTACGTGAACTCTCGCCAGATTCGACGATCGTGGTGGGCGGACATGTGGCGGCGATTCCCGCGGTGGAGACGATGATTGACGCCGACTACATCGTGCGCGGCGAAGGCATTTCCTGGATGCGGCGCTATCTGGGAGAGGACGAGCGCGCACCCATCTGCCATCCCGCGATCGTTTCCGCTCTGCAGACGCGAATCATGGGCATACGGCTGCCAGACCGGAAAGGCAGCACTGCCGCTACCATCATTCCCTCCGTCGGTTGTCCCATAGGCTGCAATTTCTGCACAACCTCAGCCTTTTTTGGCGGCAAAGGAAAGTTCATCAATTTCTACGAGAGTGGCGATCAGCTTTTCGAAGTCATGTGCCAGATCGAGTCCGAACTCAAGGTGCAGTCGTTCTTCATAATGGACGAAAACTTCCTCCTGTATCGGCAACGCGCCATGCGCTTACTGGATCGCATGAAGGAAACGGGCAAAAGCTGGGAGCTTGCGGCCTTTGCCTCCGCCAATGCCATCCGAAAATACACTATGCAGGAACTGGTCGAACTGGGCATATCCTGGTTGTGGATGGGCCTGGAATCTCCGAACGCTGGCTATGGCAAGTTGCTGGGCACGGATATGAAGCAGCTCACGCGCGAACTGCGCGAGAATGGCATACGAGTGCAAGGCTCGACCATCATCGGACTCGAACACCACACACCAGACAACATTGCCGAGGAGATCGAGCGCGCCATCAGTTATCAGACCGACTTCCACCAGTTCATGCTCTACACCCCAGTGCCGGGCACGCCGCTCTATAAGGAGATGGCCGAACAAGGCCGCTTGCTGCCGGATATTGATCCGGCTGACATACATGGTCAGTTCAAATTCAACTTCCGGCACGCGGCGATTTCTCGCGATGATTCGAAGGCATTCCTGGACTGGGCGTTTTGGCGCGATTTCGAGCGCAACGGACCCAGCCTCTATCGCATGTGCAGGACTATGCTGCTGGGTTGGCAGCGATACAAGGACTATCCCGATGCCCGGGTGCGCGAACGTTTTGCGCGGGAGATGAAGAAGCTGAGCCGTGCCTACAATGCGGCGCTTTGGGCCATGGAGCGGGAGTTTAGAAGGGTCAACCAATCCGTCAGCGAGCAGATACACCGCTTGCGCCGAGACGTTGAAAAAGAGTTTCCCGTGGTAGCGCGAGTCACAGCGAGCGTGCTGGGCCCGGTATTGCTATGGTCCGCACGCCGGGAGGAAAAACGGCTGGCAGCGGGACGCACTTACGAACCGCCCATCATTGTGCAACGAAGCAATTGGATTTCCGCGAGCGGATAGCAGGGCTCCCGCGAGCTTGGTGCGGCAATCAATCGCAGCTAGTCGATATAGGCATAAGCCACCAACGTCAGGAATTCCGCGAAATCCGGGCTGGTCATCATCTGCTCGAAGATTTCTGCGGCTTCCCCCATGCGGTCGCCTTTCAGCTTGCTTTTCTGCTCAGCGATCACCGTGCGGACCATCTCTCGCGTCACCAGACGGCCATCGCTCAGCTTGGCTCCGTGCTTCACCCATTGCCAAACCTGGGCGCGGCAAATTTCCGCCGTAGCAGCGTCCTCCATCAGGTTATAGATCGGAACACAGCCCGAGCCTCGCAGCCATGACTCCAGATACTGCAAGCCCACGTCGATGTTCCAGCGCAGACCTCCCTCGGTGATGTTGCCTTCCGTGACCGCCAGGAGATCCTTTGCGGTGATATGCACATCATCGCGGCGGCAGCCAATTTGGTTGGCCTCTTTCATATGCGCGTCAAACACTTCTTTCGCGACCGGTACCAGCCCGGGATGCGCCACCCAAGTGCCGTCGTGTCCGGCGCGCACCTCGCGCAGTTTGTCCTGACGGACTTTCTCCAGCGCCTTCTCGTTCGCCTCAGGATCGTTCTTGATGGGAATCTGCGCTGCCATTCCACCCATGGCGTGAATGCCGCGGCGGTGGCAGGTCTGAATCAGCAGATCCACATACGACTTCAGAAAGTGTTTGTCCATCGTCACAATCGCTCGATCGGGCAGCACAAAGTCAGGGCGGTTCCTGAATTTCTTGATGAAACTGAAAATGTAGTCCCAACGGCCGCAGTTCAGCCCCGCGGAGTGCTCGCGCAGCTCGTAGAGGATCTCGTCCATTTCGAAGGCGGCGAGAATTGTCTCGATGAGCACGGTGGCGCGAATCGTGCCGCGAGGAATCCCCAGTTCATCCTGGGCAAAACAGAAGACATCGTTCCACAGGCGTGCTTCCAGATGGCTCTCCATTTTTGGAAGATAGAAGTACGGCCCAGTGCCCTTATCAATCAGCCGTGACGCATTGTGAAAGAAGAAAAGTCCGAAATCGAACAGTGATCCGGATATCGGTTTACCATCGAACGCCAGGAAATGCTTTTCATCGAGATGCCAGCCGCGAGGCCGCACCATGAGGGTCGCCACCCGCGAGTTGAGCCGATAGTTCTTGCCTTCGGGGCTGGTAAAACTGATGGTGCCCTCAATCGCATCGCGCAGATTCGCTTGGCCCTCGATGTTGTTCTGCCAGGTGGGTGAATTCGAGTCCTCAAAATCGGCCATGAACACGCTAGCGCCGGAGTTCAGCGCGTTGATGATCATTTTGCGATCCACGGGACCGGTAATCTCTACGCGGCGGTCGCGCAAGTCGCGCGGGATGGGCGCAACGGTCCACTCCTTGCCGCGGATATGCGCGGTTTCAGGTAGGAGGTCGGGTAACTGGCCATCGTCAATGCGCTGTTGGCGGGCGCGGCGGCGGGCGAGTAACTCCTGGCGCCGCGGTTCGAACTCCTGCGACAGGCGCGTCAGAAACATGCTCGCTTCCGAGGTAAGAACCTTACTTTCAATTTCATTGCGGAGAGCTGCAGTGGTTGTCATGGGGATGATCCTATGCGCTTCAGATTAGGTGTGTGGCGCTACTGGGACAAAACGGACGACCTGACCAACACGGACGGCCAAGTTTGCAGTGTGAGCCCGGACGCGGTTTACTGCTCGCAGACCGGAACACCGGGAGGATATCACAATCATGCACCCTTTGAGCGCGGCTGAAATCACGGAACAGTGGCACACCAACCCTCGCTGGACAGGCACCAAACGTCCCTACACCAGCCAACAAGTCGCGAGACTGCGGGGATCGATCCAGGTAGAACACACGCTGGCTCGCCTCGGCGCGGAGCGACTATGGTGGCTACTTCATCACGAGGACTACGTGCCGGCGCTCGGCGCGCTCACTGGCAATCAGGCCGTGCAGCAGGTACAGGCCGGACTGAAAGCAATCTATCTTAGCGGCTGGCAGGTTGCGGCGGATGCGAACAACTCGGGACACATGTATCCCGACCAGAGCCTGTACCCGGCGGACAGCGTCCCCAATGTGATCCGCCGCATCAACAATGCGCTGATGCGTGCCGACCAAATCCACCACATGGACGGAAAGAACGGTGCTTACTGGATGGCTCCCATCGTGGCCGACGCCGAAGCCGGATTCGGTGGCACGTTGAATGCATTCGAACTAATGAAACAAATGATCGAGGCAGGGGCGGCCTGCGTCCATTTCGAAGACCAACTTTCCTCTGCAAAGAAGTGCGGCCATTTGGGAGGAAAAGTCCTGGTGCCGACATCGGAAGCTATTCAGAAGTTGGTGGCCGCTCGCCTGGCCGCAGACGTGCTCGGCGTGCCCACGCTCATCATGGCGCGCACCGATGCCAACAGCGCTCACCTTCTGACCAGCGACATTGATCCGCGCGACCGCGAGTTTGTTACGGGTGACCGGACAGCGGAAGGCTTCTTCCATATTCGCGGGGGCTTGGACTCCGCCATTGCACGTGGCCTGGCCTATGCGCCTTATGCGGACCTGATCTGGTGCGAAACCTCCGAACCGAACATCGAAGAGGCACGCAAGTTCGCGCAGGCAATTCATGCAAAATATCCGGGCAAAATGCTGGCTTATAACTGCTCGCCTTCATTCAACTGGAAGAAGAAACTCGACGACGAAACCATCGCCAACTTCCAGCCCAAACTGGCCCGCATGGGATACAAGTTCCAGTTCGTAACCCTGGCCGGGTTCCATGCATTGAACCTGAGCATGTTCGAACTGGCGCGGGGGTACAGAGACAGCGGCATGACGGCCTACTCGCGCTTGCAGGAGAAAGAATTCAGCCGTGAAGCCGAGTACGGATACCAAGCCGTGAAGCATCAGCGCTTCGTGGGGACGGGGTACTTTGACGCGCTCACCCAGGTAATCTCTGGAGGCGTGGCGTCAACGACCGCCCTAGAGGGATCGACCGAGCAAGAGCAGTTCGCAGAAATCAAAGAGCAGGTGCATCCAAAACATGGCCCGGACGCTGCTTGCCAGCCGATTCTCGGCGAGTGCCCATCTTCGACCATCGTGACCGAAATCAGACTGTCCCACGAGGAGATGCTGCTCCCTTCCGGCGACTAAACCATTCCTCAGTAGGACAAAAAGGGCATCCTCACGAATTGTTCAACTCGTAAGGATGCCCTTTTCTTGTCAGCCAGCGGCTGCAGACCAGCTATCCGCAAGTGGCGATGCTGAAGCAAGTCAAGGGGGGCACGCTGATCGCGCTGACCCTCCTGCTGACGCTGGAAGACGCGCATCGCTTTCGCAAGAGCCGGGAGGTGGGTTGCTACCTGGGGCTGCAACCGGGACGGAGAAACTCCGGCCAGAGCGAACCGCAGCCGCACATCAGCAAGGAAGGCGATCCGTATCTGCGAACGCTGCTGGTGCAAGGCGCGCAGCACATTCTAGGACCGTGTGGGGCTGATTGCGATCTGCGACGTTGCTGCACCGGTTGTAGGTAAGCGAAAAGGTTTACGAACCGCTCCGGAATAGCAGCGAACCCATCGCGGCAGCCGCCTAGTCGAGGAGGCCCCAGAGAGCTTCCGCTTCGGAAAGGTCGAGCAGAATCACCTGGGTATCCTTTTCCGACACTACTGCGTTTCTCAGCGCGTTGACGCCTTGGCCACGGCTTACCCAGCGATGGCTACTTGCTGGGCCTGAGCGGCATGTGCTCGTAGGTGCGTGGAGAGATAGATGTGGCTGTTTTCGAACGCTTTTCTGATGGAGTCCTTCAACAGGCCGATATCCGTATGGCGGGGCGCGGTCTCGGCCACCGCCTCATGTCCTCTGAACTGGCCGTCAATGAAATCCACGATATGGTTGTTTCCTTCCTCGTCTTCCCCGTCCACTTCGAGTTTCTCCAGACGCTCATCGTCCAGCCGGTCGAAAAGAGCTCCGATTGCATGCAGGATGGCGTCCTTGGACAAGTACTGAGATTTCGGCAGGACACCGACATCAATTCTGACGCGACTTCCCGCCAGCTCTCGGACGAAAGGAGCCAGCCCCTTGAGACTCGACTCAAGACCGTCGAGGTATTCAGCAGCTTGCGGGGATGCGACTGTCAGGACGAACCGCCGCAGCTTGTGCAGTTTCTCCAGACGGGTCATGGCATCTTCGTTCAGAACCGGCAAGAAGATGAAAGCAGTGTCCGCAGCCCAGTTGACCAGCCGCGCGAACGCGGCGTGGCTCACATGTGGCGATCGTTGGAACACCACAATGTTCAAGTCTGAGTCATAGAGAAAAGCGCAGGGCTCTGCCACGCTCTGGTGATCCGAAAGGGTTAGCCGATCCAGCGAGCCTGTCTGCGAATCCCCCGTCGGGGGCAGATTTCGCATCCGGTGCCTCGAAACCAGGCCTACCGTCTGGCCGTTTCGGGCTTCTGTATCCGACACGTCGAAATAGAACGCGCCGTAATCAACGCGGCGCTGGTCCATTGGCGTGTCAAAGAGTTTTGTTAGGGCGGCCGAAAAATCAGCACCGTTGACCGTCGAAGGGATAAAGAAATCGTAGCTGAGTCTTGCACTCATATTTGCACGCTAGCCCATCTTGCTTGTGCATAACCAGCGCATTGCGCAAGATGTACCAAAACATGCAACGGAACATTGTGACTCAAGAACCTGGGGGGCTGGGTCTCGGTGAACGCGCTCGGCATGACACGAGTTTCTCCCGCGCGTACGCTGCCGAGACGAGCGTTCGAAACTGATATAAGGATTGGTTAGGTCACGGATTTTAACGTGGTTGGGTCTCGGATTTTGCCTGAGTAGGTCACACATTTTTCGTGAGGTGTGGGTCGAAGGTTTTGCGTGGAGGTTGAGGAGAAAAGGCGCGCGGACGCGCCTTTTTGGTAGTTGGGGGGGAGGGGCTAAGCGGCGGTGGCCAGGGGCTTGGCGTGGCCAAGCTGGGTCAGGATTGTGAGTTGGTCATAGTAGCAGCCGGCAGACACGATCTGCCCGCGCTTGTCGAACTGGCAGATCTCGCAGAATGGCAGAGACATTTTGCGGCCGGTGGGCGGCCAACAGGAGACCAGAAATGTTCCTCGAAACGAGTCTTTTTCCGCAGCCTGTTAGGCAGTAGCGCGAGCGTAGTAGGTCGACTGGCAGTTGGGGCCGCAAGACTTCGATTCACAGCCGAGGAAAACTTCAGTCCGATGAATGCTCGAGATTGACCGGTGGCCTGTTCCCGCAAAAGATGTAACGTCTGGGTCGAGGTTATTGACCCTCGTAGCAGAGAGAAGCTCACTATCAACAGCCTAATGAAAACAAAAGAGAAAGCACCGAACTGTTGTGCGCTGATGTTGTTTCCCTATAGCAGTCCCAGATGGTCCGGGTATTTGGCCTGCAAAGCAGTGATCAGAAGTTCGAACTCAGGAAGGCTGCGCAAACTCGCAAGGCAAGGATCTTTCAAGAAGAAAGGCCAGCAGGCGAACCCCGTGCTGACGCTCCTTTCAAGCCACTCAAAGGCAGTTTCGCGCCTTCCCGTCAACGCGAGAGTGCAAGCGATCTGATGATACG
>Ga0335080_10002463_pt1 | contig 18458 bp, 13 predicted proteins | sample Lox_Sample_34_FD_206720 | JGI IMG/M metagenome (GOLD analysis project Ga0335080, IMG submission 206720) | Soil microbial communities from Loxahatchee National Wildlife Refuge, Florida, United States - Lox_Sample_3.4 | ecosystem: Environmental > Terrestrial > Soil > Wetlands | place: USA...
ATGTTGCCGCGCACGAAACGCAGCTCGGCGCGCCCGCGCAGGCTCTCGAGGTTCGCGAGGTTGCCCGCGTACGTCAGGGCGTCGAGCACCACGACGCGCTCGCCCGGATGCGCATCCAGCCAGTAGTGCACAAAGTTGGCACCGATGAAGCCGGCACCGCCGGTGACCAGCAGCCTAGCCATTGCGGATTTGTCCCAGCACGCCGCGCAGGCGCGCGCGCCAGTGCACCGGCGGAATGCCCAGTCCCGCGAGCGAGCTGCAGTCGAGCACACTATAGGCGGGCCGCTGCGCCGGCGTCGGATAGTCCGCTGTGCGAATGGGCGTCACCGTGACCGGCCGGGTGATCAGCCCGAGCGTGGCGCCCTCCTCCGCGATCGCCACGGCGAAGTCGTACCAGCTGGCGGTGCCCGCGTCCGTCCAGTGGTGTACCCCAGAGATCTCGGGGTGTGCAAGCAGTCTCCAGATAGCCTCGGCCACCGAGGCGGCCGCGGTGGGTGAGCCCAGCTGGTCGGCGACCACGCGCACCGCGCCGTTGGCCTGCATCAGGCGCAGCATGGTGTGCACGAAGTTGCGCCCCTGCGCGGCGTAGATCCATGCGGTTCGCAGGACAATGGCCCGTGCCGGAAGCGCGGCGAGCACGGACTGCTCGCCGGCAAGTTTGCTGCGGCCGTAGACTCCGCGGGGCTGGGTCGGCGCCTGCGGCATATAGGGCGTGCAGGCATTGCCATCGAAGACGTAGTCGGTGGAGATGTGCACCAGGCGGGCGCCGCACTCGTACGCCGCCACGGCGAGAATGCCCGCGCCCGTAGCGTTGACGCGCTGCGCGAGCTGCGGCTCGCTCTCCGCCCGATCGACCGCGGTGTAGGCCGCGGCATTGACGATGACCTGCGGCGCGTGCTCGCGTACGGCACGCCCGACCGCATGCGCATCGCCAATGTCGAGGTCTTGGTGCGTGAAGGAACTGACTTGTGCGCCAGCAGGCGCGAGCGCGCGCAGGGCCCGCCCCACCTGGCCGCCGGCGCCGGTGACCAGCACTTTCACCGGTAGTATTCCGCCTGCGAAAAGAGCGGCGCCACCGCATCCTTCGCCGAGAGTAACGGCTGCGCTCCGGCTGGCAGCGGCCACTTGATGCCAAGCTGCGGATCGTCCCAGCGGATGGCGCGTTCGTGCTGAGGCGCCCAGAAATCGGTGACGCGGTAGAGAAAGTCCGCCGACTCGCTCAGCACGAGGAAGCCGTGCGCGAAGCCCGGCGGCACCCATAGCATGTGCTGGTTCTCGGCCGAGAGCGTGACGCCGAGCCAGCGCCCGAAGTCGGGCGAGCTGCGGCGGATGTCGACCACTACGTCGTAGACCTCACCCGCAACGACGCGCACCAGCTTTCCCTGCGCCTGCTCGATCTGGTAGTGCAGGCCACGCAGCGTGTGACGAGCCGAGCGGCTATGGTTATCCTGCACGAAGGTGACGTCGAGCCCCGCGGCGGAGAACTTGCGCGCCTCCCAGGACTCGAGGAAGAAGCCGCGCGCATCGCCGAAGACCTTCGGGCGGATCAGGACGACGTCGGGAATTGCCGTGGGCTCGAACTGCATGCGATGCGCGGGGGGCGCTAGCTGCGGCCCTGGGCGATCTCGAGCAGGTAGTTGCCGTAGCCGGTCTTGGCGAGCGGGCGCGCCAGCCTCTCCAGCTGCGCCCCGTCGATGTAGCCGCAGCGATAGGCGATCTCCTCAGGGCAGCAGATCTTCAGTCCCTGGCGCGTCTCGATGGCCTCGATGAACATCGAGGCCTGGAGGAGCGATTCGTGGGTACCGGTGTCGAGCCAGGCCACACCGCGCCCGAACAACTCGACGCGCAACCGGCCGCGCTCGAGGTAGGCGCGGTTCACGTCGGTGATCTCGAGTTCGCCACGCGCGGAGGGACGCAGGCCGGCTGCGATCTCGAGCACCGTGTTGTCGTAGAAGTACAGGCCCGTGACGGCGTGGTTGGACTTCGCCTGTACCGGTTTCTCTTCGATGTCGAGCGCACGACCCTGCTGATCGAATTGCACCACGCCGTAGCGCTCCGGGTCGCGTACGCGGTAGGCGAACACCGTGGCGCCGGAGTCGTAACGTGCCGCCGCACGAAGCTGCTCGGGAAGGCCGTGCCCGTAGAAGATATTGTCGCCAAGCACGAGCGCCACACGGTCCTCGCCCACGAAGTCGCGGCCGATCAGGAAGGCCTGCGCGAGCCCTTCGGGGCGAGGTTGTTCAGCGTAGCTGAGCCGGATGCCCCACTTGCCGCCATCGCCGAGCAGGCGCTCAAAGAGCGGCAGGTCGGCTGGGGTCGAGATGATGAGGATGTCGCGAATTCCCGCCAGCATGAGGGTGGCGAGCGGGTAGTACACCATCGGCTTGTCGTAGATCGGCAGGAGCTGCTTGCTCACCGTGAGAGTCACCGGGTGCAACCGAGTGCCCGCGCCCCCGGCGAGTACGATTCCCTTCACGTTATGCGCCCCTTTAGTTCTTTGTTTTCTTTAGGAGTGGCAACCTGGCCCTGGCGCCTTGCCCATCTCGCCGCAGCGGCCACAACCGGCTCGCCGAGCGGCTATGGATACTACATATAGGAAGAGGCGTTCTTCGTCCAGCGGCCATAACGACCCGGCCGTGCTGAGGCTCAGTCGGCTCCCCCCGGGGAATATGTCTTATGGACGAACCTGGTGACTCCATGCATCAGCAGGGGTCGCACTGACTTAGCTGTTCAGGTCTCGACTAACCTAGGGCGAGGTCCAGAGCTTCAATCCCCGCATGGACCAGCCGAGTTGCGCAGGTTGACCATTGGTGTGGAACTCAGCGTTCAGGTGAACTTCAGCAAGGAGATACTGAGCGGGGTCTTCTAGCGCTACCTTCCCTGGAAAAGCAGTCACCAAGTACTGAAGTGCGCTGGCGAATTGGGCTTCGCTGATAGACCACTCGAAATGACGCCACCCGGACCAAGGAGTCCCAGTCGCAGAGTCGCTATCCGTTGCACGCGTAACAAAGCGTTCATCCACGCCCAGCGGAGAATTCAGCATAAAGGTATTGTTATCCGAGACCCCTGAGCCCACGGCCGGGTTGCTTGCGCCATTGTGAAACACTGCGACGCCATAGCTGATACGTACGCCGTTGGGATCCATGAACAGCAGGTCCAGCACAACGTAAGTATCCCGGCCAACCGCAGTTGGAATCTGAAGATCCATCGAGCCGCTTAGCACCGTCTTCGGGTTGGCAAACGGCACCGGCTCACTCCCCGATGGAAAGAGGAACTGCGGCGTAATCATCATCTTCTGATCGGCACTGGAAGGAGGCAGATCCGCGGAGTCGATGTAGGCGCCCACAGTGTCGCCTTCCATCTGGGCCGTGCTCGTGCCCGTGAGGTTCTGAAACCCCAGCTGTGCCGAGGCTGCCACCGAGGGCGTGAACGCCGTGCGTGAACCCGCATCCCATGCGGTTGGGATGAGTTCGCCGCTCGACTGAAAGCGGTTCGGCTGCCACAGCACCAGCCCGAAAACTGACTTCGGCGGCGGCGTGTGAGTCGCAGGAGGCACCACAAAGTGACCGGCGATTCCAGCAACATCCGGCTGCTCAAACAGAATTGTGGCCGGCGGGGGGCTAGGGGCCGTGCCGCCGGAAGACCCTGTAGAGCTTGTTGGCGTACCAGTTCCGTCGCCAGCGGTGCCGGACCCACCGCAAGCCGTGATAAGCGATAGGAGTACTATGAGAGCGGCGCTTTGCGCCACCAGCCTCGAGCGCGGGATCCCGTGCATATGCGTGCCTCGTCTTGATGCGCTGAAGTACTTTGCCTCACCGCCCGAGTGCAAAGCTGTGAAGCACGGCATGCGACAAGCGACCCGGTTTCGGGTCACCGTCGCTATGAGCCGACGTACGCGGCGGCATGTCCCCGCGGAGTTAACTGCGGAACCAGCGTGCGTGCAATAGTGTCGGTGCTTGCCGACGGCGTTTCTGAAGAAGCGATGAAAAAGGGGGTCGCGGAAGGACGCGACCTAGGATGCAACCTTAGGATCCAACCATCCTTAGACCGACGACGACAAGTACGAGCGAAATCGCCGATCGAATGATTTTGTCCGGCGCGTGCGTGCTTGCGATCGAGCCGAGCGCGATACCAGGGATGGAGCCAATCAAAAGGCCGACAAGCAGCTCACCGTTCACGTTCCCAAGATACAGATGTCCCAATCCGGCCAGAAACGTAAGCGGTATAGCGTGCGCAATGTCAGTACCTACAAGCGCCCCCGCCCTGAGCCTGATCGGATAGAGATAAAGCAACATCACCGCACCCAGCGCGCCTGCTCCCACCGAAGTGAATGTCACAAGGAAGCCTAGAAGGACTCCCGCAATCACCGTCAATATGGGCTGCGCCGCCTTAAACTCGACGGGTCGCAAATTCCGCATCTTCTCGCCGAACGCGTGTACGCGCTTACGAGAGGCAGCGGCGATCGAGCTCAGAATCAGCGTAACACCGAGGGTCTTGAACATGAGCTGGTTGTGACTCTGACCTGTAGCCGTCAGGGAAAGCCAAACCAGTGTCAGCACCGCGGCCGGCAAGCTGCCCCACAACAGACCAACGAGGATCCCCTTGTCTATCGTGCCCTTGCTGCCGTGGATCCAGGCGCCCACGAGTTTCGTGGTAGCCGCAAACCAGAGGTCGGTGCCTACGGCAACATTGGGTGCCGTGCCAAAGAACAGAATCATGATCGGCGCAGTCAGAGAACCACCACCCACTCCGGTCAGACCGACCAAGGCACCGACGCCAAAGCCCGCGACACAGTTGAGCCACTTAATTGTCATGCCATTACGGCACTACGGCAGCGGCGCGCCAGTGGCCAGGGGTGCGGCGCTCGAGAGACGGCCAAGTGCCAGAGCGAGTTGGGCTCGTGAAACGCTCCACCCAAGCTCTGCATTGATGCGTGTTTGGCGTGCGTTCGCTAACGCAGTCTGGGCCGTGAGCACGTCTACGATCGAGCCGACGCCAGCCTTGTAGCGTCCAATCGCCACCTGCTCGTTCTCTTGGGCTGTCTTGAGTAGGTCGGCTGTCGCGGTCAGCTGCTCGTTGGCCGATGCTAGGTTGTAGTAACCATTCCACACGTCCAGCGTCACGGTGAGTTGCACCTGCTGCAGGTTGGCTTCGCTCACGTGTAGCGCCGCCTGAGCCTGGCGGACGCCGTAAGTCACGTTGAAGCCAGTGAAGAGTGGCCAATTTACCGAGACACCGATCTGATCGTAGTTCTCGCTGGGCACACCCGTAGTAGACGTGTAGTGATGGATCACGCCCACCTGGATCGAAGGTCGACCAGCCGACCGGGCAACGCCAATGTCAGCTTCCGCTGCATCGCGCTGAAAGCGCGCCGCGGCGAGATCTGGTCGTTGGCGCTCGGCCTCCTTCATGAGGTCGGCCATGCGCGCAGTTAGCGTCGGCACTTCCGTCGGCACCGGATCTGGAGCCAACAGAAATCCCTGGTCGGCCGCTCTGCCGAGGGTCACGGAGAGAGATCCGTGTGCGCTCCTGGCAACTGCTTCCGCCTGGACTTGCGCCAAGATGGCTTGCTCGTGCGCTGTCTGCGCCTGCAAGACATCTCCAAGCGTTCCCGCGCCCCCCGTCTGCAACGCTTGCGCGATTTCGAGACTGTGGGCTGCGATCTCTACTGTTGACTTGGCAGCCACCAGACTTGCATCGCCTGCAACCACGCCGTAGTAGGTTTGCACGACCAACCCCACGGTTTGCTGCACGACGCTGCTTGCTGTGGCCGCCGCCGCGTCCAACAGCCGTCGCGCGCTCTCAATGCGGCCTGCTCGATTGCCGAAGTCGTACAGGGTCCATGTCAGGTTGATGGCAGCATCAGTGTTGGTCTGAGTGTCGGAGACTATTTCGCCGTTAATGTCTGCATGCCTGCCGTACTGACGCTCAACGGATCCAGTCGCATCAAGTTGTGGGAGCCAGGCACTCTCGGCGCGTCCCAGTGCCGCAGCTTGCTCGTGGGCCTGAGCCCAGGCGGTACGCGTTTGCGGGTTCGCGCAGAGCGCAAGTTCGACAGCTGCCACGAAAGTTAGGCTTCGTGCGGGCGTCGCGCAGTCGTATCCAAGCGGGTCAGACAGCCCTGTCGTTCCTCGATGCAGCGCTTGATCCGTATGAAAGGGGTCCGGGCCGGACTCAGTTTCGGCGGCGAACGCACCGTTCACGGCGGTTATCAGAGCAATAGGCAGCAGAAGACATCCTTTGCGACGCAACCGCCCCTGGGGTCTCACGACTGTCATCCGGCATGGGCGATCCGGGCGGATCAACCCGCTACCACCGGCATCGTGGCACGTCAATCGCGTGTGCATTCGACCCCCTGTGTCGCTACGCAGCGGTCATGTTGTTCTTGGCAGAGGACGACGATTGATTTCGTTCAAACTCTGCGAGCCGCGCCTTGGCAGTGGCGTTACCGCGTTCTGCTGCTAAGTGATACCAGTGAAGGGCGTCGCGCCACTCCGCCTCGCAGCTCGCGCCCTCGGCGATCAGGTCGCCGAGCGCCAGCTGGGCGGACTCGTTACCAGCGGCCGCGGCCTTACCGTAGTGATGCGCGGCCTGAGTTCGATTCGGCGCAACTCCGAGCCCGCGTCGCAGGCACACACCGAGGTTGTATTCGGCGTTGATGTCGCCCTGCACCGCTGCCTGACGGAAAAGTTCCACGGCACGCGGAGGTGCTGCAGTGTCAGCAGAATCCTCAAGAAGCATCCCGGCAAGCAGCACCATCGCCGCACTGTCGCCCTGAACTAATGCCTTGGAGAGCCAGAATTCGGCTTCCGCCGGAGAACGCTCGACGCCGACTCCGCGGCGATAGAAATCTCCAACGACCCGCTGCGCGGTCGGATCACCGCATTCTGCACCCCGCAGCCATAGCTTGAAGAGACGCGTCATTTCCTCGGGGCGCCCACCGGAGGCGACACCGAGTTGGGTGAGAACGCGCGTGGCCCCCCCGTGACCCTGTTGTGCTGCACGCTCGTACCATTTCGCAGCCTCCTTGAGATCTGCCTTCACCCCCTGCCCATTTGCGTATACGCCCTGTCCCGTTGCGTACGCATCGCCGAGCCACGCCTGGGCAAAGGCGTCGCCACCCGAGGCTGCTCGATAGAACCAACGAAAGGCGAGGCGCGGATCCTTGGTGCAGTAGCGCCCGTCTAGGTACCAGAGAGCGAGCATCGCCTGCGCCTTGGTATCACCCTTTGATGCGCTGCCGACTAGCAACGAAACCAAACGCTCCTTGCTAGGCGCGTTGGGATCGCCGCTATCGAGAAGTTCGGCGAGACGGCAAACAGCTGGCCCGCTGCCGAGCTCAGCTGCTCTGACCAACCACTGCGCTGCGAATAACGGGTTTTCGACTACGTAGGCGCTGCGCGTGAATTGCTGGTGCAGCGCGAGAGCAGCTTCCACGCTACCTGCACCCGCGGCCTGCTCTAAGAGGTCAAGCGCGCGAGGGATGTCCTGTCGCACGCCACGTCCCTGCAGGTACAGGAACGCGAGGTTATAGAGTCCGTCGGTGTGGCCTTGCTCCGCGGAGCGCGCATACCACTTTGCGGCTTCGGCAAAGTCCTGCGGCACATCCGTCCCTGTAGCATGAATTATCCCGAGCTGCAGGCTCGCAGCCGCGCTCCCCTTCTCGGCGGCGCTGCGATAGCCCGCCACAGCAGCGACCGGATCCCGTGCCATTCCGAGGCCGCGGATCTGCAGTGTACCGAGATGATAGAGAGCTTTCGCGTCGCCTTTAATGGCGGCGCGATTAAACCAGTCGGCAGCAGCTTGAAAGTCTTGCGGCAGCCCATGGCCCTCCGCGTACAGCGCACCGAGCCGCTCGTACGCGGCGGTGACACCACGCTCAGCCGCCTTTGCAATCCAACGCGCGGCTTCCGTAGGATCGCGCGGAACCCCCTTGCCGGCGAGATAGAACTGTCCCAGCCGGTACTGTGCCTCGGCGTCTCCGAGCTCGGCTGCGTCGCGACACAGGAGCGCGGCCGTATTGGGATCTGGCTCGGGGCCGGAATCAAACAGGTGTACCAGCGAGAGTAAGGCCTTCACGTGGCCGCGTACGACTGCCCGTCGCAGCCAAGTCTCTGCTAGCGCCGCGTCCTGAGGCAAACCTCGTCCCAGGCGATAGAGCTCTCCGAGCTGGAACATGGCGCCGGGCTGCCCGGCTTCGGCCGCTTCCTCTAGCAGCACCCTCGCGCGGGGCTCATCGCGGATCGTGTCCTGCCCGTGGAGCAGCAGCAGAGCCAAGCAATGAGTTGCGGTGGCATTGCCTTGAGCTACCGCCCGTTCGAACCACTCAGCGGCCAAAGCCTGGTCCGCAGCGCCACCAAAACTCCCGGAATACAGCATACCCAGCCCGAGCTGACCGGATACGTGAGCCTGTTCAGCCGCCGCGGAAAACCATTGCCGCGCTTCGGCCAGATCAGCGTCCATGCCCAAGCCGGCAGCGTATTGGTATCCCAGGCGCGCCTGCGCTCCAGCGTCGCCTGCTTCGGCTGCAGCACGATTCCACTGCGCGGCCTGCTGAAGATCCTGTCGAACAGACAAACCTTCGGGAAACATTCGCCCAAGGAGCGTGTCTTGCGCTTCTGGCGACTCGATTCGCGCGCGCGCCGACGCAGACGCGGTCGCCGGAGCCTCTAACCCAGTCATGTAGATCTCGCCCAGACGTGCCTGGGCTACGACCGACCCCTGTTCGGCAGCTTGACGATACCAGCGTGTCGCTTCTACAAAGCTCTGCAGTACTCCCTGACCCCGTTCGTAGAGCTGCGCAAGCCGCAATTTCGCGGCGGCGTTTCCATTCTCCGCCAACTCGCGAAACAGCGCGGCGGCTGCCGCATAGCGTTGCTCGGAAAAGGCGGCCTCGGCAGACTCCATCGCCGACTGCCGCCTTGCGGAGAAGGTCTTCGACCATAGCGAGCGCATGCCCAAACCGGATTCCTCCTACGGCTCGCGCATTGCTTCCGAGGTGGTGCGCGTGATCCCCTCAAGCAGATAGGACATGATCGTGCGCTCACCCACCATAACGTCACCAGTGAGGGTGTCCCCGGGCAACAAGCGAAAATTCTTTGGCACTCCGCGAAGATTCACCTCGGTAATCGCAACATGCACCTTGAAATACGGTGCTACCGGCTGGTTGTTGTCATCCAAGGTGAAGGAGTTCTGGCTGACACTCTTGACCGCACCCTTGGCTACGCCGTACTCGGTGAAGCGATATGCATCAAGCTTCATGCGCACCTCCTGTCCCAAGCGGACGAATCCGATATCCGCGGACTGGACGGCCACATCCGCAAACAGCGGTGCATTTACCGGCATCAGTGTGAATAAGGGATCGGTTCCCGGAGACGTTGCGTCCGTGCCGCCGCCGTTGTACACCGAGCCCGCCGATAGCTTGCCCACCTTGACTACGATCGCATCCTCCGGCGAATCCAGAGTCACCAAATCCCGCAGCCGCTTCGCCTTCTCCAGTAGCTGGCGAGTCGCATCCAGATCATTGCTGTCGCTCACCAACTGGTTGCCGACGTCGGAATGCCACTTTTGGATGTATGCCTCCCGCTGTGCCTTAAGCGCGGACATGGTCTGCGAGTTGGAGTCGACCTGCTGCCTCGCATCCCCCAGTAATCGCTGAATCTCCGTACGGTTGTCGCTCGCCGTCATGAGCTGCAGCTTGGACACGTAACCCTTGTCGAGTAGCGGCTGGTAAACGCTTACGACCTCGCCAGCAAGCTTCAGGCGCTCGGTGTATTGCTGTACGTCAGATTTATACTGTTGCACCACGGCCTGCGAAGCGTGGATCTGCCCGTCAAAATTGCCGAGGTTCGATCTGTACTCCTCCTGTCGCTTACGCCAAATGCCTTCCTGCAGCGTCCTGTTGGCGTCATCGTTTGGGAACACCGGAGCTACGCCGGCCACCTCGGCTCGTTCGCGCGCTACCACCGCCTCATCGCTCGATAGGTGTTCCTGAAGCTGCACCATATCTGCCTGAGTAAAGGTAGGATCGAGCGTCGCCAGCGCCTGGCCCTTCTTGACGAAGTCTCCGGCACGCACGTTGACCGTCTTGATAATGCCGGTGTTGTACGGCGAGACGTACAGTACGCCGCTCACTGGCGAGACCTTACCAACTCCCTCCACGACGATATCGACGTTGATCACGCAGGCCAGCACGACGGCCAGCACTACAAAGGCGACCAGAACCCACACTGTGATGTGCTCGCGCTTCGGCGCCGTATCCAGCATCACCCCCGCGGTCTCGGACTCGAACGCGCCGACCACTTCGCCAACTATGTCGGTCTTCCGACGTAGCGTCAGCCAGCCCGGGCGGGTAGTTACGTCCGTCCCCATCAGGCACTCTCCTGCGAGACCAGCGGTAGATGCTCGCTACCGTGCGGATGAACGTGACGATTTTGCTGGTACCACATCTGCTTGTAGATGTCGCAGCGCCGCACTAGCTCCTCGTGCGTGCCTATGTCGTATAGCTTGCCGCGCTCGAGTACGAGGATCGCATCAGACTCCACGAGCATCGAGAGCCGGTGAGAGATCGTGATGACGGTTCGACCCTTGGCCATACGTTTCAGATTGGCGTTAACGATGGCTTCACTCTCTGCATCAAGCGCACTAGTCGCCTCGTCGAAGATGAGTACGGGTGGGTCGATCAGCAGCGCGCGGGCAATGGCGATGCGCTGTCGCTGGCCTCCGGAGAGGTTGGCCGCACCCTCCTCAAGTAAGGTGTCGTAGCCGCGCGGCAGGCGCTCGATGAACTCCTCGGCGCCAGCGAGCTGCGCGGCGCGCACAACATCCAGGAAGCTGGCATCCGGCCGGGCCATGGCAATGTTGTCGCGGATGGATCCGGAAAACAGGAAATTCTCCTGTGGTACGACGCCAATGTGCTGGCGCAGATGCATGAGATCGATCTCGCGCAAATCCATGCCATCGACCTTAATCATTCCCTCGAACCCAGAGTGCAAGCGCTGCAGCAGCCTTGTGAGCGTCGTCTTGCCGGAACCGCTGCGCCCCATTACGCCAAGCACCGTACCCCGGGGGACCGTGAAGGACACGTCATCGAGGGCGTAGGAAGCATCGGGGGCATATCGAAAGCGCACATCCTTGAAGGTAATCTCACCCTTGATGGACATCTTCAGGCCATTCACCTGAGCCGATTCCGGAGTCACGTTCATCACACTTGCGACCTGCCCGATGGCACCTCGCACTTCAGCAATGTCCATCTGCAGCGTCGCGATCGCGATCAGCGGCTGCGCCAGGCGTATAGACAGAAACGCGAACGCCACCAAAGCCCCCGGGGTGAGGACTTCGCTGCCAACGCCCCCGCTCTGGCCTAACACCATGTATGCACCTAGCGCGAAGCAGCCGGCGTACATGAGTCGATGCAATGGCAGGGTTAGCGTCTGCGGCCAATTGGCGACCAGGCCCATGGCATGGCGCGCGGCCGCAGCTTCTGCGACCCGCCGATCCCACTCCTTGCGTCTCCGGCCCTCGAGCGACAAGGACTTGATGGTGCGCATTCCGTGGAGTGTCTCGACCAGATGCGCAGTCTGGGCTTGTTCGGCCTGCACTACTCGGCGATGCGCGCGCTGCAACGGCGGTAGATACAGCATCACGACGACGGATATGAGCGCTGCAAGCGCAAAGGCAATAAGGGCGAGGTGCCATTCCAGGATTAGCATCACTGGGACCAAGCCGAGCAGCGGGACCGCATCGATAAATGTGCCGAACAGCTGCCCGGTAAGAAAATGCCGGATCTTCCAAATATTGTGCAGCCGATGTAGCAAGTCGCCAGCCGAATTGCTCTCGAAATAGCCGAGCGGCAACTTCAGCAGTCTCTCCAGGATATATAGGTTCAGCCGTCCGTCGATGCGGGTGGTTGCGACCTGCGTCAGGTAGCGCCGCATGTGTCCCACGATCGTTTCTGTCACGATCATGATGACGATCACAACCACGACGACGTTCAGCGTCGGATAAGAGTGATTCACGATTACGCGATCGATCACGACACGCAACAAAAAAGGAGGTGCTATCGCGAATACGGTGCTCGCAATGGCGCCGTAGGCGATGTCACGGAATAGTGCGCGCTCTTTGAGAACCTGGCCCATCAGCCAGGCGATGCCGAACGGCTGCTTCTCATCGGTCGCGCCGAAAGCGCGCTTGATCAGGATGAGCTCGCCTTCCCACAGCTCAGCGAGATGGATCTCCTCGATCGCGACCATTTCGGTCTCGGGAGCGGCCGGATCGCGTATGACCGCGATAGTACCCTTCATGCGGTCCGAGCGGGCTTCCTCGAGCAGCAGTGCCCCGCCTCCCTTCGCGCGTAGGATTGCCGGCAACGTCTTCGACAGGCGTGGCAATTCGGAAAAGGTAAGGTGCAGCGACTTGGCCTCGAGGCCCAGCTCGCGCGCCATAGCGATCAGCGTGCCAGTATCGGGCTCGACACGCTCCATTGAGAAGCGTCTACGCAGTTGTTCGACGCTGGTTTCGACGCCCAGACGAGTAGCAACCGCAACGAGGGCTAGCAGTGCGCTCGACTGCGCCCCGGCGGCCCCTTCGAGCTTATGGGAGTGGTTGTGCGGCATCGCTCGATGATCCAGGGGCGCGGTGCGGGCGGACGACGGTAGCGAGCGACTTGGATATCCCGTCGGCCCCGCTCGCCGCGCGTTCCGAACGGTTATTCGATCAGACCGTTCTTCCTCATCGTGACGCGCAGCCGAGCCCAGGCGGGCACGAGCGATGCCGCCAGCATGCGCGCCTCGTCACCTTTTTGCTCGGCGAACCACTCCTGCGCCAGTGCTAACTGCTCCTGAAGAGTGCGGGCGGCAAACTCGCGCTTGAGACGCCCGACGCTCGCGTAGCCTTCGATCCAGGCCGCGACTTCCTTACGCTCTTCCTTGGTTAGCGTGGAGGTCAACTCCTCGGAGAGCTTGGGATTCGTCTTTTGCAGGCGGCCTACGATCTCGTTCTTACCCTTTTTTGCCGCTGCGTCGTACTTGGTTCTGATGATCTGGACGATCTGATTACGTTCGCGGAAATGCATCGTGGTCTTCCCTTCGGATCCAAATATGGGCAATATATTGCCCGGGAAAAGGAGGCGGGTCAAGGCGCTCCCAGAAGTAAAAAGACGCCGTTGCCCCTGCTCCACTTGGAAACGGAAGAGCGAGATTTGAAGGTCTGATTTCGCGCGGTGTCGATCGCGATCAGCATTATGTTCACTGCCCTACAGCCTGCGCTGCTGGTCCTAGCGCAGAATGATCGCCTGCCGAGTCGCAGCCATGGCTAAAGGTCCGATACTCACCGTCAGTTCGCCTCACGTGCGCCGGTTAAGCTGATGGTGACCGTCGCCTACCATGGTTCCAACGGGGGAACCGACCTAGCTCCAATCGCTTCTCCGAAGCTGGAGGTGGCGCCCCGGCTTAGCGAATTCAGGGAAATGGTTGGCGGACTAGTGCCATTCGACGAGCGCCTTATACGGCTCACGAAATCCGAAAAGATCCTGGAGCAACTCCCATCACGCGAGCCCACAAGTCGCTGCAGAGACAAGTCATGACGGCCGGCACAAGAATTGTCCACCTGCATATTCCCAAGACTGCCGGAACCGCACTTCGTAAGGCGTTCGAGAGAGCGGCAGGCGGATCCTTTAGGGTCTTCCCCCACTTCGAAGAAAAGCGCTACACCAATATTGACCCTACGCAATACGATTTTTTTAGCGGGCACATCGGATTCAAGACTGCAGCTACCCTTGGCGGCAAGGTAATCACCGTTCTTCGTGATCCTGTCGATCGATTCGTGTCGGTATATTATTTCTGGCGGCAACTCCTTGAAGGAGGTCGCGAAAAAAGCTTAAAGACTTTGCTCGCGAGTAAGTATTCGCTGGCCGAGTTCGTAAAGATCAGAGATGAGCCCTCACTGCAGGTGGCACTCCACAATACGATGACTTGGCAGATCGCTCACGGAACCTCCCTTGTCTCGCGCAGGGAGCTGCGCCAGCTAGGGAAGACCGAAGATGAGGTCTACAAGATCGCGCTCGCAAATCTATCCAGGTTTGCGCTCGTAGGCGTTCAGGAAAGACTGGAGCTCTTCGAGAAGGCCATGGAAAGGAAATTTTCTGTGTCGGTTAAGATCAAGAGAGCGAACGTAACCGTCACCCGCGCTTCGGTGATAGAGATCAGCGCGGCGACCAAAAGAGCCATCCACGAATGGAGTCTAATGGACATGGAGCTGTACCAAGAGGCCCAAAAGCTCGCGATGGAGCCGCCCGCAGAAAATGAGAGTTCGTGGTTGGGATAAGCGCTATGCCAAACCCGGTGCGGCTGAAGAGCGAGACTAGACTGCTGCCGATAGGTGTGGTCGTTCTCGCGACTTGCTGTCTCGTCGGCTGTCTTTCAACACCACGTATCGGGCAAGCCGCGGCGCTCGAGGAACTGTTGTTCGAACAACCGTCCCTCAATGGCATAGCTGGAAACTTTTTTGTTCCACCCGCCGTCCACAGGCCTCCACCTGTCGGCGTATTTGCCTTGATTCTTTGGCAGCCCAATCCAAATCGGGAGGATGGAATGCTCGTGCCGACCCAGTGGGCCGCGGGCGCAAAGACCGGCTTTTTCCCTTCGGCCCCGGTCGAAGAACATCAATCTGGGTTCCAAGACATGCCCGGTACTACGACAGTCCAGGCTGATGGAGACACGGTGGGTGCGTACATTAATTCTGATGACCTACCCGCTGGCTCGCATAAATACAAAATGATGATTACGCCTCAATATCTCGCCTCGCCGGCGGGACGAGTGCGCCCTTTCCGTCAATCCGGACGTACCATATTGATCTCCCTCGAACTGCAGGTCCCAACAGCGTTGGATGCACACCGCGGTGGGAGCGAGACTTATGTGAGCGCGGACCTAAAGTTTCAGGATCCCGTTCGTCGCACCAAGATCAGTTATGGTTGTAACCTTTTTTACAACGGGCACCCACGAGGGCCCGACGGGCACGTCAGGCTGGATACCGATTCGCAAAACATGATGATAAATAGCGCTGTCGTTCCAGGGAATGAATGGTTGACACTGCAGCGCGGCTCCGCTGTCGGCCAGAGTGCACCGTGGACCGGATGGAAAGTTTTTGTCTTCGCGATCACGGAAAAGAATTTCGCAGCTGGGCTGCGCGCCCTGAGAGATAGCATACCGAGGGCATCCATTGACCCGGCGGACTACGAATTCTTGGGATTTCATTTGAATGCGGAGTTGCACTTCAGCGAGGCACCGGCCCAATTGGGTTGGTCAATGCGCCACGTCAAAATCGTCGATGCACCGCTCTGAGGGACTCTGTCGGCCATCTGCGCTCTCGACGATGCACTTCTATATGGCACCGTGTGTCTCCAAGTAATTCAGCCGTGGCGCCGGGAGGTGCGGCCGCGGCCACAACGAACTCAATAGCTTCCAATTTGTGACACGGCGCACGTAAATTCGTGTGCCTGCTGACCGGCAACCAAGCACGCAAGGACCGATACCCGCCACCCGCAAGCAAGCGTCGCTGCGAAGCGACGTCGACTTAAGCAGACAGGTTGCGATTGAAAATGAGTCAGGAATAATCGCCGTCTTCGCTATGCACGGGCGAAGTTTCCTCGAGACGGGACCGAAGCCCTAAAGGGAGTGGGACATGCGCAGTCGACGCGTTGTGCTTGTCGTTTTGGCGGTTATCACCGGCGGTACGAGCGCCTCCGCCGGCATTGCTGGCACCACTAATCTCTTTGAACAGCCACTAGAGAGCGGAATTGCGAGCCACGTCTATGTGGCTCACGTCGACCAAGGTGGGCTGCCTACAGGATCTTGGGACCTGGTGGTTTTGCAGAAAGATCCCTTCACCTCAACTGGCCGCCTCGTGCCGACTTCGTGGAATGTCGGGGCAAAGACGGGGTTTGTGCCCTCATCCCCGTCAACTGCTCAACTTGGATTTCGGAACCAAATAGGTACCAGTACGGCGCAAATGGAGGGCGATACGGTTGGCGCATATCTTGATTCTAAAGACTTACCGACGACCCTTAGTCGTCAGAAGATGATGATTACGCCTCAATACAGATTCCCGGCCGGCGCAACGCCAGTTCCGTTTGCGCATTCCACGTCGGTACTGAATGCTGAAATGGATCTGCAAGTGCCGTTCGCGGTGGGACGGGATACCTACGTCAACGCAGATCTCTTGTTCGTAGACCCCAATGGCGTGCGCATTAGCTATAACGTCAAACTATTTCGGAACGGGGCTCATGCGGCGACACTGGGCAGCAGTTACAATGAAATCGACAATGCCTATATGATCAATTGCCCGCTCGGGACAGACACGCATTTCGTCACCAGAGCATCGACGAGCGGCTCATCCACCGGAGCGACGTGGGTTGGATGGCGTCACTTCCAGTGGTCAATCGATCAAGCTCAATTCGTTGCTGCGATCAATCGATTGGCTGCCCAGTATCCTGACAAGGTTCGGATCACCGATCCGACGCAATACGTGTTAGCGGGAATACACTTGAACGCGGAGTTCCATTATTCACCCGACCCGGCTGAGCTTAGCTGGTCTATGCGCGGAATGAAGCTTTGGCTAAGTTGGTAAGCGACGCGCTGGGAAACTCTCGAATTATTTGATCTTGTAAGCGGCTGCCCCCACACCACTTGTCTGATATCCGCTCACTACGGCAATCGCCTTCACGGTTTCATTGGTGCTTACAGTGATCGGGCCGGCATAGACCGTCGACGATTTCGTCGGCACCGTCTTATCGGTCGTGTAATAGATCACTGCATCGCCCGCCGAGTCGCTGATAGTCACCGATTGTGCGCCCGTATACGTCCCGGCGGCGGGTGTGAAAGTGGGCGTGGGCGCGGCGATCTTGTAGACCGCGGAGGCCACGGCGCTCGTTGCAAATCCGCTGGTTACCGCGATCGCCTTCAAGGTCTGATTGGTGCTTACAGTGATCGGACCGCCATAGGCTGTCGATGAAGTAGTCGGGGCCGTGCCGTTGGTCGTGTAGTAGATCGTCGCATCATTCGCCGCATCGCTGATGGTCACCGACTGCCCACTTGGGTAGGTTCCCGCACCAGGTGTGAAGATCGGAGTGGGAGCAGTGATCTTGTAGGGTGCGGAGGCCACGGCGCTGGTGGCGAATCCGGTGGCTACCGCGATCGCCTTTAAGGTCTGGTTGGCGCTTACAGTGATCGGTCCCGCATAGAGTGTCGATGAAGTATTCGGCGTCGCACCGTTGGTCGTGTAATAGATCGTCGCATTACTCGCCGCATCGCTGATGGTCACCGACTGGGGACCCGAGTACGTGCCCGCCGCGGGCGTGAAGCCAGGCGTTGGCGCGGCGATCTTGTAATTCGCGGACGCCACGGCGCTGGTGGCGAATCCGCTGGCTACCGCGATCGCCTTCAAGGTCTGGTTGGCGCTTACCGTGATGGGTCCGCTGTAAACCGTCGATGAAGTCGTCGGCGCACTCCCATTGGTCGTGTAGTAGATGGTAGCGCCGGCGGTATCGCTGATGGTAACGGACTGGGTAACGGGATAAGTCCCCGCCACCGGCGCGAACGTAGGCGCAGGAGTCTGGATCAGATAGGCCGCTGTGCCGATGGCGCTATTCGACAAGCCGTTCACAGCCGCGATTGCCTTCAGGGTTTCGTTGGCGCTCACGGCGATCGGCCCGGCATACACCGTCGATGAAGTGGTCGGTGGCGTGCCGTTGGTCGTGTAGTAGATCGTGGCGCCAGAAGTCGCGTCCATTATCCTGACCGACTGCGGGCCGGCATACGTGCCCTTGGGTGGCATGAAGGTGGGCGTTGAGACAACTGCGCCGCCGGCGGCCACGTAGGTCCAATTCAGGATGGCCTGGGTCGCAGACTTCGGGTTCGTGCTCGCGGTAAAGCCAGCGTAAGCGAGGCTGCTGCCCACGGTACCCGGAATGTCTATGGCCTTTGAAGTTGTGAAACTCAAGCCCGTCACTGTGTCGGTCAGTATCAAGGTCAGCATCGAACCGTCGTAGGTGACGTGGGCATGGAGGATGTCCGAGCTCGTGCTGTGCAAATTCACGCCGGAGCCCGTGAGGTCGATCGACGGCACGGTAGGCGCTGCCCCGTTGACGTAAAAGCCAGTGGAATTTGTGCCTTGGCCGGAGGTGTCGAAGAATTCGAACTTAACGGCGACGCTGGACGTGATGCCTTGATAGCCGAGGCCGGCACCCCCGCTGCCCAGAGCGTCCAAACCGGCCGGCGAATTCTGCAGAGTAAACGTGAACCCGTAGCCGAAGGCCGCAGTCACCTGAAAGTAAAAGTCGGTGGTGAACGACTGGACGTTGACGGGAGTCGTAAACCAAGCCGCGTTGTCCTGGATTCCACCACTTGCAGCACTCAGCTGCAGGGTATTGTTCGTGACAACGGCGTTGCCCAAGAGATTCAGAC
>Ga0335080_10002464_pt1 | contig 18455 bp, 16 predicted proteins | sample Lox_Sample_34_FD_206720 | JGI IMG/M metagenome (GOLD analysis project Ga0335080, IMG submission 206720) | Soil microbial communities from Loxahatchee National Wildlife Refuge, Florida, United States - Lox_Sample_3.4 | ecosystem: Environmental > Terrestrial > Soil > Wetlands | place: USA...
TTGGTCGCGCGCCGCCGCGAGCGACACCTTGCCGTCGACCACGTCGTGCGCGACCAGCTCCGGCTCGCGCTCGAGCGGATCGCCCCAGCCGCCGCCGCCGGTCGTGAGCACGCGCACGATCTGGCCGGCGAGCACCGGCTCGCCGTCGACTAGCCCGCCGAGATCGCGCGGCGCGCCCGCGATGTCGATGGTGACGCAGAACGGCAGGCCAGCCCCGCCGCCGTTGACGCCATAGCAGCCGAGACGGACGCGGTCCGCCGTCACGATCGTGCGACAGTCGACCAGCGCGCGGTAATGCTTCTCGTAGCCGAGGCCGCCGCGCCGCGCGCCGGCGCCGCCGGAATCGATGCGCAGCGCGAGCTTCTCGACCAGCAGCGGAAAGCGCGTCTCGGTGAACTCGGCCGGCTGGTTGCGCGAGTCCGGCACGATGTGGATCGCGTCGTTGCCATCGGCGTAGTAGCGCCCGCCCGAGCCGCCGCCCAGCACCTCGCGCGACAGGAACGGCCTGCCGTCGAGATCGGTGCCGTAGAACCCGGTGTAGCGGATGGTCTCCTGGTCCGCCGGCATGCGGCCGTCGACCGCCTGGGCGACCACGCCGGCGAGCAGGCCGAGACAGCGCAGCAGCACGAACGAGCGCGCATTGGTGGCGGCCGGCCATTCGGGCGTGAGCAGCGTGCCCTTCGGAGGAAACACGATGTCGAATACCTCGCACACGCCTTCGTTGACGACGATCTCGGCGGCGCGCTCGGGCGTGTCGGCCAGATTGCGCAGAATCGGCGCGATCCACTTTTTCAGGAACGCGCCGCCAGCGTAGTCAGCCGGCCAGTTGATCGGCCCGGTCGACTGCGGGTCAGCGCCGGTGAAATCGAGCGTGATGCGATCGCCTGTCTTTATCATGCGGATCGCCAGCTTGTGCAGCTTGGGATCGGTGACGCCGTCGTGCTCGACGTAATCCTCCCAGCGGTACTCGCCGTCGGCGATCTTCGGCAACAGCTCGCGCTGGAAGATGGTACGGCACTTGTCGAGGATCGCCCGGAAGCAGGCCTCGATGGTCGCGGCGCCGAAGCGCTCGAACAATTCTGCCATGCGCCGCGCACCCATCAGGCAGGCCTGCACCTCGCTGTCGAGGTCGGCCGCCAGCATGTCGGGCACCCGCGTGTTGCGGCGGATGATGGTGAACACAGCCTCGTTGCGCACGCCGGCGTCGTAGAGCCGGATCGGCGGGATCGCGAGGCCCTCCTCGAACACGGTCACGGCGGTGCCCGGCATCGAGCCCGGCACGCGGCCGCCGATGTCGTCGTGGTGGCCGAACGCCTGGATGAAGCCGACCACGTCGCCGTCGTGGAACACCGGAACGGTACTGCAGAGATCGGGCAGATGGCCGATCGAGCCTTCCGACAGATAGGTGTCGTTCATGAGGAAGACGTCGCCCGGCCGCATCGTGTCGATCGGAAAGTCGCGCACCACCGCGTTCGGCATCGCCGAATACGAGCGGCCGGTGAGCTTGCGGCAATGGCGGTCGAACAGGCCGACCCGGTAGTCGTGCGCCTCGCGGATCATCGGGCTGCGCGCGGTGCGCTCGATCGCGTACTCGATCTCGGCTTCGATCGAGTTGAGCGTGCCCTCGACGATCTGCAGCACGATCGGGTCAACCTGCGGCGCGGCGACGGCAAGCGGCTCGGAGCGCGACTGCACGTTCATGGCGTAGCCTCCCCGGCCCGGCGCAGCAGCATGATGCCGTGCGCATCGACCGTGAGGCTCTGGCCGGGGAACACCACGGTGGTCGAGCCGAATTCCTCCACCACCAGCGGACCGTCGAGGCGCAGGCCCGGCCCGAGATCGGCGCGCTGATAGATCGGCGTGTCGCGAAACGCGCCGCCGAAATAGACCAGCCGCGTCGACGGGACGGGCGCCGCAAAGGCGCGCGGATCGAGTCGCGAAATGCTCGGCCGCTCGATCAGCCCGAAGCCGGAGACGCAGAAGTTCACCAGCTCGACCTTCTGGGCGCCCGCATAGTTATAGCCGAAGGTTTTGAGATGCGCGGCGTGAAACGCGTCGATCAGCGCCGCGACGAAATTCACGTCGATCGGCCCGGCGGGCGCGGCGACGCGCACCTCCATCGACTGACCGGCGTAGCGGATGTCCGCCTCGCGCACGAGGCGCGTGCGATCGGGCGCGATGCCGTCGCGCGCCAGCGTCTCGCCCGCCTCGCGCTCGAGGCCGGCATAGATCGCGGCCAGCGCCGGCGTGTCGACGGTGGTCTCGTGCGTCACCTGGGTCACCATGTGATCGGTGCGCCAGTCGACCGCCAAGAGCCCGAACGCCGACAGGTTGCCGGGATTGGGCGGCACGATGCAGGCCATCATGCCGATCAGCTCCATCACGGCGGGCGACTGCGCCGGGCCGGAGCCGCCGAACGACAGGAGCGCGAGGCGACGCGGATCGATGCCGCGCTGGATCGTCATCTGGCGGATCGCGTTCGCCTGGTTCCAGTTGGCGATCTCGATGATGCCCTCGGCGAGCTGTTCGGGGCTCATGTCGTTGGGCAGCCGCGCCGCCAGCGCCAAAAGCCCGGCGCGGGCGCGCGTCCTGTCGAGCGCAATGCCGCCGCCGATCAGCGCCGGCGGGATGCGGCCGAGCACCAGGTTGGCGTCGGTGATGGTCGGCTCAGCCCCGCCATTCGGGTAGCACATCGGGCCGGGCTCGGCGCCGGCGCTGCGCGGGCCGACCTTGAGGTGACCCTCGCGCGAGATCCAGGCGATCGAGCCGCCGCCGGTGCCGATGGTCTCGATGTCGATCATCGGGATGCGCACCGGGAACGGCCCGACCGCGCCGCCATTGGTGACGTGCGGACGGCCGCCCTCGATCAGGCAGAGATCGGTCGAGGTGCCGCCGGCATCCAGGGTGACGAGGTCGGGGAAGCCGGCGATCTCGGCAATCACGGCGCTGCCGAGCGCGCCGGCGGCCGGACCCGACAGCGCGGTGGTGATCGGCTTGCGCATGACCTGGGCGGCGCTGGCGACGCCGCCGCTCGACTGCATCACCAGGAACGGTTTCGCCCGCAGCCCATCGCCGAGTTCGTCGGCGATGCGGCGAAGGTAGCGCCCCATGTGCGGCTTGACGAAGGCGTCGACCAGCGTGGTGACGGCGCGCTCGTACTCGCGGTACTCGGGCAGTACGTCGCACGACAGCGACAGGATGCAGTCGGGATATTCCTCGGCAAACAGCTCGGCGGCGCGCCGTTCGTGCGCCGGGTTGGCGTAGGAGTGGATCAGGCAGATGCCGACCGCCTGGATGCCCTGGCGGCGGAAGAAGCCCGCCGCCTCACGCACGCTCGCCTCGTCGAGCGGGCAGAGCTCGCGGCCGCGATAGTCGAGCCGGCCGCCGACCTCGCGCACCCGCCGCACCGGCACGATACGGTCCGGCTTCACCCAGAAATACGAGTTGCCGTAGCCGTCGGGCACCGACTGGCGCGCGATCTCGAGCATGTGGCGAAAGCCCGCCGTCACCACCAGGCCAAGGGAGTCGATCGCACCCTGCAGCAGCGCGTTGGTGGCGACCGTGGTGCCGTGCGCGAGACCGAGCACGTCATCGATCGTGCCGCCGGTTGCAGCAAGGATCGCCTCGACGCCGCGCCGCAGCCCGATCGCCGGATTGGCGGGCGTGCTGGCCACCTTGGTGACGCGCATGTCGCCCGAGCGGCCGTCGACCGAGACGATGTCCGTGAAGGTGCCGCCGGTGTCGATGCCGATGCGCAGCCGCGGTTCTGCGATCTTCTCCATACGTCACGCCTCACACGCTTCCGGCCGGCAAATTATGGCGGCCGTGTCGGACCGATGTCAAAGCGTTTCGAATTGCGTCTCGAATTACGTTTCGAATTACGTTTCGAATTTCTTGCCCAATCGCGCGCGCGTGATGTGGCCGATCTGCTCCAGCGCGTTGGCGATCTCGCTATCGGCGTCGTTGGCGACGCGCCGGTCCATCTCGGCGATCACGGTATCGCGACTGGCATGTCGCGCCAACGCCACGATCACCGGGAAACCGAATTTCTCGCGGTAGCGGCGATTGATGTCGCTCACGCGGTCGAGCTCGGCGCGGGTCAGCGCCGTGAAGCCGAGCCGCCCCTGCTCGCCGGTCGAATCCCGGGTGAGGCTTCCGGCCGCCGCCTCGCGTCCGGCGAGCTCGGGATGCGCGCGAATCAGCGCCAGCTTCTCGTCGCGGCTCATGCGTTGCACCACGCGCATGAGCGCAGCGTGCAGACCGTCCGCGGTGTCCTGCGCGGCCGCGAGCCCGACCGCATGGGCGAGCTCAGCGATCTGCGGCGTGTGCTCGAAGATGTCGCCGTAACGCTCGACGAACAGGGCGCGCGGCAGGCGGCTCGGCACGTAGCCGCCGGCGGGCGGATGGGTCCTGATCCAGTGGCGCGCAATATCGAGGCGGGTCGCGACCCAGACCTTGTCGTGCTCCTGCACATAATCGAGGAAGCGGGCGAGCGCAGCGGCGCGTCCCGGCCGCCCGGCAAGCCGGCCGTGCAGGCCGACCGACATCATCTTCGGCGTCGAGGCGCCCTCGGCGTAGAGCAGATCGAAACTGTCCTTGAGATAGGCGAGGAACTGATCGCCCGAGTTGAAGCCCTGGGCGGTAGCGAACCGCATGTCGTTGGCGTCGAGGGTGTACGGCACGACCAGCTGCGGTCCGCGCGGCCCCGCGACCCAGTAGGGCAGCTCGTCCGCGTAGCTGTCGGCCGAGTAGAGAAAGCCCTGCTCCTCCATGACGAGGGCGAGCGAATTCTCCGAGCAGCGGCCCTGGTAGAAGCCGAGCGGCCGCGTGCCGACGACGTCGGCGTGGATGCGAATCGCATCGTGAATGTGCTCGGCCTCGACGCCGCGCGGAATGTCCTTGTACTCGATCCATTTGAGGCCGTGCGAGGCGATCTCCCAGCCGGCGTCGCGCATGGCCCGGATCAACTCGGGATTGCGCGCCATGGCGGTCGCGATCGCGAACACCGTCACCGGAAGCCCGCGCTCGGCGAACAGGCGCAGCAGCCGCCAATGCCCGGCGCGGCTGCCGAACTCGTAGATGCTCTCCATGTTCATGTGGCGCTGGCCAGGCCACGGCGCGGCGCCGACGATCTCGGAGAGGAACGCCTCGGAGGCGGCGTCGCCGTGCAGGATCGAGCTCTCGCCCCCCTCCTCGTAGTTGATGACGAACTGCAGCGCGATGCGCGCATCGCCCGGCCAGCGCGCGTGCGGCAGCGTGCGGCCGTAGCCGACGAGGTCGCGCGGATAGCTTCCCTGCGCCACGGGCTTCAGCTCCCCCGATAGGTCGCGTAGCTCCACGGCGTCGCCAGCAGCGGCACGTGGTAGTGGCCGTCGGGTTCGGCGATCGCGAAGCGCAGCGGCACGAGGTCGAGGAACGGCGGATCGGACAGCGCCGCTCCGGCGCGGCGGAAATAGTCGCCGAGGTGGAAGGTCAGCATGTAGGTCCCGACCTTGAAATCGGCGCCGCTGAGCAGCGGCCGATCGGTGCGGCCATCGGCGTTGGTGCGCACCTGCTTGAGCGCGCGCCAAGCCCCGTCGGCGTCGAGCACGTGCAGGTCGACCGCGACGTCCGGTGCCGGTCTTCCCTGGGTCTGGTCAAGAACATGCGTCGATAGACGGCCCAACTGTCCCTCCGCCGCTGCACAACGGCCGGCGCCGCGTACCATACGCGCCCGGACAACATTTCGCGAAGCATATTAACCTGATACGAACAGGCGCATGAGAATGATCGCAACAGAACCGTTGACCAAGCCCGGCTTCGCGCGCTTCGGCGAGGTGGTCGAGCTCACGGGCGCCGAGCGCATCGCCATCAACCAGGGCTTTGCCGAGCGGGTGAGCGGGCTCGCCCACGTCGACGTCGGCGCCGAGGGCGGCAGCGTCAACATCTCGATCTTCACCGCGCGGGCGCGCCCGCAGCCGATCGCGGTCACGCTGATGGAGCGGCATCCGCTCGGCAGCCAGCTGTTCTACCCGCTGCAGGACAAGGCGTGGCTCGTGCTGGTGTGCGACGATCCGCACGACCCGCGGAGTTTTCGCGCGTTCGTGGCGACCGGCCGCCAGGGCGTCAATTATCGGCGCAGCGTGTGGCATCACCCGCTTCTGGTGACGTCCGATGGCGAGCGCTTTCTCGTCGTCGATCGCACCGGCCCGGGGAGCAATCTCGAGGAGGCCCAGCTCGGCGCCGGGCAGGCGCTGTATCTCGCGCCGGAGGAATCGACTACAACGGCCGCACGAGCGCTCACATGAGTCCTGGCAAATATTTTTCGCAACCGGGCGGCCATCCGGCCCAGACCGAGCTGATGACGGGCCGCGCGGTCTTCACCGAGGCCTATGCGGTCATCCCCAAAGGCGTGATGCGCGACATCGTCGTGAGCTACCTGCCGCACTGGGAGGCGACGCGCCTCTGGGTGATCGCCCGGCCACTGTCCGGTTTCGCCGAAACCTTCGCGCAGTACATCATGGAGGTCGGCCCGCGCGGCGGCAGCGACCGGCCCGAGCCGGACCCGCAGGCGGAAGGCGCGCTGTTCGTGGTCGACGGCGAGGTCGAGCTCACCGTCGACAACAAACAGCATCTGATGCGGCCCGGCGGCTTCGCCTACCTGCCGCCGGCGAGCGCCTGGTCGCTGCATAACACCAAAGCGGAGACGGCGCGCTTCCACTGGATCCGCAAGCGCTACGAGGCGGTCGACGGATTGTCCGCCCCGCCCGCGTTCGTCACCAATGAGGCGCAGGTCGCGCCGACGCCGGTCAAGGGCGCCGAGCGGTGGTGGTCGAACACGCGCTTCATCGATCCGGCCGACCTGCGCCACGACATGGCGGTCACGGTCGTCACGTTCGAGCCGGGCGGCACCATCCCGTTCGAGGAAACCCACGTGATGGAGCACGGCCTCTACATCCTCGAGGGCAAGGCGGTATACCGGCTCAACCGCGACTGGGTCGAGGTCGAGGCCGGCGACTTCATGTGGCTCAGGGCATTCTGCCCACAAGCCTGCTACGCCGGCGGCCCCGGCCGCTTCCGCTATCTGCTCTACAAGGACGTCAATCGGCACATGCGGCTGACGGTCGCGAACCCGGGCCCGGCGCGGTAGAACGCGTCTCATGATTTCGCAGCAATCGCCTCGATCTCGACCAGGAACTCGGGCCGCGTGAAGCCCGTCACGATCATCAACGTGGATGCGGGCGGCGGCAGCGCCACGTAGCGGTCGCGCACCGCCATGTAGGACGCCATGTGGGCCCGGTCGGTCACATAGGCGTTGATCCGCACGATGTCGGCGAACGACATGTCCGCTTCGGCGAGACAGGCGCCGATCGCCTCGAAGCACATGGCCGCCTGCGCCTCGCAGCTTTCCGGGATCTGGTCGCCCGGCGAAATGCCGAGCTGTCCGGAGCACAGGAGCCAGCGCGTACCGGCCGGCACCTCGACCGCATGGCTGTAGCGCGCGAACGGCGCGCGGACCTTGGCCGGCACGAGATGGCGAAGCGCGCTCATGCGATCTCGCCGTCGGTGCCCATGGCCCGCCGCAACGCCGCCGAGACCAGGCGGCAGCGCTCGTTGTAGCTCGCAGAGGTGCGGAAGTTTTCGGTTCGCGGATAGCCCACCTCGATCGGGATATCCGCCGTCACGCGGCCCGGCCGCGCGCTGATGACGACGATCCGGCTCGACAGGTAGACCGACTCGTAGACGCTGTGGGTCACGAAGATGACGGTCAGCTTCTGCCGCGCGAACAGCCCGAGCAGGTCGTCGTTGAGGCGGCCGCGGGTGATCTCGTCGAGCGCCGCGAACGGCTCGTCCATCAGCAGGATGCCCGGCCGCGTCACCAGCGCACGGGCGATCGACACGCGCATCTTCATGCCGCCCGACAACTGGCGCGGATGCAGGTCGGCGAACGCCGACAGGCCCACCAGCGCCAGGGCCTCGCGCACGCGCTCGCGCGCCTCCTGCCGCTCGACGCGCGCCAGCAGCAGCGGCAGATGGACGTTCTGCGCCGCCGTGCGCCACGGCAGCAGCGTCGGCTCCTGGAACACGAAACTGAGCGCCGGCTCCGGCTCGCCCTCCGCGGTGTAGGCGGATTGCGGCCAGTCGATCGTGCCGGCCGAGGGCGCCGCCAGCCCGGAGATGAGCTTGAGCAGCGTCGACTTCCCGCAGCCCGACGGCCCGAGCAGGCTGACGAACTCGCCGGACCGGATCGTCAGGTCGACGCCGGCGAGCGCCTCGGTCCCGCTCGCGAAGGTCTTCCCGATCGCGTCGAGCCGCAGCAGCGGGCGCTGGGGCCCGCCAGCCGGCCTGGGCGCGGCCTGCTCCGCCAGTGCCTTGATCGGGACGACCATCATGCCGCGCCGCCATGCGGACGCGGCACGAAGCTGCGCATCTTGCCGGGATTGAGCAGGCCCATCGGATCGACCTCCTGCTTGAAGCCGAGCTGATCGGCGTCGACGCGCTTGTAGCGGCTGCCGTCCTCCAACGTGACCACATGCGGATTGGCGATCATCACGCCGCAGGATTCGAAGCCGCTGATGATCTCGTAGAGCCGTTCCGCCGTGGAGTAGCGCAGGACCGGAATGCCGCTCGCCGTCATCAGCCCGTTGAGGCGGATGAACTCGAGATGCTGCAGCACCTCGCCGCCGCCAAATTTCGCGCGCACCGCATCGACCGCCTCGACCAGCCGGTCATGCGGATAGAGGCACTGCAGGTAGGTGACGCCGCGGTCGGTCTTGAGCACCTGCAGCGTGGTGTGGTTCCAGGCGTGCTCGTAGAGCGGCGTCTTGCCCGGCACGTCCTGGTGCGGCGCCTTGTAGGCGACGGTGCCGGCAGTCGCGGCAAGCAGCGTCTCGAAGCTCTCGATCGACATTTCGCCGACCATGGCGGTGAGCAGGCTCTTGCCCTCCGGACAGGCGGCGCGGAACGCCGCGAAATGCTGCGGCAGCGGCCACTCCACCGGCGACAGGAGCTTCTTGACAATGCCGTCGGCGAGCGCGATCGCATGGGCGAAGCGAACGCAATCGACGAAGTCGTCGAACGCCACGATCACGTCGATCCACGGCTGCGCCGGCGCGAGCGGCATCTCCAGCGCCGTGATGATGCCGGTGGTGCCGTAGGCGCGGCTGATCTTCTGCGCTGCGTCGCCGCGCAGCTCGATGACGCGCGGCTGCGTCTCGAGGGTGACGACGCGCGCCGCCACGATGTTGCCCGGCTCGCGCATGCCGCCGAACGTGACGCTGCCGACCCCGCCGCTGCCGCCGGCGACGAAGCCGCCGATCTGGGCGGAGCGCTTGGTCGAGGGATGCATGCGCAGCTCCCAGCCGTTCGGCCGCGTCGCCGCGTCGATATCGAACAGCTTGGCGCCGGCCTGCACGCGCACGAGCCCCGGCCTCTGCCACTCGATGCGGTCGAGCGAGCCCATGTCGAGAACCACGCCGCCGCGCAGCGGAACGCACTGGCCGTAGTTGCCGGTCGCGCCGCCGCGCACGGTCAGCGGGATGCCGTGCCGGGCACAGGCGGCAGCGACGCGCACCACTTGCGTCTCGTCGCGCGGCGTGACGATGACGTCGGCGATCTTGTCCTTGAGCTGCTCGTAGAGAATCGGACTGTACCAGAAATAGTCGCGCGAGCGGCGCCGCAGGTCGATCGGCTCGGTCGACGCCTCGATTCCGGCGACGTCGGCGAGGAAGTCGTCGACCGGGTAGTCGCCGCGGTCGGCGACCTTGGCGATGGCGGCCTGCGACATGGTGGGACTCCCCTTCCCTACTCGGCCGCGACGGCGATCGGCGCGCCGGCGTTGCGCGGCGCGAACACCTCCGTCTCGCCGTGCTGCTCGAACAACGCCAGCAGGCGCTTGCGCATGATCATGCCGGGGCGGTCCGACACCATGTGCGCCTCGACGCGCCGCCCCATGTCGATCGGCACGTCGGGATCGGTCGACTCGATGATGTCCTTGTCCTCGCGGGTGATCTGGAAATCCCAGTCGATCAGCTCCCTGGTCGAGCAGTCGGCCTCGGTATCGTTGCGGTAGAGCCACTGCACGACCTGGATATGGTCGTCGTCGATCGGGGTCGCCGAGTTGAAGATGATGTGGCGCAACCCGGAAGGATACTCGATGTCGAGCTTGCGGCAGAACGGCATGTACCACCTGTTGCGCATGTGCCGCTTGGTGGTCGGCGCGGTGGTGCCGGAAATGCGGTGCTGAACCGGCGGGTTGGCGACCGTGATCAGCGTTTCGGCCTCGAAGCCGTAGTCGGTCTCGTCGATCGCGTATTTTTCCGGCAGCGGTTGGTCGAGCTGGCCGAACGTCCCCTTGTGCACGAAGGCGAAGTGGGCGTTGTCGAACGAGTTCTCCATCAGACGGAACGCGCACGTGTTCCATACCTCGTAGAACTGCGGGATGCGGCGGAAGCTCGGATCGTTCTCCTCGACCGCGTCGAGGATCGGCGCGAGCGGCTCGTCGAGCGCGACCCAGGCGTAGCCGTAGCGCGCCTCGCAGTGGTAAGCGGGAGTCGCGAGGTTGGGCACCTCCTGCTGCACCGGGAACTGCGGCACGTGCACGAGCTTGCCGGTGTGGTCGTAGGTCCAGCCGTGATAGCCGCACACGATGCGGCCGTCCTTGCACCAGCCCTTCGACAGCTTCGAGGTGCGATGGCAGCAGCGGTCCTTGAGCGCCGCCGGCTTTCCGTCGGCCCCGAGAAACAGCACGATGTCCTCGCCGAGCAGGCGGAACGGCTTCGGCCCGGCGGCGATGTCCTCCAGCGGGATCACCGCGTACCAGAAGCGGCGCAGCACGTTCTGCTTGGTGGTCAGCATTCGGTCGTCCTCCCGGAACACTTCTGCGACGTCATCTCAGGCTTCGCGCTCGATCGCGCTGTCGTGCCAGGAGCCGAGCGCGAGCCGCGACAACGCGACCATGACCAGGAACAGCGCGATGCCGGCGAACGTGATGAGGAACAGCGCCGCGAACATGCGCGGGATCTCGAGTTGGAAGCCGGCCTGCAGGATCTCGTAGGCGAGCCCGGTGTTGCGGCCGCCGGTGCCGGCGACGAACTCGGCCACCACCGCGCCGATCAGCGCGAGCCCGCTGGAGATGCGCAGCCCGGCGAAGAAGTACGGCAGCGCGCTCGGGATGCGCAGATGGACGAGGCTCTGCAGGCGCGACGCGCGGTTGATGGCGAACAGGTCGCGATGCCCGGCCTCGACGCTCCGCAGCCCGACCGTGGTGTTGGAGATGATCGGGAAGATCGCGATGATGGTGGCGCAGATGATCAGGGCGCCTTGCGTGTTCTTGACCAGGATGATGATGAGCGGCGCGATCGCGACGATCGGCGTGACCTGCATGATGACCGCATAGGGAAAGAAGCTGCGCTCGATGATCGGGCTCTGCACGAACAGGAAGGCGAGCAGCGTGCCGATGGCGACCGCCAGCACGAGCGCGACGAGCGTGACCCGCAACGTGACCCACAGCGCGTGCAGCAGGGCGGGCGCCTCGGCGACCAGCGTCGTCGCGATCAGGCTCGGCGCCGGCAGCAGATAGGACGGGATCGCGAGCAGCCGACAGCAGATCTCCCAGCCGGCGAGAAACAGCGCGCCGACGAGGAGCGGCGGCGCGACGTCGGCGATCTTGGCGGTCACGGCCGATCGGGTCATGCGTGGACAGGAGCTAGCGCGCCGTGATCTTGAGGTCCTTGATGAACTGGGTGGTAAAACCCTTGTGCCAGTCGGTCTCCTTCGGCAGCAGGCCGGCACTTACCATCAGCTCGTAGCTCGCCTTCCAGCGCGCCTCGGCGATGACGCCAATCCCCAGCGTCTTGGCGTCGCCTCCGTTGGCGACCTCAAGCTCGTTCATGCGCTTGATGCCGAACGCGATCTGCTCGTTGCTCATCTTCGGATTGTCCGCCTGAATCAGCTTGTTGGCGGCGGCCGGGTCGCCCTTGAGGTAGCTCTTCCAGCCTTCCAGCGACGCCTTGACGAAGCGGCGCGCCACGTCCGGGTGGTCGGCGAGGAATTTCGTCGTGGTCACCATGGTGGTGCCGTAGGGCGGATAGCCGTCGTCGGCGAACAGGAAGAAATTGACTGGCACGCCCTTCTGCAGCGCCTGGAACGGCTCCGACGACGGGTAGGACTGCTGGACGATGTTCTTGTCGGCGAAGAACGGCTGCAGGTTGAAGGTGTAGGCCTGCGTCTGCGCGTCGGTGTAGCCGTATTTCTGCTTGAGCCACGGCCACCACGAGGTGCGGCCCGGCGTGGCGACCAGGATCGTCTTGTCCTTGAGGCCGGCGAGGCTCTTGACGTCGTCGTGGGTCATCATGCCCTGCAGGTCCTTCTGGAACGACGCCGCGATGGTGATGACCGGCAGGCCCTTGGCGATCGACGACAGCACCTGGAAGTCGTAGCCCATCATGACGTCGGCCTCGCCGCCGAGCAGCAGCTGCATGCCGTTCACCTGTGGCCCGCCCATCTTGATGGTGACGTCGAGGCCTTCCTTCTCGTAGAGGCCGGTCGCCTTCGCCTGGTAGAAGCCGCCGTGCTCGGCCTGGGCGTACCAGCTGGTGAGGAACGTGACCTTGTCGGCAGCCTCGGCTTGGCCGGCGAGGCACGCGAGGGCGACCGCGACGGCGGCGAAACGTGCGCGCGACATGGGCGACATGGGTGTTCTCCGCTGATTGGCGCTACGGACGACGCCGTTCCCGGCTGCACGGCCTTGAGTCCACTTGACACCCACTGTGAGGCACCGGAATGATCCGGCAAAAGCATCAAATTGAGTATCGACCGATGCTTTTTAGGCAGCAATGGCGCGGCCTGAGGCAAGGCGATGAAAGCGCAGGCACCGGTGCGACGCGACGATCGCGCCACGACGGAATCCGGAGGCCAGGCATGCTGCATTCGCGGCTGCTGAGGTATTTGGACGAGGTCGCGCGGCTCGGCTCGATCCGCAAGGCGGCGAGCCGGCTCAACGTCGCGTCGTCGGCGATCAACCGGCAGATCCTCGCGCTCGAAAGCGAGATCGGCACGCCGCTGTTCGAGCGGATGCCGCGCCGCCTGCGCCTCACCGCGACCGGCGAGGTGCTGATCGCGCATGTGCGCGAGACGCTCAAGAGCCACCAGCGGGTGGCGGCGCAGATCGAGGCGTTCAAGGGCCTCACGCGCGGCGAGGTCACCATCGCCACCATGAACGGCCTCGCGGCCGGTCCGCTGCCGCGCTTCCTCTCCGGCATCGTGGATCAGCACCCGCGGGTGCATATCCGCATCCGGGTGCTGCCATTCGACCAGATGACCAACGCGGTGCTGACCGGCGAGGCCGACCTCGCGCTCACCTACAACCCGCCGAACAGCCCCGGCCTGCGCGTCGTGGCGAGCCACGAGCTCGCGCTCGGCGCCGTCGTGTCGGTGCGCCACCCGCTCACCCGCCGGCGCGCGCTGCGGCTCGCCGATTGCGCCGAGTTCCCGCTGGCGATCGCCGACGCCTCGATGACGATCCGCCCCGCCGTCGACCTCGCCTTCACGCGCGCCGACATCCCGCTGCAGCCGACGATCGAGACCAACTCGATCGAGTTTATGAAGAAGACGGCGCGCAGCGGGCAGGCCGTCACCTTCCTCAATGCGGTCGACGTCGCCGAGGAGGTCGCGGCCGGCGAGATCCGCCACCTGCCGCTGCACGAGTTCGCCGCCCATCCGCTCGCGCTCAAGCTCCTGGTGCGCGCGCGCGGCGGCCTGGATGCCTTCCCGAGCCTGGTGGTCGAGGAACTGCGCAAGGCGATGCCGCGGCTCGAGCCGGCCGATCCCACCGACCGCGCCTGACTGGCACAGCGCTTGCCTCGTAGGCCCGGATCGGAGAACGGGCCGTGCCGGGACGGGCGTTTCATTGGGGCGAGCTGCGCAGCAAGGACTTCTTGGGGCTCGACCCCGAGAAAGCCATCGCGGTTCTCCCAGTCGCCGCTATCGAGCAGCATGGCCCGCATCTTCCGGTCATGACCGACGCCGCCATCGCGGCCGGCATGATCGCACTGCTCGCGCAACGTCTGCCCGCTGAGCTGAGCGTCCTCGTGCTGCCGATCCAGAGCATCGGCAAATCGAACGAGCATCTGCTCTCGCCCGGCACGCTCAGCCTATCCGCCGACACCCTGCTGCGTGTCTTGGTCGAGACCGGCGAAGGCGTGCGGCGCGCCGGCCTGCGCAAGATCGTGCTGGCGAACTCGCACGGCGGCAACGCCTCGGTGCTGGCGACGGCGGCGCGCGAGCTGCGCGTGCGCTTCGGCATGCTGGCGGTCGCCACCCATTGGCGCTGGTTCGGGCTTCCCGAAGGACTGTACGACGCGGTCGAGGCGCGGCACGGGATTCACGCCGGGGATATCGAGACGTCGCTGATGCTATCGTTCCGCCGCGAGCTGGTGCACATGGACGAGGTGAAGAACTTCGTCTCGACCGCGATCGCGATGGAGCAGGAGTTCGTCCATCTCGGCCCGACCGGCACGCATGCGTTCGGCTGGATCGCCCAGGATCTCAATCCCGACGGCGCCGTCGGCGACGCCGGCAAGGCGACGTCGGAGAAAGGCGTATCCACCGCCGAGCACCAGGTCGACGGCTTCATCGCGCTGCTGCGCGACATGAGCGCGTTCTCGCTGGGCCGCCTGCATGGCGCCGAACAAGCGTGTTGACGCTTCGCGCAATCCGAGGAGCCCCTGCGCCATGCTGATGCATCACTCGCTGTGCGACGGGGCGGCCCGCACGCCGGACAAGATCGCGCTGCGCTGGGTCGATCGCGGCGTGGCGCTGAACTTCGCCGAGGCGGTCGCCGCGACGGAGCGCTATGCCGGCGCGCTGCATGAGCTGGGGGTGGCGAAGGGCGATCGCGTCACCATCTTCGCGCACAACGGCATGGACTACGCGCTCGGCATGTTCGCGTGCTGGCGCATCGGCGCGATCGCGGCGCTCGTCAACGTGCGCTTCGCCGACGAGCTCGACTATTATTTCGCCGACCACACGCCGACCGTCGTGATCTACACCCACGACATGGGCGACCATGTGCGCGCTGCAGCCGCGCGCGCGCCGAGCATCCGCCATCTCGTCTGCATGGACGGGCCGCAGGACGGCGCGCGCAGCCTGCCCGAGCTGCTGGCCGCCGACCTGCCGGCTCCGCCCGATCCAGCCGACGAGGGCGCGATCGCGCATCTCTCCTACACGTCGGGGACGACCGGCAAGCCGAAGGGTGCCTGCCTCGCCCACGAGCCGACCATGCGCGCCTGCAACTGCATCGCCGAGCGGCTGCGCATCACGCCGGACGACGTCTCGTTCGGGCCGACGGCGCTGTCGAGCTCCTACCAGCTGGTCGGCAACCTGCTGCCGCCGCTCTCGCGCGGCGCCACCGTCAACATCATGGGCCGGTGGACGCAGACCACCGGGTACGACGCCATGGCGGCCGCCGGCGCCACCATGCTGGTCGCCAACCCGACGCTGCTGACCGAGGTGCTCCTCGAGTCGGAAGCGCGCGGCCGCCTGCCGTCGCCATTGCGCTTCGGCCTGTCCGGCGGCGGCCCGGTGCCGCCCAACCTCAAGATTGCGTGGCGCGACCGGCTCAAGGTGCCGCTGGTCGAGAGCTACGGGCAAAGCGAGCTCGGCGGCTTCTTCGGACTGGGCGAGCCCGCCCTGCAGCCGGACGCGCGGCTTGGCGCCGTCGGCCGCCCGCTGCCCGACAAGGAGGTGCGCATCCTCGACCGCACCGGCCGCGAGGTGCCGGTCGGCGCGATCGGCGAGATCTGCATGCGCGGCGGATTCATGCGCGGCTATTGGGGAAAACCGGAGAAGACCGCCGAGGCGTTGCGCGACGGCTGGCTGCATTCGGGCGATGCCGGCTTCATCGACCGCGACGGCTTCCTGACCATGCGCGGCCGGTTCGCCGAGCTGATCGAGGTCGGCGGCAAGACCTGGTTCCCGCGCGACGTCGAGGAGGCGTTGTGCGCACAGGCCGGGATCCGCGAGGCCGCGGTGGTCGGCCTGCCCGACGCAACGCTCGGCCAGCGGCCGGTCGGCTACGTCACGACCGACGGCAACGGGTTCGATCCTGCCGGGCTCAAGGCGGCGATTGCCAAGACCCTGCCCTACGATCTCGCGCCGCTCGCACTGGTCAGCCTGCCGGCATTTCCGATGACGCCGACCGGCAAAATCGCAAAAGCCGAGCTGCGCGAGCGCGCGGTGCGGGGCGGCTGAAGCGGCGCCGGGGCGACGATGCGCATCCTCTACATCTACTGCCATCCTGTGCCGGAAAGCTTTCACGCGGCGATCCGGGCGAAGGCACTCGCGGCGCTGCGAGCGCGCGGTCACGCGGTCGACCTGCTCGATCTCTATGTCGAGAAATTCGATCCCGTGCTGTCCGAGGACGGCCGCCGGCATTACCACGACGTGACCCGCAACCAGGCCGGTCTCGAGGACTACGTTGCGCGCCTGACGTCCGCCGAGGTGCTGGTCCTGCAGTTTCCCACCTGGTGCTTCGGCCTGCCGGCAATGCTGAAGGGATTTCTCGACCGTCTCATCATGCCGGGCGTGGCCTTCGACCTCAGCGACCCCAGTCGCGTGCAGCCGACGCTCGACAACATCCGGCGCATCATCGGCATCGTGACCTACGGCCGGCCGCGCCATATGGCGTGGTGGATGAGCGATCCGCCGCGCAAGATCGTCACCCGCTACCTGCGCTGGTTCACCGGCGGGGCGGCGCGCGCCGACTACCACGCGCTCTATCACCTCAACGTTGCGACGCTGGCGCAGCGCACGGCCTTCATCGGCAAGGTCGAGCAGGCCATGCGGCAGCTGGACGCTTAAAGCATGATGACCTTTCTTCGCATCGTCATCACGCTTTAGCTCATTGTTTGAGCATGATCTTTTCCGAAAACCGCTGCACACTTTTTGGCATCATGCTCTGGCGAGCCGGCGGCCCCTGCCCCATCGTGCGGCTCGGCCCGCCCAAAAATTAGGCGGCCGGGTCCCGTGGCCGCTCGTCCCGGCCCGCTCCGGCCGGCCCGGGACTTGCACGCCCGGCCAGAGCCCTGTCTCGTCGGGGCCCAAAGCATGGGATGGAAGCCCCGGTGAATGCCGTGACCATACTGGCCGAGCCGGCCGACCTCTCTGTCGACCTCGATCGCACCGCGCTCGTCATCATCGACATGCAGCGCGATTTCCTCGAGCCGGGCGGTTTCGGCGCCGCGCTCGGCAATGACGTGTCGAAGCTCCAGGCCGCCGTCGCGCCATGTCGCGCCGTGCTCACGACCGCCCGCGACCGCGGCCTCCTGGTGATCCACACCCGCGAGGGCCATCGCCCCGATCTCACCGACGCGCCGCGGCTCAAGGTCGAGCGCGGCGATCCCGCCTTGCGGATCGGCGCGCCCGGCCCGATGGGGCGCATCCTGGTGCGCGGCGAGCCCGGCCACGACATCATCGCGGCGCTCTACCCGCAGACGGGCGAGCCGGTGATCGACAAGCCCGGCAAGGGCGCGTTCTACCAGACCGATCTCGACCTGATGCTGCGCAATCGCGGCGTCGAGACCCTGCTGGTGTGCGGCGTCACCACCGAGGTCTGCGTCAACACGACGGTGCGCGAGGCCAACGACCGCGGCTATCGCTGCATCGTCCTGGCCGACTGCTGCGCGTCGTATTTTCCCGAATTCCACGCAGCCGGGCTCGCGATGGTCAAGGCGCAAGGCGGCATTTTCGGCTCTGTGTCGACGTCGCAAGCGCTGCTCGACGCGCTCGCGCGCGTGCCGGCCTGACCCGCGGTGGCCGCCATGGCGATCAGGTTCGCCGACATCCAGTGGCCGACCGTTCCGCTATACCGGATCGCCAACGCGCGCGTGCCCGCATGCCTGCTTGCCGACGGCTCCGCGGCGCCCGCGACCGTCGACGCCGAAGGCGTGCTCGATGCCGACCTGCTGATCGACCATGGCAAGCTCGCGCGCATCGCGCCGTCGGGCGCCGCCGGCGATCTCGCCGACGTTCCGACCGTCGACCTCGCCGGCCGGCAGGTTTGGCCGACGCTGATCGACATCCACACCCACCTCGACAAGGGCCACATTGTCGACCGCAGCCCCAATCGCGACGGCACCCATCTCGGTGCGCGCCTTGCCTGCGCCGGCGACCGGCCGAACTGGACCGTAGCCGACCTGCGCCGCCGCATGGATTTCGGCCTGCGCTGCGCCTATGCGCACGGCGTCAGCGCCATCCGCACGCACATCGACACCTATCCGGACAATGCCGAGCGCAGCTGGCAGGCGCTGCGCGAGATCCGCCAGGAATGGCAAGGCCGGGTCGATCTGCAGGCGGTGGCGCTGTGCCCGATCGATCTCTTCACCGACGCATTCGGCGATCGCGTGGCGGCGCTGGTCGCCGAATCAGGAGGGCTGCTCGGCGGCGTGACGCGGTCTTCCACCGGCGACGACGCGGCG
>Ga0335080_10002465_pt1 | contig 18453 bp, 17 predicted proteins | sample Lox_Sample_34_FD_206720 | JGI IMG/M metagenome (GOLD analysis project Ga0335080, IMG submission 206720) | Soil microbial communities from Loxahatchee National Wildlife Refuge, Florida, United States - Lox_Sample_3.4 | ecosystem: Environmental > Terrestrial > Soil > Wetlands | place: USA...
CGCGGCGCGCGGCAAGACGGTCGTGACGTGTGCTGGACCGATCATAAGGCCTTGGTAAACCGCAACAGATTGAGATTGGCTAAAGCAGGCGCTCTTGTCCGGATTGAGGCCGCCAGCCCGCAAGCACGCTTCAATCCAAATCGCGGATTTTCAATCAATTAATTGATATATAAAGACAATTTCGCCCTCAGCCAGCCGGCAACATGAAGCCATCGAAGAACGCCGCAAGTTGCCCGTAGCCGTCGAGCGGCAGGACATCGGCGACATATTGATCGGGCCGCACGACCACCATGCATCCCGCCTTCCGATCGATGCCGCGCATGGCAAAGATATCCTGACCGGCTTTGAGATCGGGGCAGAACATCTTTTCGTAGTCGAGTAGGCCGTAGCGTCCCTTTCGAGGGAGAAGAAGAGCGGGCATCGCGCCGATAGCGATCTCGCGATGACCTTGCTGGAACACGGCGCGGAGATCGATGACTGAATCAATGTCCGCTTCCCCTTGAGTGTAGCGTCGGATCGGGGACTGAGGCGCCTCGCCAAGAAATTTGCACAAGGCGCGAATGCCGGAACTGGACGCCGCGGGATCCTCCGCGCCGGCAAAGGCGAAAATCCGCCAGCGGCCGTCCGCCTTGAGGACGTGGCCGAGGTGAACGGGCTTGGCGTCGGCAAGGCGAATGACGGGCGCGGAATGAAAGCGCGCGCCGATCACAAATCCCCGAGCCAGATGTTGGTGGGTTTGTTCGGCAGAGATCGGCGACGGGCGGTAATGCGTCGCGGTGCCCGCGGTGTAGCGTCCGTGCTGAACGAAATAGCGCTGGGTCTCGACGGGATCGAATCCCTCGCCTTCTCCCTTCGCCGAAGCAAGGATGGTGGCCCATTCGCGATCGAAGTCGATCAGCTCCTTTGCCACCGCCTGACGTTCCGCAGAATAGGAATGCAGGAGGCGCGGCGCGCACTGCTTGCGCAACACTGCCGCGAGCTTCCATCCGAGATTGAAGGCATCCTGCATGGAGACATTCATGCCCTGGCCTGCCTTCGGGCTGTGCGTGTGGCAGGCGTCGCCGGCGATGAACACGCGCGGCAGCCGCCTTTCGATTTCCCCGTCCGGGACGTCATCGAACTTGTCGGTGAGCCGCTGGCCGATCTCGTAAACCGACCACCAGGCGATCTCCTTCACCTCCAGCGTATAGGGATTGAGAATCCGCCGGGCCTTCGCGATCACGTCATCCGATGTGACGTTGCGGTTTGCAACCCGTTCGCCGACCTCGAGCTTGGCGAGTTCGACATAGATGCGGACGAGATAACCGCCCTCCCGCGGGATGATGATGATGCTGCCGTCGCTGGAGGACTGGATCAGCGTCTTGAGACGAATGTCGGGGAAGTCGGTGACGGCCAGGACATCCATGACGCCCCAGGCGTGGTTGGCGGAATCGCCGTGCAGCTCGCGATCGATGGACCTGCGCACCGTGCTGCGCGCCCCGTCGCAGCCGACCGCATAGCGGGCCTGGACCGTCTCGATCTGCCCCTCTTGCTCGCCATCGACCCGCGCAAAGCGCGCCGTCACGGCATGATCTTCGGCACTCGCCGCGCCGTCGATTTGAAGATCGATCAGGCGCCTCGAATAGTAAGGCTCAAGTTTCGACGGCGATTTGCGCATGACGTCGAGAAAGCAATCATGCACGCGCGCCTGATTCAAAATGACATGAGGAAATTCCGACAGCCCGTCCTCGACGTCCTGCACCCTGCCGCTGCGGACGATGGTCTCAGGTCTCCTGTCATCCGGTTTCCAGAACGCGGTCTCGTTGACCCAGTAGGACTCCTTCAGCACGGATTCGCTGAAGCCAAAGGCGTGAAACATCTCCATCGTGCGGCAGGCAACGCCGTCGGCCTGGCCCACCAGCAGCCGGCCGGACTTCTGCTCGACGATTGCGGTCTTGATATCTTGGAATGCCGAGAGCTGGGCTGCGAGATTGAGGCCTGCCGGTCCGCACCCGACAATGAGAACATCGACCTGCTTCGGAAGCGATCCGGCAGCGCCCGATGGCTGATATCGCTCGGCAGGATCAAAGATCTCGGGATCGCCTGGCTGGAAGCCGTTCAGATGAAACTGCATGAGACCCCTCCCGATTTTGACGCAAAACCGCATTCGACCGCGATTTCGATATTGATCAGTATGCTGATCATCGGTATACTTGTCAATGCTGAACCGTCTGGGAGAACTTCGGAGAATTCGGTGAGAGACAACAATGACATGCCCGGACACCTGGCGCGCCGCTTCCAGCAGATTGCGGTGGCGGTGTTCCTGAGCGAAGTCGAGGGCGCAGGCTTTGACCTCACGCCCGTGCAATACGCCGCACTCGCAGCGATCAGGCAAAACCCGGGCATCGATCAAGCAACCCTTGCCGGATTGATCGCCTATGATCGAACCACGATCACAGGCGTCGTCGATCGGCTGGTGCAGAAGGCGCTGCTGGTCCGAAAGGCCAGCAGTCGGGATCGACGGGCGCGCGAGTTACGGCTCACCGATGAGGGATTGCGCACGCTGCGCCGGATCATGCCAGCCGTCGAGGCGGCACAGCAAATCATGCTGCGCGGCCTGACCGAGAAGGAAGCCCAGGACCTGATGCGCTTGTTGCGGAAGGCGATCGCCGCCGGCAACGAGTTGAGCCGTGCGCCGTTGAAAGCGGCGGCGGCAGCCGAGCGAGGTTGATCGGAATTGGTGCGCATATGCGCAAGGCAATTGCCGTAAAATGACGGAAAGCCTATACGAATCAACAATGCGGACGTGGCGGAATTGGTAGACGCAAGGGACTTAAAATCCCTCGATGGCAACGTCGTGCGGGTTCGAGTCCCGCCGCCCGCACCATGGTTCGCCCTGGCGGGCTACGCATGGCGCAGCCAGACCGGATGCGAAGTAGTCTTGGCGCCTTCCCCGAGATCGCGCGAGACAACATCGTTCACGCTTTCGTGCGCAAGCGAGACGATTTATCCTGTGACCCCAATCACATCCGCTCGAACCTTGAACGGCTAAGCCTAGACCAACCGAGGAAGAGATCCTCCGGAGGAGGCCAGGCCATGACACCGTTTCAAAAGATTGTGGGAATTGCGGTGGTTGCCTTTGTTGTCGGCAGCGGCATGGGAGTCGCCGTTCAGGCCGCAAGGTCGCCCTCGCCCCTCACGATCGCCCGCGCGAAGCTCGCGGAGGGACTGAAAGTCGCGGAAGGATCCAACATCGCCGAAGGATCGAAGCACAGCTGCATCGACCTGAAGCAAGGCACGTTCGAGTGGCGATGGGCCAACGTCCCCTTCGCGTCGAGCTGCCAGGCTGACTGACGATTTCGATGCAACGCCGCAAAGCCAATCGACTTTGCGGCAAGCATTGCGCACGCTAAACGCGTGACCCATGGCATCGCTTACGCAAATTACCATCGCCCCTCACCTCACCTTCGACGCGCTGGTTGCGGGCGAGGTCGGCGCGCCCCTGGTGCTGCTGCTCCACGGCTTTGCGGAATCCTTTCACTGCTGGCGCGCGCAGCTCACAGCGCTTGGCGACATGGGCTTTCGCGCGATCGCGCCAAGCCAGCGCGGCTATTCGCCCACCGCGCGGCCCGACCCGAAGGATCACCCGAGCTATCACATCGAGCGCCTGATGGACGATGCGATGGCAATCGTTGCCGCATCGGGTTACGGCGACAAGCGCTTCCATCTTGCCGGCCATGACTGGGGCGGCAGCATTTCCTGGGCGCTCGCCGATCGCCATGAGGGCCGGCTTGCCTCGCTCACCGTGCTGTCGCGGCCGCATCCGAATGCCTTCAATCGCGCCCTGCAGATGCCGGATGGCGAGCAGGCGCGGCGCTCAAGACATCACACGGCGTTTCTGGAGCTTGATGCCGCAGACCGCGTGCTTGCCGATGATTCAAAATGGCTGCGCGAGCGGCTGGCCGCGGCCGGCGTGCCGCCATCGGCCGTCGAGGAGCATCTCTCCGTGCTCGGCAACAGAGCGGCGATGGAGGCGGCGCTGGCCTGGTATCGCGCGCGCGGCGCGATCCGATCCCCGCTCGGACCGATCCGCGTGCCCACGCTTTATATCTGGGGCGACGCCGACGACACCGTCGGGCGTGTGGCCGCCGAAGGCACGCGCGACTTCGTCGCTGCACCCTACCGTTTTGAGGTGCTCCCAGGCATCGGCCACTTTGCCGCCGAGCAGGCACCCGATCGAGTCAGCGAATTGATGCTGGAGCATCTCGCCGCGCATCCGGTGTGACTGCCGGATTTGGCCGCCTCCGGAGACTCAGGTCACACGCGCGCCGCGTTCCTTGAGCACCTCGCGCAACACCGACCTATGGCATCGGTCTTCTCGCTCGCAATAACAGCCGAGGGAGAAATTTGCGCTTTGCGACAGGGCTGACAGAAGGTCCAGTGTGCGGCTTGCGGCCGGCTCGCCCAATTGCTTTCGGAACTTGCGGACAAACGCGTTCCATTCGGAGTCCGATTGGCTTGATTTCCCCTGCGCCATCAGTTCCGGCGTAGGCGAAAGCTCCGGATACCAGACGTCGTACCAATTGTCCTTGGCGTAACGATCCTTGCTCACGCCGCGTGGCGGCCGGCGCACCGTGCCGATGCGCAACCCCTCGCCAGATCGCCGTGGCGTGCCGAGTTGAACGATTGAGATTGCCACCGTTTCAACCCTTCGCAAGTCTCATGAAGATCATGATCTGTGTGACGATAAGCAGAGGGACAACACAGGTGAGGACGATCCAGAATGCACCGATGTTGTAGTTATACGCGGGAAGGGTGAGCGCACCGTAGATGGCATTCAGGAGATCGAGGCTCGCGACGATACTGAACAGCCATGTGACGTATTTGGCCTTGTCGCTGCCTGACAACCACAGCCACATCGCAACGAGGGCCAAGGGCGCAACCACGGCATCCCCGTAAGCCAGCATGACGGCAAAGGTCGTCTTTGTAATGGGCTCACCGACGACCTGGGGGACCAGCACCAAGAGCCCCAAATGCCTGAAAGCATGTGGGAGCAGCAGCAAAGCGTCGGCTTTGCCCAACGGCTGATTTTTCAACGAATCCCACCAGAAAAACGTTGCGAACAGCCCATACGCAAGCAGGCTGAGCGCGAACCCACCCAGGAAAATGATCAAATTGCCCATCGTTACTCCTCAAGAGCCGGTCCGGCGCCCTCGCCCATCAGCGCTCGCACGCTCGGATCGTTAAGCAAGCCAAAAAGCAAGCTTAATCAAAGTCTTGTCTATCATTGGCTTGACGAGGAAGAGCGAAGGGCGGATTGAGCCTAGCGGCGTCAAGGCAGCCGACCCATTGTCAAGAAGGACATCTTCAATATTGATATGGCCATGAAGATCGACGTTCTCAGTCTCAACGGGGTGTTCGACACCGGCCTCGCCGCAGTGCTCGACGCCTTTGCGACAGCAAACGAACTCGCTGCCGCCCAGGGGCTCGCATCCACAACCTTTGAGGTCACCGTCGTTGGTCTGCGCCGCCAGGTGCGGACCAATCAGGGTTTCACTGTTCCCGTCTCGCCCGCCAAAGGTCGCGCGCCACCGGATTGGGTGGTCGTCCCTGCAATCAGCCAACGGGCGCCGGAGCCTTTGGCGGCGGCGCTCGCCACACCCGAAGCGCAAGCCGCCGCGCAACTCTTGCGGCAGTGGGCCGACGATGGCGCGCAGCTTGCTGCCGCGTGCATCGGCACTTTCATCGCCGCCGAATCCGGCGTGCTCGACGACCAGACCGCGACGACAACATGGTGGCTCGCGCCGTTTTTCCGTCAGCGCTATCCAAGGGTTCGGCTCGAGGACGGGCGCATGCTGGTCCGCTCGGGCCGGGTGCTTACTGCGGGTGCAGCCCTCAGCCATATGGACATGGCGCTGTGGCTGATCCGCCAGGCGAGCCCGTCACTTGCAGCACTGACCGCGCGGTACCTGATCGTGGATTCGCGCCCGACACAATCAGCTTACGCGATCAGCGATCACCTCGCACATGCCGATCCTCTGGTGCAGCGATTCGAGCGCTGGGCGCGTGACCGCCTTGCGCAGGGCTTCTCCCTGGATGAGGCGGCGCGAGCGATCGGGACGAGCAAACGGACCCTCGCCCGTCGCATTCAGGACGTCCTCGGCAAGAGCCCGCTCTCCTACTTCCAGGATCTGCGTGTCGAACGCGCCGTGCATCTCTTGAGGACGTCCAGCGACGACGTCGAGAACATCGCCGCCGCCGTCGGCTATGCGGATGGCGTCACTCTTCGCAACCTGCTGCGTCGCAAGCTCGGTCTTGGCGTCCGCGAAATTCGCTCGGAAGCGGCCGGGTAGACTCTGCCCTGCGGAAGCGCCTTCGCCTCACGCCGCTTTCGCCATCGCGGCGACGCGCTCCCAGGTCGTGGCCTCAAAGCTCGGGCGTGCCTCCACCCGCGCAAGCCACGCCACGAGATTTGCGTGGGGCTTGCCGAGCTCGGCCCATTCCGGGGTCAGGGCGAAGAACGCGATACCCGGTGCCACCAGGAGATCCGCGAGCGAGAGACTGTCTCCGGCAAAAAAGGATTGGCCGCCGAGCAGCCCGGCCAGCGCGTTGAACACGGTGCGCGCCTTGGGCATTGCGGCGGCGATCGCAGCTTCGTCGGGCTTTAGTCCCATCAGTTGCGGGCCGACGATCCGATGAAAGACGATGACATTGCCGACGCCGTGGAACAGGTACCAGTCATTGATGTTCATCACCTGATCCATGCGCGCCGCGCGCTTTAAGTCGGAGGGCGTGAGCGGCGGTGTCGGCAGCACGCGGTCGAGATAGCGGAGGATGGCCTGGGTCTCGTACAGAAGGAAGCCGTCGTGCTCGAGCACGGGGACGCGGCCAAAGGGATGGCGTGCGAGGTGCTCGGCGGATTGCAGCGTACCCGACGGCACCGGCGCAAGTCGGTGCGGCGCGCCCTTCTCCTGCAACGTGGCGAGCACGGAACGCCCGAACGGGCTGCCCGGAATGGAATGGACAATGAATTCCGACATGACTTCCCTCCTCGCTCGCGAGTTTCGTTGCCTCAATGTCTGCTGCGCTCGGCCTCCGCGACAAAGCGCGCGATCAGGCCGGGCCAGCCGCCATCGACGTCCTTGCGCATCGAGGCGCCAGCCTCCGCGCCCATGGTTTCGAACTTGTGATGCACCAGTTCGACATCGGTGGCATCCGGCCCATCTGACGTGAAGCGGACGTCGACCTCCGATTTCATCGCCGCGTCCGGCTGCCATTGAGCGTTGACCTGCCACAGCATCGCAAAGCGATGCGGCGGCTCCCACAGCGTGATGGTGGCGACCGTCGTCTCGGTGCCGTCAGCCGAAATTTCGAGCCAGCGCCCGCCGAGTCGCGGCTCCATCAACACCTTGCGAATCGGCTTCTTGCCGACGCCGTGGTCGTGCGGCCACCAGCGCGTGAGGCCCGAAGTAAAGACCTCGAAGGCATGTGCGATCGGCACCTTGACGCGAACGGTCTTGCGCACGGGCGCGATTGCCACTTGCTCGGCCATCACCTGCTCCTTGGTGTTTTTTTGTGCGACGTCTCGGCTTCCAGCTTGAACGCGTCCAGCGCATCGCCCCAGAAGCTGTCGAGCCATTCGCGCAACTCTCTCAAGCCTTCACGGCGCAGCGAATAGATTCGGCGCACGCCCTCGCTACGCTCTTCGACGAGGCCGGCATCCTTCAACGCCTTCAGATGTTGCGAAACCGCCGGCCGCGATACCGGCAGGCCCTCGGCCAGCGCGCCGACCGCGCGCGGCCCGTTGCGCAGCCGCTCGAATACCTTTCGCCGTGTGGGGTCGGCCAGAACGGCCAATGCATTTCCGTAAGCCATAGCTAACGGTAAGCAAAAACTTACATACAAGTCAAGCCCTGCAAAGACGCAGATAAGATAACGCCGCTGCCATAGGCAGCGGCGCCTGCTCTTCGGCACGAATGCCGATGCGTCGAGGCTTCACTCCGACCTGCGACGGGCAAGGCGACCGCCCAGCGTCACCGTAACCGTATCTCTTACCTTGTCCTGGAACGTGCCGTCGAACGGGACACTGAATGAATCGATGGTCAGAGTATCCGGCGTCACGGTCGCTCGCAGGAACCCGGAGCTATCCTGGTCATAATATTCGAGCTTAAGGTCGAGATCCTTATCGCGGTCCGAGACCGCCTTCACACCGACCCTCGGGTAGTCGCCTTCCGGGTTTTTCTGCAGCTTGTGCACGAGCCGATCGGTGTTTGCGTATCCGCCTCGACCGTCGATGACGTAAGGGATCTCCCGATCCTTAAAACGTCGCGTAAACCGCTGCATGTTGTGGACGTGACCCGACAGCACCGCATGCGGAATGACGCCGGTTGCTTCGATGGCCTGGTCGATCGCAACGACGATATCGAGGTAACCCCCATGAGTCTTGTCCAGCGAATAGGGCGGATGATGAACCGCGACGACGACAAACCCGTTCTTTGAGTTCACCTCGGTCAACTGCTTCTCCAGCCAGCGCTGCTGCTCGACTGTTCCGCGCGCGTCGAGCGTCCCTTCAACATTGGAGTAGAGACCGATGATGCTGATCAGCGGCGCATCGAGCGTCCAATAGACATAGGGCTGCGTCATCGTTGCGCGGTAGGGGCTGATCTGATGCGGCTGGGGAGCACAGAAATTCTCGGTGAAGCCAAAGAGCGACGGCTCGGAATCAGGCGTATCACCGGAGCGCACGCGGGTGTCGCCGTCGTGATTTCCCGGAATTGCGAAAATGGGTGCCGGATAGAACTGGTAAGGCTCGTAGAACTGCGTACCGTAGAGTTCGCTCTGTCCATTGAAATAGACGACGTCGCCGACGTGATAGAGAAACGCCGGTTTGTCAGGGAGCGGCGCCGATTGTATCTGGTGTTCCATCGCCTCGGCGACGGCCACCTGAGCATCGTCCCCGTGGATACCACCGCTATCGCCGATGACGTGGAACACGAGCTTCTTCTCTTTTTGGGCGCGTGCCGCAGCTTCCGGCACGATGACACGCAGGGGAAGCGTCAGGTTGGCGTTGTTCGTGGCTGGGGGCTTCTCGAAATGCGGATTGTTCTTCGGGTCTGAAATCGGTTCGAGCCAATTGCGCCTGGTCTTGGCGAAACGATTGGCGCGGGGTGTCGGATTCGGAATGAGATGATGCACTGACATGCGCAACCTCCTTGAGAGAAGCCGCAAGGCGCGGCCTGGGCAATATACGCCCGGCGGCCAAAGCAACCAGAGATAGAAAAAATCAAAGTGTGTGAGCTGCGGGGTTGCTCAATTCCGCAAAATATGAGTGACGCGCCGGCGACACTCTCGCCGGCAAGCGGTTGAGCGCTGGTTTCACCGTCGCTCTTGCTCTCGAGCTTCGGCGGACGAGCGCGCTCAACCCGCGCTGCGGACTTCCTTTGATGGCTTCGGGTGCCACCAGCGCCCGCCGATCACGACGCCTTTGGAAGCAATCTTGCGGTCGCCGGTCATGTGCTCGCCGACGACGTCGACATAGTCGAACCGCCCCTCCTCCACCGCAACAAGCGTGGCGTCGCCGACGCTCCCCGGCTTCAGGCTGCCGAGCTCCGGACGGCGCAGCGCCATCGCCGCGTTCAGCGTGGATGCCTCGACCACATCAGCAAGCGGCATGCCCATGCACAAGAACTTCGACATCGTCGTCACCTGGTCGAAGGCCGGGCCATTGATGCAGAGCGCATGGACGTCGGAGGAAATGGTGTCGGGGTAAAAGCCATTGGCAAGCATCGCGCGCGCGGTCTTGAACGCGAACGAGCCCTTGCCATGTCCGATGTCGAACAACACGCCCCGATCGCGCGCCTCCAGCACGACCCGTTTCACCGTGCCCTGCGCGGTGGTCGCGGTGTTGGGAAACGGGCGGAAGGCGTGGGTCAGCACATCGCCCGGACGCAGGCGCGCGACCACCTCCTCATAGGTCGGCGGCGGATGGTCGATGTGGCACATCAGGGGCATGCCGACTTGCTCTGCAACCTCGAGCGCGATCTCGAGCGGTACAATGCCGGAGGCGCCTGAGGAATGACGGCCGACCCTGACCTTGATACCGACGATGAGATCGCGGTTGGCCTCGGCCACCTCGGCCGCACTGATCGGATCCATCAGCCGCAGTTCCTCGCTCTCGCCAACCATGACGCGATTGGAGAAACCGAAGATGCCGGCATGCGAGACGTGGAGATAGGCGAGGATGCGCACCTGGCTCGGCTCGATCACATGCTTGCGGAAGCCTGCGAAATTGCCGGGACCGGCGCTGCCGGTGTCGACCGAGGTGGTGACGCCGGAGGTGCGGCAAAACTCCTCGGCGTCGATGCCGAGCGAGGTGCCGCCCCAATAGACATGGGTGTGCAGATCGATCAGGCCCGGCGTGACGATAAGCCCAGCGACATCGCGCACCTCCGTCTGCGCACCCGCCCTGAGCTCGGCTCCGATGGCGGCCACCTTGCCGCCGGCGAACGCGACGTCGGTTGTGGCATCGAGCTTCTGCGAGGGGTCGATGACGCGACCGCCGCGCAGGATCAGGTCAAATGACATCACCGTCTCCGAACTATCGCACGCCAAAGATTGAGCATGATCTTTCGGGAAACCGCTTCACCCTCTTCCGGATCGTGCGCTTAGCTTACCGTCGGCCAGCGCCGTTCGCGGAACCAGTTGCGGTACTCCGATGACATCTTCGCGCGCTGCGACTGCGGCGCATGCCGCTTGCAGGTGGACGCCTCCTCGCTGCCTTCCGGTGCGGCCCATCTCACCTCGACGCAATCGTTCGGATTGTAGGCCATCTCGTAGTCCGCGGCCCGATCGAGGACCTCCTTCAGCGACAGCGTCCATGGCGAGCCGTCGCTGCGCGTATAGGTGATTTTTCGCGCGGCCAGCTCGGATGCAAGAACCGCCTGCAAGTCGCGCTTAACGTCGTCGATGTTCTTGTCCTTCGGAATGACGAAGTGCGCCGCGCGACGCGCGACGCGATCGGGATATCCGCGCACGACGTCGATTGCGATCAACAAACGGAAATCGCGTGCCGGCGTCGAGTAGTCCTCCCAGGCGCCCGAGGTCTGGAAGATCGAGGGGCCGTTGGGCATGCCGATCTCTCCGGGCTGCTTTTCCTGGTACTTGCGTCCGTTCTCGACCGAGGTGACGCGCACCCTCACTTGCTCGTGCAGGCTCGCGATGGCGTCGGTCATCGCTTTCACCGGATCGAGCGGCTCGGGCGACATCACGTCGTCCATGCGGTCGTAAAACTCCTCGACGCTGATCTGCGACTGCTCGAGCGAAAAATCGCCATACTGCGGATTGCCGGCGATTTCAGTGTTGCTCAGCCGGCGCAGTGCACCGTTCTTGTCGCGCACGATCGGGCGAAAGTGCTTGAAGCCCGGGCTGCCGAGCGCGGGATCGTGCGCGAACAGGAAATTGCCGCGCCAGAAACGCTTGCGTGTGATCGACCCGTCGGGCTCGGCATCGACGGCGAGGAAGACGCCCGGCTTGCCGTCGATCTCCGGCACGCGATGCACGAGCATCATCACGTGGCCGTAGGGGTCGCCATAGATGGTGCCCGGGCGAAGCGCTTCCTGCGTAAGCGCAACCGTGTAGAAATCGGTGTTGTCGTCGCCGGCGACGACGCGCACGGCGCCGGTATGCACGACATCGCCGACGTCCCGCAGATATTCGCTGAAATTCGTCGGCCGCTTCGGCTTCGGCTTGGCCTGAACCATGGGCGGCATCGCCGGCGCCTCTTCGGATTGCTGCCGGCTGAACATTCCGAAGACTCTCGATGATTGCGCGGGCGGCGTGGCGGTGGCGACGGTGGCGACCTCCTGCTCGGGCGGCGCCGGCGGCCGCGTCATCTCGGGGTGCTCCATGTCGAACCACTGGAAGCACTTGGGCGGCCTGCCTCCGGTGCCGCGCGTGCAATTGGAATAGCCAAAAGGCAGTCCCATCTTGTAGGCGAAATAGGCGCGCAGAAAGTAGCCGAAATCGGCGCAGTCCGGACGGAGGCCCGACTGCACATTGTCTTCGCCGCGGCCCAGATAGTTGAACAGGAAATTCCGCGATTGGTCGCGCAGGACCTCATTCCAGGCTTTCCAATTCAGATCCTGATCGGGGGGTGCGTCGAACAGTTTTGCGATCCAGGCCGAAAACAGGGTTTCGGTTGCGTGATTCCAGCTGTTGCGCACGTGCCAGAAGGCGCCGGACGGAATCGATGGCGGGTCAGGCTTGCGCGCGCTCACGGCGATCTCGCGGCTGATCGTGCTGCAATCGGCCGTCGGACGGTCGAGCGCGAGTGTCGCGTGCCACGTCCCCGCGGCGGGCTCCTTGGCCTCGGCGAACCAGAAATACGGCGCGCCGCCGTGCCGTTCGGATGATTTGGCCGCGACGCTGCCATCGGGCGCAATCAGCGACATCGCACCGTCGAGCGGCTTTTCGCTGATGATCATCACGCGCAGCGGCGCCCCCTTCCAGGGCGCGATCGGCGAGGGCAAGACCTGGACTTCCGCCCCCTCCCCGCACAGGTCGGTCGCGGCCTCGGCCTGCGAGCCCATGCACCCGAAAATGAACGCCGCTGTTGCAGCAACAGCAAACCGGCCTGCTAAAAGCATCTTTGGCGACCCTTCTGGAGAACCCGGAAAACCCCAAGCGGCCCAGCCCGCGGACCGGGTCGCAAGATAGCCGAGTTGACCAAGGTCAGTCAGCAGGATTAAGGCGCCGTCCACTCGAGCGGCACCGTTTCTTGCCTGAAAGGGGGGATTTTCCGGCGATTTCCGCCCGCTTTACTCCGATTTGTCGATGTTCCAGAAGATTGGCGTCGCCGGCCCGTCAAGAACGCCGGTCAGCGATTTCCGCCAGGCGCTCGGAATGTCGAATTGCCCGAGCGGTACGTAGATCACCTGGTCGTAGGCTTCCTTCTGGATTTCGGCGGCGAGCTTCTTCTGTTCGTCGAGCGAGGAGGAGCGCGCGAACTGGTCCTTCAGCTTCTCGATGGTCGCATCGTCCGCCCAGCCGAACCAGCCGCCATTCTTGCCCCGCCCGCCGATCGAGAAATTGACAAGCGGGTTCATCACGTCGGCGGCAACCCAGTTGGTGAAGAACATGTTCCAGCCGCCTTCGCTGACAGGCTTCTGGCTGGTGCGGCGACTCACCACCGTCTGCCAGTCGGTTGCCTGCAGGTCGACCTTGAAGCCGGCCTGTCGCAGCAATTGCGCCGCCACCACCGGCTGCGCCTTCAGCGTAACCACGTCGCCGGGAGCCATGATGACAATCGGGGTGCCGTCATATCCGGATTCCGCGAGCGCCTTCTTGGCCGCTTCGAGATTTCCGCCCTTGGTCAGCGCGTCTGCGCCGATCTCGGTCGCAAGCGGCGTGCCACAGACGAAAAACGCGCCGCAGAGCTGATAGTATTTGGAATTGCCGACCAGCGCATCCAGCACGTCCTTCTGGTTCATCGCAAGCAGCGCAGCGCGGCGAACCTTGATGTTGTCGAAGGGCGGCAACAGGAAATTCATGCGCCCGAGCGTCTGGAAGCCGAACTTGTTCAAGGTCTCCACCTTGAGATCCGGATTGGCCTCGAGCACCGGCATCATGTCAAACGACGGATTCTCCATGAAATCGATGTCGCCGGATTGCAGCGCGTTGATCGCGGTCTGTGCATCCGCCATGGTGATCCACTCGACGCGGTCGACCTTCACGACTTTGCCGCCCGCGGTCCAACTCGGCGGCTCCTTGCGCGGAACGTAGTCGGTGTTCTTCTCGTAGACCGCCTTCACGCCCGGCTGGAACTCGCTCTTGACGAACTTGAACGGGCCGGAGCCGATCTGCTCGGCGATCTGCTGGCCGGGAGGCGTGTCCGCGAGCCGCTTCGGCATCATGAACGGCACATAGGACGACGGTTTTGCAATCGATTCCAGCACCAGGCCGTAGGGCTCCTTCAGCTTCAGCACGATGGTCCTGGCATCCGCCGCCTCGATCGAGGCCGTAAAGTCCATCAGCTTCTGACCCATATTGTCGTTGCGGCCCCAGCGCTTGAGCGAGGCGACGCAATCTTCCGCGGTCACCGGCGTGCCGTCATGCCATTTCAAGCCGTCGCGCAGCGTGAAGGTGTAGGTGAGCTTGTCGTCTGACACCTTCCAATCCGCCATCTGCGGCTGGACCTTGAAACTGGAATCGGTCGCAAGCAGTGTGTCATAGACCATGTAGCCGTGGTCGCGGGTGATGTAGGCGGTGGTGAAACCGGGATCGATGATCCGCAAATCGGAATGCATCACGGCGGTAATGGTTTTGCCCGCGGCGTGGGCCTGCGGCAACGACATTGCGGCAAGTGCAAACACAGAAAGCGATGCGAGGAGCGATCGCTTCCAATTCCAGATATGGGACATCCTTTGTCTCCTGACGCAAAACCGGTCAACGGCCGGTCATTGATTATGCAGGTCGTCCGTTCTTTAGGCGGCCTAACACGCTGTAAATCCTTTGATTTTGAGACTTGCATCAAGCATGCCGCGCGTCAATCGCCATTTCGCGCATGCAATTGCCGCGCATCTTTCGCTTTACAAATTCGTCGCAGATCATTCTCGTAAACCTCGGCTTGCCCGCGTGTCGCTCCCAACGCATGCCAAACAGAAAAATCGAGGGAAATCATGAACCCTGCCAACCTGCCCTTCGATGCCGAGGCCATGCTGGCTGGCCTGCGCGGCTGGGTGGAGTGCGAGAGCCCGACCTGGGATGCATCGGCCGTGGAGCGCATGCTCGATATCGCCGCGCGCGACATGGCGATCATGGGAGCGAGCATCGAGCGCATTGCGGGCCGCGACGGTTTTGCCGGTTGCGTGCGCGCGCGCTTTCCGCATCCCAGACAGGGCGAGCCCGGCATTTTGATCGCGGGCCATTTCGACACCGTGCATCCCGTGGGCACACTGGCAAAGCTGCCGTTCCGCCGCCAGGGCGACAAGTGTTTCGGCCCCGGCATCTACGACATGAAGGGCGGCAGCTATCTGTCGCTGGAGGCCATCCGGCAATTGGCGCGCGCATCCGTCACCACGCCCTTGCCGATCACCGTGCTGTTCACGCCGGACGAAGAGGTCGGAACGCCCTCGACCCGGGACATCATCGAGGCGGAAGCCGCCCGCAACAAATATGTGCTGGTGCCGGAACCCGGCCGCGCCAATAACGGCGTCGTCACCGGGCGCTACGCAATCGCGCGCTTCAACCTCGAAGCAACGGGCAAGCCGAGCCATGCCGGCGCCAATCTCTCCTTGGGGCGCTCGGCCATTCGCGAGATGGCGAAGAAGATCATCGAGATCGATGGCATGACCACGGAGGACTGCACCTTCTCGGTCGGCATCGTTCATGGCGGCCAATGGGTCAATTGCGTCGCCACGACCTGCACCGGAGAGGCGCTGAGCATGGCCAAGCGCCAGACCGACCTCGACCGCGGCGTCGAGCGTATGCTCGCGCTGTCGGGCAGCGACAATGACGTGACCTTCAAGGTCACGCGCGGCGTGATGCGGCCGGTGTGGGAGCCCAATGCAGCCACCATGGCGCTTTACGACAAGGCAAAGTCGCTCGCCGCGGAGATCGGCATGGAGCTTCCGCACGGCTCGGCCGGCGGCGGGTCGGACGCGAATTTTACCGGCGCAATGGGGATTGCGACGCTCGACGGCCTCGGTCCTCGCGGCGCCGACCCTCATACGCTCAACGAACACATCGTGGTGGAAAGCCTCGCCGAACGCGGCCGGCTGATGGCCGGGCTCCTGGCGACGCTGGAATAGACCGATGGCCAGGACATCGAACAAGAAGGCACTGAATAGCACCCAAGCGGAGTTCCGCACCATTCCCTTCAAGACCATCCTGACGCGCGCCGAAAAGCGCAAGGGCGGACCGAAGGCGTTGGAGAAGCTGCTGCCGAAGAAACCGAGCGCCAGAGCGCTGGAAAAGATGCCGGACGATCGCTTCCTCTCCGAGATGACCAAGCGAGTGTTTTCCGCGGGCTTCGCCTGGAGCGTCATCGAGGCCAAATGGGAGGGTTTTGAGCAGGCGTTCCTTGGCTTCAATCCTGCCAGGCTGACCTTCCAGCCCGATGATTATTGGGACAGTCTGTTGAAAGACGCACGTATCGTGCGCAATGGCGCAAAGATCTCCTCGGTGCGCGAGAACGCCGCCTTTGTGCAGGCAATCGCAAAGGAGCATGGCAGCTTCGGAACATTCCTCGCAGGCTGGCCTTCCTCCGACGAAATCAGGCTGCTCGATCTCCTCGCCAAACGCGGCAGCCGGCTCGGCGGCAATACCGGGCAGATGTTCCTGCGCTTTGTCGGCTGGGACGGGTTTGTGACGTCGCAGGATGTGGTGGCGTGCCTGCGCGACGCCGGGCTGGACATCGCAGAAGAGGTCAAATCGAAGGGCGATCTCGCCAAGGTGCAGGCGCAGTTCAATGTGTGGGCCGAGGAGACCGGCTTGCCCTATGTGCATCTGTCACGCATCTGCGCGATGTCGATCGGCGAGAACTATCAGCCCAAATGATCGTGTTGCGATGGCATGACGTTTGCAGCGCACGCGCGGCGAAAGGCGATACGAGTATCGGTAAAATGGTGGATTGCGAAGGACATGCAGAAGCATTCAAAATCGCCTGCTGATCGCCGTTGCTGAGATAGTGGCTCCCCGATGGTCGGTTATCTCTTCCGCCGCGTGCTCGCCGCCATTCCCGTCATGGGCGTGGTCGCTCTCTTTGTGTTTCTGCTGTTGCGGCTGACGCCGGGCGATCCCGCCGCGATCCTTGCCGGCGACAATGCAACTCCTGAGCAACTCGAGCGCATCCGTGTCTCGCTCGGCCTGCATGAACCGATCTACATCCAGTTCTTCACCTGGATCAACAAGCTCCTGCATGGCGACCTCGGCGTCTCCCTGATCTCCAATACTCCCGTCCTGCAGATGATAGGCCACCGCATCGAGCCCTCGGTCTCGATTGCGCTCTCGACCATCATCCTCTCGATCCTGATTGCAGTCCCGCTCGGCGTGATCGCGGCCTGGAAGCACGGCACCTGGATCGATCGTCTCGTGATGGCGCTGTCCGTGCTCGGCTTCTCCGTGCCCGTGTTCGTCATCGGCTATGTCCTGATCCAGCTGTTTGCGATCGACCTGCGCTGGCTTCCGGTGCAGGGCTTCAAAAGCCTCTCCGCCGGCTTCGGACCGTTTTTCGAGCGGCTGATCCTACCGACACTGACCCTTTCCTTCATCTACGTCGCTTTGATCGCGCGGATGACGCGGGCATCGATGCTCGACGTGCTCGGCGAGGACTACATTCGAACGGCGCGCGCCAAGGGCATCGGCGAGATCGCCGTGCTGCTCCGCCACGGCCTGCGCAATGCCGCGGTGCCCGTCATCACCGTCATCGGAAGCGGCTTTGCGCTTCTGATCTCCGGCGTCGTCGTCACCGAAAGCGTGTTCAACCTGCCCGGCATCGGCCGCCTCACCGTCGATGCCGTGCTCGCGCGCGACTATCCGGTGATCCAGGCGATGATCCTTCTGACTTCGCTGATCTACGTCGCCGTCAATCTCCTGATCGATGTCGTCTACACCCTTCTCGATCCCAGAATCCGTTACTGAGGCCGGAACCGATGGCGATCGAAACCTTACCAGAACCGTCAATCCCGATCGCAAAGCCGCTCCGGCCGACGCTTGGATTTCTGACCGCGACGCCGATCATCGCCATCGCAACGATCTGCCTCGTCCTGATCGTCGTCATGGCGATTCTCGCGCCCTACCTCGCGCCGCACGATCCGATGAGTCTGGCGCCCGCGTTGCGGCTAAGACCGTCGAGCGCGGAATTCCTGCTCGGCACCGACGCCTATGGCCGCGATCTCTTGTCCCGCATCATCTTTGGCGCGCGGATATCGCTCCTGATCGGCGTGGGTGCTGCGATTTTCTCCGTTGGCCTCGGGCTCGCGATCGGCCTCGTCTCCGGCTTCTTCAAATGGGTCGACGCGGTGATGATGCGCGTGATGGACGGACTGATGGCAATCCCCGCGATCCTGCTCGCGATCGCGGTCGTCTCGCTGTCGGGTGCAAGCGTCGCAACCGTGATGGTCGCGATCACCATTCCGGAAATCCCGCGCGTCGCCCGCCTGGTGCGATCCGTCGTGCTCTCCGCGCGCGAGGAACCCTATGTTGAAGCGGCGATCTCGGTCGGCTCCAGCCAGTTCAAGCTTATGTGGCGGCATCTGATGCCGAACACGGTGGCGCCGTTGATCGTGCAAGGCACCTATGTCTGCGCCTCCGCGATTCTCACCGAAGCGATTCTGTCGTTCCTTGGCGCGGGCATCAGCTCGGAAACTCCGACCTGGGGCAACATCATGGCCGAGGGCCGCACCTATTTTCAAATCAAGCCATCTCTCATCTTCTGGCCGGGGCTTCTGCTGTCGATCGCGATCCTGAGCGTCAATC
>Ga0335080_10002466_pt1 | contig 18452 bp, 17 predicted proteins | sample Lox_Sample_34_FD_206720 | JGI IMG/M metagenome (GOLD analysis project Ga0335080, IMG submission 206720) | Soil microbial communities from Loxahatchee National Wildlife Refuge, Florida, United States - Lox_Sample_3.4 | ecosystem: Environmental > Terrestrial > Soil > Wetlands | place: USA...
GACTGATCCTCCGCTCGTTCGGCGCCGGCTTGCCGGGCCAGTCCGAAGTCGAGAACCTTGATGTACCCGTCGGTGCGGAGCATCAGGTTCTCCGGTTTGATGTCCCGGTGCACGATACCCCGGGCGTGCGCTGCGGCCAGGGCGTGGGCAATCTGCCCTCCCCAAAGAGCCACCTTCTCGACGGGCTGGGCCGTACCGCAAAAACCGCGCAAGGAGGTTCCAGTCACCAGTTCCATCGCGATCGCTACCATGGGTCCCCAGCGAATCACCTCGTAGACCGTCACGATATTCGGGTGGTTCAGGGCCGATGCGGCCTGTGCCTCGCGAATGAATCGTTCGGAGCTGGTAGCCTCAGCCCCTGGCGCGATCACTTTCAGCGCGACTTCGCGTTTCAGTTCGGGGTCGTGGGCGGAATACACCATGCCCATTCCTCCCTGGCCCACAAAACCGGTGATGACAAACCGGCCGAGTGTAGCGCCATACGGCAGGCTGAAGGGCGGCTCGGCGGAGGGGTTCGTAGAATTCGCGGGTTTCGGAAGAGCGTCCGGATCGGTCAGGGTCTCACTCTCGGCCAGCATCGCTAGCACCTTGCCGGCGATTTCCGCATCTGGAGCGGTAGCGTGTACATACTGCCGGCGCTCCGGTTCGGCAAGAGCCGCTGCCGCATCGTAGATCGCGTACGCCAGCTTCCAGCGCTCGTCCGTCACAGGCCCGGCGTCCCCGCGAAGGCTTCCTGCAGCCAGTTGCGGGCGAAGCTCCAGTGGCGGGCAACGGTTGCGGTGCCGCAACCCATTTCCCGGGCGATCTCCTCGCGCGTCAGGCCCTCGAAGACCCTCAACTCAACCACCCGTCGGAGTGCGGGATTGATGGCGGCAAGCCGGTTCAGAACATCGTCGATTTCCACCAGCGAATGCTCCGCCGGCGAACGCGGGCCAGCCAACTCGTCAAGCTCGGTTTTCTCCGCGCGCTTGGAAAGCGGACGGGCATGATGAATCAGCAACTGCCTCATCAGGTAAGCCGCCAGTCCCAGGAACGCGGCCTTCTCATCCGCCCCGCCCGCACCGGCCGGCTGCAGCGCTTTGACTTTGACCAGTTCCAGATAGAGTTGATGAACCACCGCGGTGGGCTGAAGCGTATGATCCGGGCGCTCGGCCCGCATCCGCGCGGCGGCGATACGCCGCAATTCGGGGTAGAAAAGCTCGACCAGTCGGCCGGCGGCCTCATGGTCGCCGTTGCGAAAGCTCGCCATCAGCCGGGCTACTGTACCGGGTTGAAGAGCGCTGGTCCCCGTCATTGCGGTACCCAGTTTAACCCTCCCGGAAAAAAATTCAAAAGCCGCGATACAATCCGCCGGCCTGCTCTCCCACTACTGGATGAGAGGAGATCACATGACAGAACAAATCATCGACGTCCAGGCCAATCCTTCCGGCGAGACCGTCTCGGAAGACTTTCGGCCAACCACGCAACCGGTCGGCCAGCCCAACTACATGCCCGCGGGCGCGGGCCCGGCCTACTGGGGCCCCGGAGACCGGATCGCGTTTCTGATCACCGGCGAGCAGACCGGCGGCGCGTTTTTCATGGCGGAGGTATCGGTCCCGCCGGGCGGAGGGACGCAGCCGCACATTCACCGGCGCGAGGAGGAGACGTTCTACGTGCAGCAAGGGACCATCACCATTGAAGTAGGCGGGAAAACGCTGATCGCATCTCCTGGGGATTCGGTTCACCTCCCTCGTGGCGTGGTTCATTGCTTCCGGAACACAGGGAACGTGGATGCGAAATTCCTGGCGTTGATAACGCCGGCGGGCCTGGAGGGGTTCTTTGCAGAAGCGTTTGTTCCTGCTGTGGATCGTTCTCCGTCGCCGCCCCCCGTCAGCGAAGCGTGGTTGGCCCGGCTGTTCGCGGTCGCCCCAAAGTACGGTCTGGAGCTTCTTCGGCCGGCATAACAGCCCCGCGGGATGATTCGCGCCGGCGGGCATGGAAGGAGGATCACATGATCAGGACGATGGTTCGTGTACTCGGCTTCTTGGTGGTCGCTTTGATGACTCTGGCGGTCGGTGGCTTCGGCTATCTCTACCTGCGCAAGCCGGCCATGGTGCCTCCGGCGCACGTAAGAGTGGAAAGCACGCCGGCCAGGCTGGCGCGGGGGAGATATCTGTACAATCTGGCCGACTGCGATGGCTGCCACTCGTTGCGGGACTACTCCCGGTTCGACGGGCCCGTAGTGGAGAGCGGGCGCGGTCGCGGAACTGTCTTCCCGCCCGATCTCGGTCTGCCGGGTGTGGTGGCGGCCCGCAACATTACGCCTGATAAAGAGACGGGGATCGGTAACTGGACGGACGGCGAGAAGATTCGCGCAATCCGCGAAGGGATCAGCCGCGATGGCACGGCGTTGTTCCCGATGATGGGCTACGAACGCTTCCGGCACATGAGCGATGAAGACGTCTACAGCCTGGTGGCGTATCTGAACACTCTGACGCCGATCCAGAATCCTCTGCCGCGGAGCAAGATCATATTTCCGGTCTCCATGTTGATGAAGGGGGCGCCGCAGCCGGCTGGGCAGGTACCGGAGCCGGATCGGTCCAGCAAAGTGAAGTATGGCGAATATCTGGTCGCGATGGCGGGCTGTATGGAGTGCCACACACCGGCCAAACAGGGCAAGCCGGTCCAGGGCCTGACGCTGGCCGGCGGTCAGGAGTTCCGGTTTCCCGGCGCGGTGGTAGTGAGCGCGAATATTACGCCGGACCCGCAGACGGGAATCGGACGTTGGAGCGAGCAGTATTTCCTCGACCATTTTTATCAATACAAGGATTACGCCGAGAAGGGTGCGCCGCTGGTGGGGCCGGAGAGTTTCACCGTAATGCCGTGGCTCAACTTTGCCCGGCTCGAGCCGGAGGATCTGAAGGCTATTTACGCATTCCTCCGGACGCAGCAACCCGTCTACCATGTGGTGGATTCCCATCCCGTCTGGACCAGCCGTCTGTCGCCACGATCCAAAGCGACCAAAGCGCCGGCGTCCAGCGTTATCGCGTGCAACCGGAAATTCCCGCTGCTCTCGGACCTGCAGGCCGGTTCTCGCCTTCGCGGCGACGAGCCCTGCGGCATCCCTTGACACCAGCGCGGAATGCGGATAGAAAGAGGAAGCATGCGAACGCCGCTGACCGTTGCGCGTGCACGTGGCGCGGTTACTGTAACAATCGCCCCGACTGTAGCAGAAGGACCTGGACGCGCCTGAATCCGGCGCCTCGGCCGGATGGGAAAGATGAATCACCAGCCCGCCCACTGGTTTCTGCCCTTGGCCGACATTCGACGGATATGACTCGCACAACGAACGGCAAAATCGCTGGCTTCACATTCCTCGCTTACATTGCAGCAGGGATCGCCAGTATGCTCGTGTTCGGCCGGGCGACGACTGGAGCAGGAGTCGCAGCGAAACTCGCGAGGATTGCTCAGCACCCGGCAGAAGTAGGCATAGTCGTCTTGCTCGGCTTTATTCAGGCGTTCGCGGCACTGGTCCTGGCCGTCACGCTGTACGCAATTACGCGGGAGCAGGATCCCGATCTCGCGATGCTGGCCTTGACGTGTCGTGTTGCCGAAGGCGTGATCGGCGGCTCTTCAATCCTTCGGACACCGGCACTGGTCTGGCTCGCCACGGCTACCGGAGGGAACGTGCCGGACACAGCGGCCGCGCACGCGCTAGGCTCGTATCTGCTGAGGGGGGACGTAGCCGTCACGGCAACCTTCTTCGCCGTGGGCAGCGCACTATTTTCCTACCTTCTCCTACGCGGCCGAATGATCCCAAGCTCACTCGCCTGGCTAGGCGTCGTTGCCTCGGTCCTGTTAGTTGTCGGCCTCCCGTTGCAGGCAGCAGGATTCCTGCGCGGCCCGATCACTTCGGTGATGTGGTTGCCGATGCTTGCTTTCGAAGTGCCGCTCGCCGTGTGGCTAATTGTAAAAGGTGCCGCCCATTCGGGCGCGGGCGCAACCGGCGTCAACGCCCTTCACGGGACGTAGTTCGCGGATCTGCTGGAAAACCGATTTCGGCTTCACCCGTGGCGACCACTCCGCCGACGGGGTCGGCCTCGATCTTCCTGGTCTTGCTTTTGACTTGATCGGCTATTCCGAGCTTCGGAAACAGCTCCGTGGTGAGATAGACGCCGCTGGCGCTATCGGAATAGGCAATCGATCTTGCGGCTGCCGGAAGTCACCACCTTGATCCGAACCTCACGCCCGGAACGTCACGCCCGCTCTTTCCAGGTACGCTTTCGCGATCCGCGCGTTCTCGATCGCCGGCGCCGGCTGCGGCGGCGGCGAATCGAGTTCCACCATCACCAGGCCCGCCGTCTTGCGCCCATCCATCATCGCCAGGATCGCTGGAATGTCCACCTTCCCCTGCCCCAGTGGGCAGTAGCCCAGATACTCCGGGCCTCCCGCGTAGTCCTTCAGGTGCATGTGCTGCACCAGCGGAAGAAAATCCTTCACCACCTTCACCGGGTCCGACCCGCCCTTCTGCAACTGTCCGATATCGGGCCCGAACTTCATCGCCTTCGTGTCCACCGACTCCATCACGGCATACGTCTCGTCCCGCGATTCCACGCACGTTCCCGTGTGCTGATGCAAAACCGGCGTGAGGCCCATGTCCGTCACGGCCTTTCCCAGCTCGTTCAGCGTCGTCACAATGTCGTCCTTGTGAGCCTTGAAATCGAAGCTGTCCCGCCTGAGGCCGTTCGGCCCCACCACGATCACCTTGCCGTTGTACTTCTTCACTAGCGCCGCCCAGCTCAAGGTCTTGGCGATCGCGTCCTTGCGCGCCGCGGGGTCCGAAAGGTTGGTCGAACAATACGCCGAAATCAGCGGCAGGTTGTGCTGCTCGAGCACGGCGCCCACGCCGCCCTGCCCCTCCATCGCTTCGATCTGGTTCCCGAACAGCTCGATGCCGTAGAAGCCGAGCCCGGCGATGTCCCGGATGGCGGCCTGCGCGTATTGCGGGTCCACCATCGGACTGATCGGGGGTGGCGGCGTCAGCCTTCCGCCGAGCGGAATCCAGGTGAGGCCGGTGTGGCCGATGTGCAAAGCGAGTTTCCCGGCGCCGATAGCCGAAGAGCCTAACAGGGCCGCGGAAACCGCGCCGGAGAAAACGCGGCGGTTCATCATCGGCCTTAGTCTATCCGCCGCGTGCGCTATTCGCAAGAGGTGTTTCGCTGTACGAACACACCGCCCCACGTCAATCCTGCAGCGCTCCCACCATCTCCGCGATCTGCGCCGCCACCGTCACCACCCTCGCCGCGAACTCCCGCTCGCGCTCCTTGGGAAACCTCGCCGCGGGCGCCGATATGCCGATCGAAGCGATCACCGCCCCGTCGCGGTCCCGGATCGGCGCCGCCAGGCACCGCACTCCCTCCAGGTACTCCGATTCGTCCGCGGCAAAGCCTTTCTCGCGAATGCTTCTGCACTCCGCGGCCAGCGATCGCGTGCTCTGAATCGTGTTCCTGGTGTACGCCTTCAGCGGCTTGGCGCCAAACAGACTCACCAGGTCCTGCTCCTCGAAATCGCTCAACAGCGCCTTGCCGTGCGAGGTGCAATACAGCGGGACCAGTTCGCCCGTCTGCCCCGAGATCGAAATCACGTGGCTGCTCGTGACATGATCGATAAAGAGCGCCCGCCTCCCCTCCCGCACCGCCAGGTGCGCCGTCTCGTTGGTCTCGGCCGCCAACGCCTTGAGCGGTTCGTGCGCCACCCGCACCAGCATTTTGCTCCAATCGTACTGGCGCGATAGCCGCCACACCGAGGGGCCGAGCACATAATCCCGCCCCGCGCTGGGATTGGCCAGGTAGCCGCGGCGCTTCAGCGTATTCGCCAGGCGAAACGCACTGCTGCGGTCGATGTCCAGCATCGTCGCCAACTGTCCCAGAGACACGGGCTCGGACGATTTCCCCACCGCCTCCAAAATCAGCAGGCCCCGGTCCAGGCTCTGTATGGACGGGGTTTCCCGCGTCTCCCGCTTGCGCCCCTGGTCTTTCTTCACACTTGTTAGCGGCATTCTCTAACCAGATTAGTCCATCCCACCCAACCTGCCATTCGCCGCCAGCCATATCACCGACTCGCGCACCGCCTCCAGCGACCCGTACCGCGGCCGGTAATCCAACAGGCGCTCCGCCTTGCTGATGCTGCACGCGGGCGATCGGGCAATGTGGTCCCAGGTGATCTTCGCGTCCTTCTCCGAAACCGTCCTCCGCCACTCGTCCCACGGCAGGAACCGCATGCGCGCCTCCCGCCCGAACCACCCCGCGACCGTCTCCGCGTATCCCGCCAGAGACACCGCAGCCGGAGAGACCACGTGAAAGCACTCGCCCACCGCCGCCGACCAGTGAGTCATCGCCTGCACGAACGCCTGCGCCACATCGTCCGCGTGTACGTGATGCAGCGTCTCGCGGCCCAGGTTGGGCAGCGCGATCTCCCGGCCCGCGGCCAGATCTTCGAAAACCGCGGGATTGAAGTTCGCCGCTGGATTCAGCGGAATCCAGCCCGTCCCCACCAGGTGGCCCGGGTGGAGCACGGTTGCGGGAAATCGATGACGCCGCGCCTCGTCCACGAGGTATGCTTCGATCTCGGCCTTGCGAACTCCGTACTCGCTGATCGGTCGCCGCGGCTGGTCTTCCGTAACCGGCACCTCCACGCTCGGACCGTGTACCCAGATCGTGCCGCAATGCAGAAACTGCTGCACCCGCCCGCGCAGCGCCTCCACCAGTTGTTGCGTGCTCTCCCGCGTAAATGCCGTCAGATCGATCACGCAATCCGGCTCCAGATCTCGGATCTTCGCGCCGAACGATCCCGCGTTTTCCTCGGCGGTGCGATCCAGCACCACGTTCTCCACCTTCTTCCAGGCCGCGTGGGCCACGTACGGCTGCTTCAGGCCGCGGCTCGCACAGAGCACCGAGTGCCCGGCTTCCACCAGCCTGGGCGTCAGGTAGGAGCCGATATGTCCGGATCCGCCGATGATTACGACTCGCATCGGCGGAAGTTGCCATCCTTTATCATGATTCCGGTATCGGCGGTACCTCACCATCTTACGACACGCGAATTGCGCTGATTGCGCGGCAGTGTGTAATCATTCAACTTATGATCCGGAATTACGTTGAAGGTCAATGGCGCCCCTCCGGCGCACCGTCCCACCTGCCGGTAATCAACCCGGCCACCGCCGAAGAGCTCGCGCGCGTTCCGCTTTCCGGCGCCGGCGAAGTCGAGCAGGCCGCCCAGGCAGCCGCGCGCGCCTTTCCGTCCTGGCGCCGCGTCCCCGTCATGGATCGCGTGCAGTATCTGTTTCAACTCAAGATGCTGCTCGAGCAATCCTTCGAGGAGATCTCGCGCATCATCACCACGGAGTGCGGCAAGACGCTCGCCGAATCGCGCGGCGAGATGCGGCGCGCCATCGAAAACGTCGAGATGGCGTGCGCCGCGCCCGCCATGGCCCAGGGCTACAACACCGAAGACATCGCCTCCGGCATCGACGAGATCATGGTGCGGCAACCCGTGGGTGTCTGCGCCATCATCGCTCCGTTCAACTTTCCCGGTATGATCCCCTTCTGGTTCCTGCCCTACGCGCTCGCCTGCGGCAATACCGTCGTCGTCAAGCCCTCGGAGCGCGTGCCGCTCACCATGCAGAGAGTCTTCGACCTCATCGACGCGCTCAAGCTGCCCGCCGGCGTCGTCAACCTCGTGAATGGCGGCCGCGACGCGGTGAATGCGCTCCTCGATTCTCCCGTAATCCGCGCCATCAGCTTCGTCGGGTCGAGCGCCACCGCGCAGTACATATACTCGCGCGCAGCGGCTTCCGGCAAACGCGCGCAGTGCCAGGGCGGCGCGAAAAACCCGGTCGTGGTGCTACCCGACGCCGACCTTGCCTCCGCCTCCACCGTCATCGCCGATAGCGCCTTCGGCTGCGCCGGCCAGCGCTGCCTTGCTACGTCGCTCGCTATCACCGTCGGCGCCGCCCGCAAGCCCTTCACCGAGGCCATGGAAGCCAAGGCCAGGGAACGGACCACCGGTTACGGCCTCGACGAGGCCACCCAGATGGGACCGGTGATCACACCCGAAAGCCGCGCGCGCATCGAAAGCCTCGTCGATCAGGCCGTCCGCGACGGCGCCCGCCCCGTGGTGGATGGCAGGCACCCCGACATCCCCCGCTACGAGAAAGGCAACTTCGTCCGCCCTACGCTGCTCGAAGGCCTGCCCTACTCGAGCGAGATCGTCCGCACCGAAATCTTCGGCCCCGTGCTCTCCATGCACCACGTCGACAACATCGACGAAGCCATCGCCCTCGTCAACACCGGCCAGTACGGCAACCAGGCCTGCCTGTTCACGTCGAGTGGTGCCAGCGCGCGCAAGTTCCGATATGAAGCCGAAGTCGGCAACGTCGGCATCAACGTCGGCGTGGCCGCGCCCGTGGCCGCTTTCCCGTTCAGCGGCGCCCGCGAAAGCTTCTACGGCGACCTCCACGGCCAGGGCCGCGATGCCTTCGAGTTCTTCACCAACAAGAAGGTCATCGTCGAACGCTGGCCCAAAGAATGGTCGCGCGTCTTCTGAACCACCCGTTCCGCGCATGCGTCTGACCATCCGCCAGGTCGAAACCATACCCATCCGCGTCCCGCTGCCGCGCGTCTACCGCGGAAGCCACTACCAAATGACGCACCGCTCGACCATCGTGACCCGCATCCACATGGACGAAGGCATCGTCGGCGAAGTCTTCACGGGCGACGAAGACCACATCAATCCCCAGATCGAGCGCGTCATCCTCGACGAAATCGCTCCCCGTCTGATCGGCCAGGACGCCTTCGCCGTCGAACGCTGCTGGGAGTTGGCGCGGCCCGCCACATTCGACATTCTCCGCGACCGCCGCATCGCCCTCGTGGCCTGTGCCGCCGTCGATGGCGCCATCTGGGATGCCGTCGGCAAGACTCTCGGCCAGCCTCTTTGGCGCCTTTGGGGCGGTTATCGCAATACCATCGGCGTCATCTGGACCGGAGGCTACTACACCGCCGATATCCCCATTGAGGCCGAGATGGCAGCCGCGCGCGAAGCCGGTATCGCCGGGATGAAGTTCAAGGTCGGCGGGCGCTCGCCGGAGGAAGACGCCCGGCGCTTCATCGCGGCGCGCAAGGCCGCCGGCCCCGATTTCGTCCTCATCGCCGACGCGAACCAGGGCTACACCCCCGACGAAGCCGTCCGGTTCGCCCGCCTGGTCGAAGACCACGGCCTCTACTATTTCGAAGAACCCTGCCGCTGGCACAACGACCGCCGCGCCATGCGCGACGTCCGCTATCGCTCCGTCGCCCGCGTCTGCGCCGGCCAGAGCGAATACTCCGCCGGCGGCTGCCGCGACCTCATGGTCGACTCCGCCATCGACTTCTGCAACTTCGACAGCTCCTGGTCCGGCGGCCCCACCGAGTGGCGCCGCGTCGCCGCCATGGCGCTCTCCTTCGATGTGCGCATGTGCCACCACGAGGAGGCCCACATCGGCGCGCACCTGCTCGCCTCCATTCCGCACGGCACCTTTGCCGATACCATGCCTCCCGATCGCGACCCCGTCTGGAACCGCATGATCGCCAACCGCCCCCCAATCGTCAACGGCTGCTTGACACTCTCCGAATCGCCCGGCTTCGGTTGGGAGTTGGACGCCGATTTCATCCAGGCCCACCGCACCGCGTAGCTCTTCGCTCCCTCCTGCGCGTCTCCGCGCCTCCGCGTCAACATCGCGCGCTGCAAGCTTCTACAATCTGTATGGGATTTTATGTCCACTCACCTGCAAGCCCTCGCATTGATCCTTCTCGCCGCCGCCGCTGCCCGCGGCCAGACCGCTCCCACCCTCAAGCAGGCATATCAGGGAATCTTCCGCATCGGAGCGGCGTTGAACGCCGCGCAGTTCGAAGAGCGCGACCCGCGCGGCAATCCCATCGTCGCCGCTCAGTTCAACACCATCAGCCCCGAAAACGCCCTCAAGTGGCAGTCCGTCCACCCGCGTCCCGATGCCTACACCTTCGACGCCGCGGACCGCTACGTCGCCTTCGGCGAGAAGTACGGCATGTTCATCGTCGGCCACTGCCTGGTCTGGCACAGCCAGACTCCGCAATGGGTCTTTCAAAACGGCCAGGGCGAGCCCCTGACCCGCGAAGCCATTCTCGACCGCATGCACGATCACATCCGCACCGTGGTCGGCCGCTACAAAGGCCGGATCGCCGGCTGGGATGTGGTGAACGAAGCGCTGAACGAGGACGGCTCCATGCGCCCGTCGCCCTGGTACCGGATCATCGGCGAAGACTATCTCGTGAAGGCCTTCCAGTTCGCGCACGAAGCCGATCCGCGGGCCGAGCTCTATTACAACGACTACTCGCTCGAAAACGAAGCTAAGCGCAAGGGAGCCGTCGAGCTGATTCGCAAGCTCAAGGCCGCCGGCGCGCCGATCACCGCCGTCGGGCTGCAGGACCACAACCACCTGGAGTCGCCCACCGCCCGCCAAGAAGCCGAAACCATCGAGGCCTTCGCCGCGCTCGGCATCAAGGTCAACATCACCGAACTGGACATCGACGTCCTCCCGCGCACCACGCGGCAGAACTCCGCGGACATCTCGGCCATCGCCGCGGCAGCCGCGGATTCGAATCCCTACACGGCCGGTCTGCCTGAGGAGGTGCAGCAGAAACTCGCCCGCCGCTATGCCGAACTGTTCGAGGTCTTTGTGCAACACCGCGCCGTGCTCGGCCGGGTTACCTTCTGGGGAGTGACCGACGGCGACTCGTGGCTCAACAATTTCCCTACGCGCGGCCGCACCAACTACCCGCTCCTGTTCGACCGCGCCGGAAAACCGAAACCCGCCTTCGACGCCGTCCTGCAAAAAGCCAAGGCCAACTGACCCGCTTGCTCAGTGTGCGCCGCCCGCCGTTTGCTCGATGCGTATGTACTCCACATCGGACGTGACGATCATACCCGTGTCCATCATCTCTTCCACCTCCGGAATCAGGCGGGCGAGATTCTCTTCGCTGTCTACGATCGTCACCACGATCGGCTGGTCCTTCCTGATCAGGTGATGGCGGTGGATTTCGGCGGTCTCGCCGTACCCTTCCAGCCCGCGAAATACGGTCGCGCCCGCGATCTTCAGTTCCTTGCACCGCTCCACGATGGCCTCGTACAACGGCTTCCCCCGATATCGATCGCTCTCGCCAAAATGCAGTCGAAGAAGTTTGGCTTTCTTAACCGTTCGCATTGGACGCCTCCGTCGAAGATCGGCTGTGCACCAGCCGGATCACGTCCACATCCGAAAGCACGATGATTCCGTCCTGCATCATGGATTCGACCGCCTCGATCGCCTGCTCCAGCTTCTCTCCCTGGTCCACCACCGAGATCATCACCGGCAGGTCGTGGGAAAAAGGTAACCGGCCGCTCTTGTGCGTATGGCCCTTGACGCCATAACCGAGGACGCCCCGGTAAACCGTGGCGCCGGCGATGTCCATCAGGCGCAAACGCTTCACCACCGCCTCGTACAACGGCTCGCCCTGCCACTTGTCCGACTCGCCCATATAAATGCGCATCAATCGCGCCGTGCCCTTCAGTTCCGCGTGGGGAGCCTTGGGCGGCGACGGCCGTTCCTTGTTGGCCACCTTGACCACCTGCGTGTCCTGAACTTCGATCACGCCGTCGGTCACCATCTCGTACAGCGTCGGCATCAGGTCGTTCACCTTCTCGGCTGAGTCGATGAACTCGATGCGGACCGGCAGGTGCTCCGTCAGCACCTCGATCTTCGTCGTGTGCATCACCCGGTGCGCCCCGAATCCAGCCATCGCGCGCGTAGCCGTTGCGCCGGCAATGCCCTTGTGGAGCAGGAACGTCAATACCGCGTCGGTCAGGGAACCAAAATGGTGTTGCGTGTCCTCGTTGAGATAGATCGTGACCTTTTTCGCCGCCCCCTTCTGAAGCATGCCGGCTCCTCTCTCGGTCACCGCCATGCCAGCATCGCGCCGAGCCAGACGGCCCCGTATCCTAGAATGACACTCGACACGACATTCAGCGCGCCCCTCCACCGCCCGCCTTCCCGCACCGTCGTGTACGTTTCCCAGGCAAAGCTGGAAAAAGTGGTGTAGCCGCCCAGAAACCCCACCACCAGGAGCAGCCGCCAGTTCGCATCCGCGTGGAGTCGCTCCGTCAACATGCTCATCAGAAAACCGATCAGGAACGACCCGCTGACGTTGATCGCCAGCGTCCCCAGCGGGAATTTTCCGCCGAATCTCCTCATGATCGCCGACGCCGCCACGTACCTCGCCAGCGCTCCCCCGCCGCCCCCCACCACAACCAGAAAATAGCGGATCAATTGCTCCGTCCCCGCACTCTCGCGATCCGCTCCAGGTCGGCGCACAGCTCCGGAATCATCTCGTCGCGCGAGTTTTCGATGAGTCTCTCAACCGTCGCCATCAGCTCGTCCAGCCGCCGCCGCGCCTCCTTCTCCACATCCCACAGTGCGCTGTTTACGCTCTCCTCCCACTGGCTGCTCAATCGGCTGATGTTCTGATAGACCGCGCGCGGAATCGTCCGCGCAAAGTGCCGGCGAACCGTGGATCGGATTCCCCACACCGGCAAAACCGGAGAAAGCAGCTCCCAGTTGCGGTCGAAGATCCGGCCCGCGCGGATGTTTGGCGCCGCCGGCTCCCGGACTGCGATTTCTGTCTCCGTGGTTCGCAGCGGCACGCCGAACGCCCGCACCGTTCGCTCCGACAAGCGGTCCCGGAACTGTTGCAGCGCGCGGAAGGCCTGTTTCTGGACGTTGCGCAAGGGCTCGATGAACGCTCCCCGCTCTTCCACCGAAATCTCCGTCAGCTCGTTGCGCAGTGCCGCCGTCAGCCAGTCCTCAAATGAAGACAGCATTCGCGCGAGGCTTGCGGTCCACTCCGGAAAGTGGTTCTCGAAGTCGCGCCTCAGCGACGCCTCCAGTTCCCCCTGGTAGGTTTCCAGCCGGTCGCTCACCGCCGGACGGGTCCGGGCCGCGGCGTGCTGCACCACCAGCCGCACTTGCGCCTTCACCTCCTCGACGATTTCCTTCTCACCCAGCACCTGCTGCTTCAGTTCCTGGCGATCCGATTCGACTGCTTCCGCCGATTTCAGACTCAGGCTCAGATATTCGTTGCAGTCGCGCAGCAGCGTGTCCGTCTTTCGCGCCACGATGGATTCCCGCTCCCCGGCGAAGCGTTCCAGCGTTCCCCTCAGGAGCGTGGCTTCCAGCGCCTGCCTGAAGTGCTCGAAACCCGCCTTCGTCGAGTACGGGAACACTTGCGGCGTCTCGGAGAGACGCTTCGCAAGCTGGGTACTGACGAATTCCACGACCTCGGCCAGCTCCGGACCGCTGAGCAGGTCCGCCTTCGTCAAGAGCACCGCCACCTTCGGCGTGTACTGATAGAGGCCTCTCAGCAGGTCGATGTCGCGCTGCGACAGCGGCGGGTCCACGCTGACCGCGACCAGCGCGAGCCCCACGTTGGGAAGCCAGTTCAACGACGCTTGGGTGTTGTGAGTCAACGCGCTCTCCAACCCCGGCGTATCGACAAACTTCAGGCCGCGGAAGCGGCGCAGCTCCGGCAGTCGCACCGAGACGAAATCCACCTGCTTGCTGTTCTCGGGATTTTCCCTTTCGGAGATGTACTCGCCGATCTCCGACGGCGGAATCTCCCTGGTCTGCCCGTCCGTGTGCCGCACGCAAGCGCCTTCCCGGTCGCCATACCGGATCTCCGTCACCACTGCCGTGACCGGCACCACACCCACCGGGAGAATGCTCCGCCCGAAGAGGTCGTTCAGGAAGCTGCTCTTGCCTGCCTTGAACCTGCCCAGCACGGCGACGCTGATTTCCTCCTGTGCGGCCGCGGCCCTGGCCGTCACCAGCAGGCTGCTCAGCGCGGAAATCTCGTACCGCGCCGCAATTTCGGCAGCCAGTTCGAGCGCGGACTCCGAGCCGGAAAGGATTTCTTCTGATCGTTGTTGCTGGCCTTCTGTCTTCAGAATCATAGCTCTCTATCAGTAGGAGCTATCATTCCTGAGCCGGAGGCCCAAGACGGTTGATGGCGGGCTCCATCACCAACGTACTAAAGTCTGATTATACTCCCTGGTCAGCCCACAAACCGCTGGCTCCAGACTGATTCCGCTACTCCGGGATCTTCACGCCCATCTCAGCCAGTTTCTTCCGTGCAAACTCGTTTTTTGAATTCTGCTTCAGCGATAACAGGTAATACCGGACCGCCTCCTTCGTGTCGCCTCGTTTTTCGTAGGCGCGGGCGAGCGCGTCCAGTTGGTTCCAGGGAGGCGGATAGGCTGTGCTGTCGTGAAGCAGGACCTTGGACGCCTCCTCCAAGCGTCCCGCGCCCACCAGGGCCGCGACCACCAGTGAGACCGTGAACCGCGGCGTGGTGCGCTCCGGATAGCCGAATCTCTTGCCCGACTCGCGAAACCGCCTGTGAATTGCCTCGATGCCGCCCTGATCGAATATCTCCAGCGGATCAGGCAGGCTCCATTCTTCGAAGATGGTCTCCACGCCGTGATAGATGCTCGGCAGCGGAATCGACACGTGATTCTCCCGCGGCATCCAGTCGAACTTCCATCGGAATCCTGCGGGAGTTGACGCGGTGATTGCCGCGTGGCACCGTGCAACCTCGCTCGGAACCCTGCCCGATAGGTCGGTCGCGGCAATGTAGAGATCTGCCTGGAGAGATCCGCTGTGGGCAAAGAACGATTCGGCCTGCGCGACCACCGCCTGGTTGTTCCAGTACAGGCTGGGATCGGCGGCAATGTATCCGTTGAACAGCTTTGGCTGTGTGAGCAAGGCATAGACTGCGAACAGCCCGCCGAACGAATGGCCGGCGACGAGCCGGTAGGGACGCGTGCGATACGTCCGCTCGACGTACGGGATGAGTTCGCCCCCCACAAATGACAGGAAGGCATCCGCTCCGCCGCTGCCCGGCGAGAAACGGTTGTCCACCTCGGCAGTCGAGGGCGGCGTCAGATCGTGCGTGCGCTTTTGAGAATCACCGCTGGCGATACCGACCACGATCATCGGGGGGATCCGGTCGGCCGTAGCCAGAAAATCCACGATCGCCGCCGTGTAGCGGAAATGCGTCTCGCCGTCCAGCAGGTACAGAACGGGATACCGGTCCGTGCCGGCGTCGTATTCGGCAGGCTTGGAAATGAACAGCCTTCGCGATTCCTTCAGGATCTCGGAGCGAAGTTGAATGGTAGTGCCGATGACGACCGGTTCTGCCTGAGACTGTGCCCGCGGGGCCAACAGTACGAGCAGGAGAGCAAGGCGCATTGGGCAATCCTCCCGCAAGGAACGCTGTCACTCCCTATTGTGCTCCAGTCCTCCTGAACTGGCGAATTTGATGATCGTGTCGATTCGCAGTGGAGCAAATTTCACATGCCTTCCCGAGACATATTGCGGCTGGCTCGCGAGTCGGCACATTTCGATGATCTGGCCCGGATTGCCTCCCGCGCTCTCCAGCACTTTTTCCCGGAATTCCGGCAAATCGAGATGCCGCAGCCGGAAATTATCCGCCGCCGTTTCGAAAAGTTGCCCGGCCTCGCGGCCGTTGAGCCGCGAAACCGTGAGTACCTTCGTGGGATTCCAGAACAGCCTCGCCAGCACGCCCAGGCTCGCCGCGTCGCGGGAGGCCGCGAACAGCGCCATTCCGGGCGTGTGGTAGATCCGCTGCAGGAACCGGTAGGCGGCGAAACTTCCCCCCGCGATTCCGTCGATCACCATCGCCTGCGGCGCATTCTCGATCGCGCTCCACAACAGGCCCTTCAGGCGAATGCTCCTCTGCGCCCGCAGCCATCCCTCCGAATCGCGGGGAAGTCTGGCGCGATCCAGGAAGTCCGCATGCCGTGCCGCGATCAAGGCTCGCGCCATCGCCATCAGCAGCCCATGTAAGGCCGGCTCCCACGCCACGTAGAGGATTTCCGCCCGCTCCGCCATCGCTTCGCCAAGGAGTCGTGTCTTTCCGCTTCCCGCGGCGCCGAGCACCAGGAGCGGCTCTCCATCGGCCAATGCGCCGCGCAGGCGCGCGGTCTCCTTGGCCATCCCTACCAGCGCAAGTTTCGGATTCATCTGCCTCGCATGGCCGCCCGCGCCCGGCATCATGTCATTCACTCCCGCCGGCTTCCTCCACCATCGTCAACCGCCGGACCTCCTCCGGTTTCGGCAGCAGGTGCTTGGGCATGAACCAGGCATTCGCCATCGCTGTCGGCACCACCGCGCTCGCAATCACCGTGGCCACCAGGTGAGAGTATTGTCCGTCCGTGATGATGCTGTGGTTCAAGCCGAACAGCGCGGATATCGTGCCGAAAGTCAGCCCCGTGGACATCATCAGCGAGTAATACAGCCCCTGGTGGCCTTCGTGGTCGAACGCGCGAACCGTCGGCACCAGCGGAATCATCTTGGCGCTCATCTTCACCGCGAACAACAGCACGAAGACCATCGGCGTCGCGGCCAGCGCGGGCACGGACACCAGCGACCCCGCCCGGATGAAATAAAACGGCGTCAGCAGCCCGAATGTCAGAGTCCGCAGCCGGCGTACCAGAATGTGATCCTTCCCGATGGTACCCGCCAGAACCATCCCGATGATGTAAGCCGGCAGCACCGCCTCGCTCCCCGCCCACGCAGCCAGTCCGCCCATCCCGAAAAGAAGCAGCAGAATATACTTGGCCTCCAGTTCCGAGACGCGCCCTCCGTACTTGCCAAAGAACCAGGGCGTCACAAACGGCAGCGCCCCGAACACAATCACCGAGGCGCCGGCGAAGATCAGCGTCCGCACCGTGAACGGCGCAAAAATCAGACCCAGCGCGATCACCGTTCCCAGGTCGTTGACGAAGCACGCCGCCAGAATTCCCTTCCCGAAATCGGTCCGGTTCAGCCCCAGTTCCAGCATGACCGCGTAGACCACCGCCACCGACGTCGTGGAAAGTGCCACTCCCGCCAGCCAACTCGCCGGCAGCGACCACTTCAACACGAAATGCGCCAGGGCCGCCGCGCCCATGAAGGGACCGAAGAAGCCAACCAGGCCCACGATCATGGCCTCCTTCCACTTCCTGCGGAAGATGCCCGGATCGAGTTCGGCGCCGGCCAGAAAAGTGAGCACGATCGCGCCCGTGCCGGCCAGAAAACCGACCCATGCCGATTTTGCGCCGAGCACTTCGGTTCCGATCGCCGCGCCGATGATCAGTTGCGCCACCGTGCCCACCACGATTTCGGAGAGCGCCGTAGAAATGCGAAACCAGATCGACAACAGCGTCGCGATCAACGCCAGCACCAGCCACAATGCCGCTGAAAACCAGACCTGTTCCATACCGGTCTCCTTGATTCGAATTTCACCTTACCCGCGTTCCCAACCATCGCCTGCAGCCTCCCGCGCGCCGGGCGGCCCGAAGATCCGCCCGTACAGATCCTCTCCGAAGCTCGTCGGCAGTGGCTCTCCCGGCAGCATGCGAAACGTTCGTTGGCCGTCCGGGAGCCGCTCCGCCCGCAGGAATAGCGCCGTAGCCATGTTGGCCCGCACAAAGCCCCGCGCCAGGTCGAACAGGTGCGTCACGTAGAACACCTTGACTCCGCTTTCCAGCAGGGCGCGCACGATCTGCCGCGCAATCTCCGAGCCCTCTCTCTCGTTGGTCGAAGCAAATGATTCGTTGAACAGAACCAGGCTGTCCGCCGTCACCTCGCCGATGATCGAGCTCATCCTGCTCAGCTCTTCGTCCAGCTTGCCGCTCTTCATCGTCGTGTCTTCCTCGCGCTTGAAATGCGTAAAGACCCCGCGGCACACGTTCGCGCGGAAGTGCTCCGCCGGCACGAACATGCCGCATTGCATCATCAGTTGGGCCGCCCCGGCGCTGCGCAGGAACGTCGACTTGCCGCCGCGATTCGCGCCCGTGACCATCACCAGCGCCTTGTCCTCCGCGGCCACGTCGTTGCCCGCAATCCTGCCGTCCATGCGCAAGGCCAGGCAGGGATCGTACAATCCCCGCGCCGTCAGCACCGCACGCCCCGGCGCCAATGGTTCCGGAAACGAGATCGGTCTGCCGCGCCTCGCAAGCTGCGTGCGCAAGTTCAGGCATCCGGTATAAAACCCGAGCTCCCATCGCAGCCTCTGGAAAAAGCTCAGGACGTGGTCGGTCGATTGCGAGAGCGCCGCGGCCACGTGGGCGATGCCCCTGTCCTCCAGTTCCGTCAGGGCCCGGAAGCCGCTTTCGTCGCGGTCCGCGATTTCATAGATCAGCTCGCGCCCGTTCCCGCCGGTCAATTGGCGCGCCCAGTCCCTCAGCCTTTCCAGCCACGTTCGCCTCGCGATCAGACGTTTGCGAAGCACGTAGTTTGCGCCTCTGTGACCCGCGCCGAGCTCCGCCGTCATCAGAATCCCGTCGCGCAGTTCGAGACGTTCCAGGTG
>Ga0335080_10002468_pt1 | contig 18447 bp, 21 predicted proteins | sample Lox_Sample_34_FD_206720 | JGI IMG/M metagenome (GOLD analysis project Ga0335080, IMG submission 206720) | Soil microbial communities from Loxahatchee National Wildlife Refuge, Florida, United States - Lox_Sample_3.4 | ecosystem: Environmental > Terrestrial > Soil > Wetlands | place: USA...
GCGCGTTCTTGCTCTGCCGGTTCATGCGGAGGGAGACGGTGGGGAGGCGGCCGTCGAGGATCCAGCACTCGTCGGGCTGAAGAATGTTGCCGAACATGCCGCGGACGGAGCGGATTTTGCGGATGGCCTCGGCGCTTTCGGTGATGGCGACGCCGCCGAGCATGTCGCTGTAGCCGGCGAGATACTTGGTGGCGGAGTAGAGCGAGATGTGGGCGCCGAGCGTCAAGGGATGCTGGAAGGTGGGCCCGAGGAAGGTGTTGTCCACCATGACCACCGGCTTGTCGGGATGGGCGGCGGCGGCCGCGGCGGCGTGCTCGATATCGGTCATGATCATGGTCGGGTTGGCGGGCGTTTCCAGGTAGACCATGCAGAGGCTCTTCGCGGCGCGGATGGCGGCGTCGATGGCGGCGTTATCGCCGGAAGGGACGGGAATGCCGGTCACGCCCAGGGGCGTCAGGAACTTGTGGATCAGGCCCGTCGTGCCGCCGTAGAGCGGCGTGGTGTAGACGATGCTCGCGCCGGCGCGGGCGTAGGCGAAGAACGCGGTCAAGATGGCGGCCATGCCGGAGTTAAAGACGGCGGCGTAGCGGGCGCCGGCCTCGAGGGGCACGATCTGGTCCTCGAGGATCTCGGCGTTGGGATGAGAGAAGCGGGAGTAGATCAGGTCCGCGCGCTCGCCGTGTTCGGGCTGGATCTTGCCGGTGGTGATGGCGAATGCGTGCTCGGCGGCTTCGGGGCTTTCGAAGACGAAGGTAGAGCTGCGAAAGACCGCGGGGCGCGCGGCGCCGACCGAGAGGCTGGGATCGAATCCGCGGGTGAGGACGGCGGTGCGGGGGCGGACGTCTTTGTGTTCGGTCATGGGGACTCCCTAAACAGAGTGTAGCGCGCTGGGCACAACTCAGGAGTGGTGGATGCAAGGGTACTGAGCCGACCGGGGGCGCGGCTGCGGACCCGGGGTCCGCCGCACTGTCAGAGGAAGGCCATGGTTTTGACGCCGGAGATGTCGAAGCGCTTGCGGCAGCGGAGGTTCTTGCAGGCCACCTTGTCGTCCAGCAGGACCATATAACTTTGCGCCTTCTGGAATTTGGCCCGGTCGCGCTCGTCGGCGCCGGAGGGGATGCGATCCTTCTTTTTTCGAACCATCCAGCGCAGGTCGTAGCTTTCGACGCTGCGGCAATAGGGACAGTTCAGGGACGCCGCCTTGGTGGTCTGCGATTCGGAGTAGAAAGTACGCTCGTCCATGTGGCCAATCTCGCGGGCCTATCTCTCCGCCATGGGGACCCAGGGCTGGCCGTCGGGCTTGCCCTTGTACTCGGCGCGCGGGCGAATCAGGCGGTTGTTGTGATACTGCTCGAGCACGTGCGCGGTCCAGCCGGACATGCGGCTGACGGCGAAGATGGGTGTGTAGATATCGATGGGGATGCCGAGCGAATAATAGGCCGAAGCCGAGTAGAAATCGACGTTCGGGTTCAGGCCCTTTTCGCTCATCACGGTTTCTTCCATGACGCGCGAAAGCCGGTAGAGCTCCTGGTGGCCGGTGCGCTTGCCGAGCTCCTCGCTGAGCACCCGGAGGTGCGTGGCGCGGGGATCTTCGGTGCGGTAGACGCGGTGGCCGAAGCCGGGGATCTTCACTTTCTTGGCGAGGGTATTCTTCACGGCGTCCTTGGCGGAATCTTCGTCGCCGAGTTTGAGCAGCCAGGCAATGACGTCCTGGTTGGCGCCGCCGTGCAGCGGGCCTTTCAAGGCGCCGATGCCGGCGGTGATGGCGGAATAAATATCGGAGAGGGTGGCGGCGACGACGCGCGCGGCGAAGGTGGAGGCATTGAGCTCATGATCGGCATGCAGCGTCAGCGCCACGTCGAAGGCGCGTTCCATGATGTCGTCGGGGCGCTTGCCGGTGAGCGTGTACAGGAAGTTGGAGGCGAAGCCAAGCGCGGGGTCGCCGGGGATGACGGGCTTGCCGTTGCGCAGGCGATCGTAGGTGGTGACGATGGTGGCGGTCTTGGCCATCAAGCGGACAGCCTTGCGATGGTTGGCCTCGGCGGACATGTCCTGCGCTTCGGGATCGTACAGGCCGAGCATACTGACCGCCGTGCGCAGCAGGTCCATGGTGTTGCCCTTGGGGGCGCCGGCGAGGAAGTCGACGACAGGTTGGGGAAGCTCGCGGGCCGCGACGAGGTCTTTGCGGAGCTGATCGAGCTCGGCCTGTTTGGGCAGCCAGCCGTTCCACAGCAGGAAAACGACTTCTTCGAAGACGGCATTATCCGCCAAGGTATGGATGTTGTATCCGCGGTAGCTCAGGATGCCCTGGTGCCCGTCGATGTAACAGATTTCGCTTTCGCCGGCGATGACGCCTTCGAGCCCTGCTGCCGTTAAGGTTCCCATGCCCACTCCGTTCTGAGGTCGGGCGCGCGCGAGGCCCGCCCGCAAATCACATGCCCGCCGGGCATCCTTGAACCGGCGGAAAACCGATGCTCATATCCTTCCGCTCGACCCAGAGCTTCTCCTGCTGCTGCTTGCCGTAATCGACCGTCAACAGCACACCCGATCCACAGGACCGGCTGCGAGCGATGCGCACGTTGGACACATCGTCGTGACCGCTGTTCGGTCCCCAGTCGCGCAGGAACTGGTCGAAGCCGTAGTACTTGCACGGCGTCGCGTCGGTGCAGCCGAAGAGCGCGTAGGCGGCTTTGTAGTCCCTGGCGCCGAGGAAAGCGTAGAACTGCTTGACCTTCCGCTCCTCGCGGAAATTATGAAACACGAAAAAGAGAATGCCGCCAACCACGGCCAGTGTCAATAGCGAAATAGCTGTGCGCTTGACGATTTTGGCACGCCGCTCGCGAAGCTCCTCGCTAGCGCCGTAGTAATCCAGGTAACCGCCCATCCTCAGTTTCGATTATGGCTCACTTTCCGGCTGGTGGAGCGGCGGCGGGATGGGCCTTGTCGTAGGCGGCGATGGCGTCGTTGGTGATGTCGAGAGCCGCCTTGAAGTACACGGTATAGGGCATATCCACCACCACGTCGATGCCTTTCTCCTCGGCGTACTTCTTAACCACTTCGGACATCTTCTGGCCGGCTTTCTGGAGGATGGTGTTGCGCTCGTTGTCCACATCGCCTTGCAGGTCGTCGCGATAGCGCTGGACGTCGCGCTGTTTGCGCTGGAGCTGCGCGTTCATGTCGGCCTCGGCCTGCGGAGTCAGCTTGCCGGCGTTGGTCTGGAGATTCTGAGAGAGGGAGGCGATCTCGCGGTCCAGGGTCTCGATCTGCGCGAGGCGCGGCTTGAAACGGGCTTCCATGGCGGCGGACGCGGCCTTGATTTCCGCGGATTCGAGAACCGCCTTCTGGAGACTGATGACCGCGACCTTGGTTTGCGCGGTGGCGAGGGCGCCAAACAAGCAAAGGGCGGAACAGGCCGCGAGCGGCCTGAACGCCAGCCGAAGAGACATGAAACAACTCCTGAAGTGGGGTTTTGTAAGCTACTAGACTAACACAGGCCGCGCCGGCATCTTCGCGGACGGGAGCGCCAAGGCGGCGAAGTTCGGTTTGTTTACTCGAGGACTCCGAGAATCTCGTCTTCGCGCAGGATCAGGTACTCGGTGCCATCGATTTTGATCTCCGCGCCGGAATACTTGCCGAACAGGATGCGGTCGCCCGGCTTGACGTCGAGCGGGACGCGCTCGCCGGAATCGAGCAGTTTGCCGTTGCCAACGGCTTTGACCTCCGCCTGTTGGGGCTTCTCCTTTGCCGAATCGGGAATAATGATCCCACCCTTCATCTGTTCGCCTTCGTCCAGGCGAACCACCATCACGCGGTCGTGCAGTGGACGCAGATCCATGTTTCCGATTATAGCGGCCCCATGGCCGGTTTGGATCGAAATTGCGAGTGTCCATGGGGTGTACAGCCGGAGTTGCGGCGGCTGTCCACGAGATTGACAGGCGGGCCCGGAATTGCCCCCTAAGTTATTGATTACCATCGGGCTCGATTACGGATCGGAACGTGCAATCCACCGAACGAAGGTGGGCGGAGGTAACCGAGCCATGGAACCAACCAGGAAAGAGACAGAGCGAAGACACAAGATTCGCTTTCCGATTCAACGGCAGCTTCGGTACAAGGTAGCGGAGAAAGGGGTCGTCGTCGCGTCCGGGGACGGTGAGACGATCAACATGGGGAGCGGGGGTGTGGCTTTCACGACGGATGTCCGGCTGCGGCCCGGGGCGTTCGTAGAGCTATCGATCAGCTGGCCGGCGCTGCTGCACGAGAACTGCCCGATGCGGCTGATCGTGTTCGGGCGCATTCTACGGTCGCCGGGTCACGGAGCGGCTTGCAGCGTGGACAAATGGGAGTTCCGGACGCAATCGCGCAAGCTCCAACCGATCAGCGCAGTGCGCTCGGACGGCATGCTCCAGCGGTGGGCGGACACGGTACGAAAAACCGAGCTGAAGACGAACCTGGCGACCGCTTTGACGTCGGCCTGAGGGCGCTACTTGTCTTTGGAGGCCGCCGGGGCCGGCGCGGGAGCGGTTTCGGTCTTCTTGGTTTCGCCCTTCGATTCCGGCTTGGCTTCGGCGGTGGTGGACGGGGACTTGCCGTTTTTGGCGTAGTCGGTGACGTACCAGCCGGAGCCCTTGAACTGGAGGGCCGGTGCCGAGATCAGACGCTCGACTTCGCCGCCGCACTCCTGGTGGACGGTCACGGGCGGGTCCGAAAACTTCTGCAACAATTCAAACGTCTTCCCGCATTTGTGACATTTGTAATCGTAAAGAGGCATGTTGGTTCTGCGACACCCCCTCCAACTCGTTTCTATTGTACCAGATGCCGGTCAGCCAGCGGGGGCCGGGGGGGTGGCGGGCTAAGTTTTGTAAAGGGATGGCAAAACAGCTAACACGCAAGCCTGGCGCGGCGTCAATAGGGTAGAGTGAAACGCAGAGCTTACATCGCGGGAGCGTTGATGGCAGTGACCCTGGCGCTGGGCGCCTCGGTGACCGCGCCATCGCAGAGGCTGGCTTCCTCCGCGCACAGCTTCCGCCGGCACTTTCGCGAACTGAAGCGCCCCGACGTGAGCGCCGTGGAGCGCTTCGTGTTCAGCCTGGTGCTGGCGCACTCGGAACAGTAGGCGGGGCAGGCAGGAAGCCTGCCCCCCCGGATCACTTCTTCCTCGGAGCCGCTTTTTTCACGGGAGCCGCGGCGCAAGGCGAAGACTTCAGGTTTTCAATCTTGGCCTTCTCCGTGTCCATGGTCAGGATGAAGGGTTCCTTGGTGAAGGCGCTGGGCACGCCCTCCCACTGAACCTCGGCGCCGACTTCGGGCTTGCCGGTGAGCGGCGCATCGAGCTTCAGGGCGACTTCGGGATGGGTGGCATCGGAGATAGCCACGAGGAGCTCCTTGCTGCGGCAGGCCGGCTTGCCCTCGACGATGGTTCCTTTGAGTTTCGGGACCTGCGCGTCCTTCAGGGAAGTGGCGAAATACTGTTCACCGTTCTGATCGGCGAGCTGGCTCTTGATTCCCATCCAGAGGGCGAGCTGCGGATTGGTCTTCTTGAACTCCTCTTCTTTTTCGTGGGCGATTTCGGCGGTCGACTTGACTTTGAAATCCGCGGGCGGCATGGGCGAGGCCTTGGCCATTTCCTTGAGCTGCTTGAGGCCGGCATCGTCTCCGCCGTGATACTGGGTATAGAGGTTGTTCAGGTAGTTCTCGATCTGCTTGGCGTCGGCGGTGCCGCCGAGAGACGGATCGATGCCCACCGCGCGCGCCACTTCATAGAGGCCCACGGAGATTTTCTCGGGCTGGATTTTGTAGAGGCAGACCTCGGCGCGTCCCAGGCCGTAGGCGATGGCCGCGCTGTCGGGGAATTTTTGGAGAGCGTTGGTGTATGCCGTTTCCGCGGTCTTGCAATTGTCCGTGTTTTTATCCTGGGCGTACTTGGCCATGGCCTCGGCGCCGGGACGCATCGCCAGGTTGACCAGGACGGCCTTGGAGAGATTGGTCACATCGGTCTTGGTCTTGGCCCAGTCGGCGTCGCTGGTGCCCGCGGGTTTGTTGGCCGCCGTGAAGTATTCGTTGGCGTACTCGCCGAGGGCGGTGGCGGCCTTTTCGCCGGCCGCGACCTGGTCGGGAGTCGCGTTGGGAATCTGCATGATGTTGACCGACATCTGGTAGAGGACGGTGAGGACCTGCTGCGGCCCCTGCTTGGGATCCTTGAACACGCTCTTGAGATCGCGCGCCATCAATTGGGAACCGATTTCGATGACCTTCGCGGGCTGTTTGGCGCCGGAATAGGCACCGATGTAATAGTAGAGCCGGTCGTCCTTATAGTCCGAATCCGGGTACTTCTGAGTCCAGGTGTCGAGATCTTTGATCTGCTGCGCCGGGTTGGCGGCATCTTTCAGGGTCTGGTTGAAAATATCGTACTCACCCTGATCCTTGACTTTCTTTTCCTGTGCTCCAGCGAGCTGTGCCGTCCCCGTCAACAGCAGTGCGCCGGCTGCGGCGAGCACCAGGTTGCGACAAATCCGATTCCACATGTGCACCAATAACCTCCTCACTGTTTGTCCAGCTAGAAACGTAGGGCTGTTGCCGTACTCGCGACTGGCGCGCCACCGCCACACTCAGCCGGTGGACACTTTGCGGAGTATAGCCGAACCACTATCGGGGCGCAACCCAATTCGACTCCGCTGCCTGCCAGCGAGTTCCGGGCAAGAGAATCATACCAGAGGAAAAGCCCGGGATCGCCGAACGTGACAGAAACGTGACGGAGACGTGTTGCGGAGCGGACGGAGAGGCGGCGGGCTTTGCTTCGCCCCGGGGCAGCAGCGGAAACTTGTTTCACGCACACGCTATGCTTGGTAGTTCGTTCATGCACTATACCGACCTTGCGGTCATCCTCGTGTACCTGGCCGGGATCACGCTGTTCGGCGCACGTTTCCGGCGCGGGCAGAAGAACCTCCGCGACTACTTTCTCGGCGGCCGCACGGCGCCCTGGTGGGCCATCAGCCTGTCGATCGTATCGGCGGAGACCAGCACGCTAACCATCATCGGCACGCCGCCGCTGGCTTTTGCGGGCAACCTGGGATTTCTGCAAATCGTCTTCGGATACCTGCTGGCGCGGATCGTGATTTCGGTTCTGCTGCTGCCGCACTATTTCCGCGGCGAGATGTTCACGGCATACGAATTGATGCGGCGGCGCTTCGGCGAGCGGGTCCGCAAGATCACCGCCTCGATCTTCCTGGTGACCCGCGCGCTGGCCGAGGGCGTGCGCGTGTTCGCCATCTCCCTGGTGATTCTGATCGTGCTGGAGGATTTCTACCGCCGGTTCCAGCTCTCGCCGAACACGGGGGAGATCGTCTCGATCGTGCTGATCGTGGTGCTCACCCTGTTCTACACATTCGAGGGCGGAATGACGGCGGTGATCTGGACGGACGTGGTGCAGATGACGCTGTACGTAGTAGGCGCGGTGGCGAGCTTCCTGGTGATTCTCGCCAAGATCCCGGGGGGTTGGGATCACGTGACGCAGGTGGCGGCCCCGCTTCAGAAGCTCTCGGTTTTCGATTTCCGGTTCGCGCCGACGATGGAGTTCTTTTCGCGCACGTACAGTTTCTGGGCGGGCGTGGCGGGAGGATGTTTCCTGACGACCGCCACGCACGGCACCGATCAACTGATGGTGCAGCGCCTCTTGAGCGCGCGCGACGAGCGACAGAGCCGGGTGGCGCTGCTGGCGAGCTGGGCGGTGATCTTCGTCCAGTTCACGCTGTTCCTGCTGATCGGAGTGCTGCTTTACGTTTATTACGGCGACCGGCACACGGCGCCCCCGTCGCAACTCGACCGGATCTATCCCGAGTTCGTATGGCGGAACCTGCCGGCGGGCCTGGCAGGGCTGGTGATCGCGGCTATTCTTGCGGCTGCGATGGCCAATTTGAGCGCGGCCCTGAACTCGCTGGCATCGACCACCGTGGTGGATTTCCTGCGCGCGCGCGCCAGGGGGATCAGCGATGCCGCGTCGCTCCGCCAGGCGCGCCGATGGACGATCATCTGGGGGCTGGTGCTGCTGGCGATCGCGATCGCGGCGCGTCGTTCGAAATCGGTCCTGGTAGCCGGGCTGACGATCGGATCGATTCCCATGGGCGCGCTGCTGGGCGTGTTCCTGCTGGGCGTGCTGACGCGGCGCCCGCGCGAGAATGCGGCGGTTGGCGGCGTGGCGGCGGGCCTGGCGGTGATTCTCTACGTGCATTTCTACACTCCGGTGGCGTGGACGTGGTACGTTCTGATCGGGACGGCGACGACGTTCGGAACCGGGCTGCTGATTTCGCTGTTTCAGGGGAGGGAGGCGCACCAGCCGGAGAAATGGAAGCCCCGATAGTGGAGTTGAAGCGCGCGCTCGGGCCATGGGCTGCCGCGTCGATCGTGGTGGGCACGGTGATCGGCAGCGGCATTTTCCTGGTGCCGAAGACGATGATCCAGAGGGCGGGCAGCCTGGAGGCGGTTTACGCGGTGTGGATTGCCGGGGGACTGCTCTCGCTGGCGGGCGCGCTGAGCTATGCCGAACTGGCCGCGGCGATGCCCGAGGCCGGCGGAGAGTACGCGTTTCTTCGCGAGGCGTATGGTCCGCTGTGGGGCTTCCTTTATAGCTGGACGCAAATGTGGGTGGCCAAGAGCGGCTCGATCGCCACGCTGGCGACCGGATTTTTTCTGTACCTGACGAATTTCTTCGAGCCCCTGAAAGGCGTGTTTTATACCGTGCCCATCCCTATCGGGCCCAACGGCGGTCCGCTGGAGATTCAGTACGGGCAGCTTTTCGCCATCGCGCTGATTCTTGCGCTCGGCTGGCTGAACTACTTCGGGGTCAGAATCGGCGGCGACGTCCAGGTGGCGGTCACCATCATCAAGGTGGCGCTGATTGCGGGAATCATCGTGGCCGGTCTGTTCTTCGGACGGGCGCACGCACCCGACACAACACCGGCCGCGCCGCTGACGTTTTCGGGCTTCATCGCCGCACTGGTTGCCGCGCTGTGGGCATACGACGGTTGGAACAATGTGAGCATGGTGTCCTCGGAGATCCAGCAGCCGCAAAAAAACCTGCCGCGCGCTTTGATCGGCGGAACGGCGGCGGTAATTGCCATTTATTTAGCCGCAAATGCAGCCTATTTTCATGTTCTGGCGCCTTCGGAAGTTGCTGGGGGGACAAGGGTTGCGGCCGAGATGATGCAAAAAATCGTGGGATCGCGGGGGGCTTCCGCGGTTTCCATCGCCGCCATGATCAGCATATTTGCCGCGCTAAATGGCTCGATTCTTTCGGGGTCGCGAGTGCCCTACGCGGCCGCCCGCGACGGATATTTTTTTGCGCGCGTGGCACGGGTCCACCCGCGGTATCGCACTCCAGGGGTCTCGATCCTCGCGCTTAGCCTCTGGGCGGCACTGCTGGTGCTCTCGGGCAAGTACGACGACCTGTTCAACCTGGTGATCTTCGCCAGTTGGATCCTGTACGGAATGACTGCTGCCGCCGTGCCCGTGCTGCGGCTGCGCCGCCCGGACCTGGCGCGCCCCTATCGAACGGTGGGTTACCCGTTTGTACCAGTACTTTTCATTGTCGCGGCGATCGTGCTTTTAATTACGACTGCGATCGACCGCCCTCGCGAATCACTGATGGGAATTGGTTTCATTGTGTTTGGCCTCCCATTTTACTTTTATTGGAAAAAACACATTCACCGAATTGTGTCGTAATCGCCGTACTGGGCTGTAGAGCCAGTACTTTAGACTATTGGAAATGTGCGAAAAATCAACCTCAATTTTGTGAAAAATCTATTGCTATACGAGCGGAAATCAGGTGTAGACTGGGATCATTGAAAATAACCAGTTACGGCACGGAGGCAGCGTTTAGCCGGGCTGGCCGGGAGATCAGAATGGATGTCAGCAAGATTCTCGCCGAATTAAAGGCGGAGCGGGAACAAATCGAAGAGGCGATTCTGAGTCTGGAACGATTGGCGCGAGGCAGGGGCCGGCAGCGCGGCCGGCCGCCGGCTTGGATGGCGGAGGTGAATCTGCCGAAGCGGCGTGGCCGTCCACCGGGGAGCAAGAACAAGGTCCACGCCGCGGGCAGCAGCACCGACCCGAGCGCGATGGCATCGTGAAGATTCGGGGCAGGCAGGGAACGGGCCCTACGGCGGTCAGAATTTTTGCGGGGCCTCGCCGAGCTTCACTTTGACTTTCTCGTTGCGCCCATTGCGAACGATGGTCAGCTCGATGGCATCTCCGCCGTGCTTCCTGGTGAGCAGACGCGTGAGCGTTTCCTTGTCGTCGATGGCCTGGCCGTCGGCAGCCACAATCAAATCGCCTCCGACTCCGAGGCGGTAATTGCCGACGATCACCACCTGGTTCGGCCCGCGCAGGCCCGCCGCGTCCGCGGCCGAGCCGCGCTCGACGCTCTGAATCAGCAGGCCGCCCGACACGGGCAGGCGCAGCATCTCCGCCAGGTCGCCGGCCACGTAGATGGTTTGGACGCCGAGATAGGGTCGGGAGATCTTTCCGCTGGCCTGGTATTGATCCAGCATGGCCTTGGCGCGGGCGATCGGCATGGCGAAGCCGATGCCGATGCTGCCCTGCGCGCCTAGGATCGCGGTGTTGATTCCGATGACGTTGCCGTGGGCATCGAGCAGGGGCCCTCCGCTGTTACCGGGATTGATGGCGGCGTCGGTCTGGATCATTCCGTCGAGGCTGCTCTCCTCGGTTTGGATGGTGCGGCCGAGGGAGCTGACGATTCCGGTGGTCATGGTTCCCTCGAACTGGAAGGGGTTGCCGATGGCCAGGACCTTTTGCCCGACGACGAGATGGTCGGAATCGCCGAGGCGCAGCGTGGGGAGCTTTTTGCCGGCATCGATCTTGACGAGCGCGAGGTCGTTGGCCGGGTCGTAGCCGAGCATCCGGGCCTTGTAGACTTTCTTATCGGAGAGGGTGACGGCGAGGTTGGAGCTGCCGTTGACCACGTGATTGTTGGTGAGGATCTCGCCTTCGGGACTGATGATGAAGCCGCTTCCCGTGCCCTTCTCCGGGTAGATGCCGAAGAAGCTGCGGGTGTAGACGACCGAAGTGATGAACACGGTGGCGTCGCGCGAATTTTTGTAGACGTCGATATTGTTCTGCTCGTCGGCGGAGAAGCCGGCGGCGCCCGCAGGCTCGGGTTCGCTCCACAGGCGGCTCACCTGGCGCACGGGACGCGTCATATCGAAGCGCGTGCCGCTGGTGATGTAGAGGAATCCGGCCACCAGGATGGCAGCCCAGAGGAACGGTCGCAGTGTTTTCATGATGGAATTCTCCGTAGCGCCTCATAGACGGCGCGGGTCTGGCGAAGAGTGTCCTCTTTTTCGCCGGATGTATCGATGACGAAGTCAGCGAACTTTCGTTTTTCGCCGGCCGGCATCTGGCGTTCGAGGCGGGCGCGCGCATCGGTTTCCACGGCGCCCTGCCGGCGCATGGCGCGCTCGAGCTGTTGCTCCTCGGTGCAGATTACCAGGATCATTTTGTCGAAGCGCTTGTAGCTGCCGGTCTCGATGAGGATGGCGGCCTCGACCACGGCGATGCCGTCCGGCCGGCGGCTGGCGAAGGCTGCGATCTGCTCTTCCTCGCGGCGGATCACGGCGGGATGGACGAGGGCGTTGAGGCGCTCCAAACGTTCGGGATGTCCGAAGACGCGAGCCGCCAGTGCTCGCCGGTCGATGGTGCCGTCAGCGGCCAGAATCTCGCGCCCGAATTCCGTCACGACATCCCCGTATGCCTCGCCGCCAGGCGCCAGGACCTGGTGCCCGAGATCGTCAGCCTGGATGAGCAGGCACCCCATGCCAGCCAGCGCCTCGCCGACGAAGGTTTTTCCGCAGGCGAGGCCTCCGGTCAGACCCACTTTCAGCATACGCTGAGGCGGCGCTCGGCGGAGGCCACCGTATTCGCCATCAGCATGGCGATGGTCAACGGCCCGACGCCGCCCGGCACGGGCGAATAGGCTTCGGCGCGCTGGGCGACATCGAGCGGGTCCACGTCGCCGACCAGCACGCTGCCTTTGCGGTCGAACGCGGCCAGCTTGTCGGCGGAGTTGCGGAAGATGCGCGCGGCGTGCTCGCGATCGGTGATGTAGTTGGTGCCGACATCGACCACGACGGCGCCGGGACGGATGAAACCGGCGGTGATCATGGCGGGCCGGCCGATGGCGGCCACGAGAATATCGGCCTCGCGGCAGATAGCGGGGAGATCGGGGGTCTTCGAATGGCAGATGGTGACGGTGGCGTGCTCGTGCAGGAGAAGCATGGCCACGGGCTTGCCGACGATATCGCTGCGCCCGACGACCACGGCGCGGCGGCCGGCGATGGGCACCTGGTTGCGTTTGAGCAGCTCGATGATCCCCGCGGGCGTGCAGGCGCGGGGTCCCGGCAGGCCGGCGACGAGGTTGCCGACATTGCAGGGGTGGAAGCCATCGACGTCCTTTTCGGGCGAAATGGCCAGCAGAATGCGTTTGCTGTCCACCTGCTTGGGCAGGGGCAATTGTACGAGAACGCCGTCTATTTCGGGGCGGGCGTTGAGATTGCAGACCAGTGCCAGCAGCTCCTGCGTGGTGATGACTCCGGGCGGGGTGATGGTTTCCGAGTGGATGCCGAGGTCGTGGCAAGTCTTGACTTTGTTGCGGACGTAAATCTCGGACGCGGCGTTGTTGCCCACCAGAACCACTGCCAGGCCGGGCGGCCGGGAGCGCACGGTGAGCGTCTGGATGCGCGGTCTCAGCTCCGCTTTGATTTCATCGCGAACGCGATTTCCGTCGAGGATTCGCGGCATTCACCTCAATGATAGCTTGCGCGGAGCGGGGGCCGCGGCGCTGGACGGGCGCGAGGGGCTCGAATTGCGCGCGCAGCGATTCGGCGGCCTCGCGCGCGTCCTCAGCCTCGAGTTGCGTGTGCAGTTCGGTGGCGATTTCGAGGAGCTTGCGGTAGCGCGGCTCCCAGATGCGAAGGAAGGGGCGGGGATCGAGGCGGCCGGAGACGGGGCCGCGCCGGTGGAGTTTGTCTTCGAAGGCCTGGTTGACCCGGTTCTTTTCGAGGCGCTCGCGGCAGGCGTCTTTGAGGATGCCGGTGAGCCAGAGCAGTTCCTGCCGGTCGAGGCGGTCGAGCGGACTCTTCGGGTCGGGCATGAGCGTATCGGGCAGGCTCGCCGCCCGGAGCCGGCGGCGAGGCCGCACCGAGCAATATATCAGGTTGAGAACTTGGGGGGCGAATTCCTGTTGGGTTACAAAAGCGGGCCGAGAGCGTCCGGTAAAATAAAACAAGTGCCCTACGATCTTGTTGTCATCGGAAGTGGTCCCGGCGGCTACTCCGCTGCTATTCGCGCCGGACAGTACGGGCTGAAAACCGCGCTCGTCGAAAGACAGACTAAATTGGGCGGCACGTGCCTGCTGGTGGGCTGCATTCCGACGAAGAGCCTGCTGCATACCGCGGACGTGTGGCAGCGCTTCGTGAATTCCGAGGCGGAAGGCATCCACGCGGAGAACGCGCGCCTGGAATATCCAAAAGTCAAAGAACGGAAAGACGGCATCGTCAACAAGCACTCCAACGGCGTCGCCATGCTGCTGAAGCGCGCGAAGGTGGAGCGAATCGCCGGGTATGCGACGCTGAAGGGCGGCGGCAAGATCGAAGTTCAGCCCGAGAGCGGCGCGGCACAGACCGTCGAGGCGAAGAACATCATCATCGCCACCGGCAGCGAGGCGCGCATGCTGCCGGGGCTCGAGCCGGACCCGGAGTTCATCCTCACCAATATCGAGATCCTGAACCTGAACGCGGTGCCCAAGAGCCTGATCATCATCGGCGCGGGCGCGGTGGGCGTGGAATTCGCGTCCATCTTCAAGCGTTTCGGCACCGACGTGACGGTGATCGAGATGCTGCCGCGCATCGTGCCGGTGGAGGACGAAGATATCTCCAAAGAGCTGGAGCGCGTGTTCCGCAAGCAGAAGATCCGGGTGGAGACCGGCGCGCGCGCGGAGAATATTCAGAAGACGGGCAAGGGCGTAAGCCTCACGCTGACCACGAAAGACGGCAAGCAGGAGCAGTTGGAGGCCGAGAAGCTGCTGGTGGCGGTGGGGCGGAAGCCGAACACCGACAGGATCGGGCTGGAGAACACGCGCGTCGAGCTCGACCGCGGATTCATCAAGGTGGATGAGCGCCAGCGCACCGCCGAGCCGGGAGTGTACGCGATCGGCGACGTGGTGGCGGGAACGCCGCAGCTTGCCCACGTGGCGACGCGCGAGGGCATGATCGCGGTGGCGCACATGGCGGGGAAGCCCGCCGTGCCGATCAACAAGAACCGCATTCCGAGCGCAACCTACACGCAGCCGGGCATCGGCAGCGTGGGGATGACGGAAGCGCAGGCGCGGGCCGCGGGATACAAGGTGAAGACCGGCAAGTTCCCGTTCGCGGGCGACAGCCGCGCCACCATCCTGGGGCACCATGAAGGCTTCATCAAGGTGGTGGCCGACGAGCGGTACGGCGAGATTCTGGGAGTGCACATCATCGGGCCGGAAGCCTTCGAGCTGTTGGGCGAGGCGGTGGCGGCGATGGAAGCCGAGGCCACGGTCGATGTCATGATGCAGGCCATTCACGCCCATCCCACGCTGTACGAGGCCATGGGCGAGGCCTTCAACGCGGTCTACGGTCTCTCGATCAATGCGTAAATGCTGCCTGCGCCAAATCGGGCGAGTCGATTACGGCGCCGCGCTGGAGATCCAGCGGCAGGCCGCGGCCGATCGCAAGGCAGGGCTGGTCTGCGACCAGCTCTTCCTGCTCGAGCATCCGCACGTGATCACGCTGGGACGCAACGGCCGGATGGAGAACCTGCTGGCGGGCGACGACGTTCTCGCGCGCGCCGGCATCGGTTTCTACCCTACCGATCGCGGCGGTGACGTGACCTATCATGGGCCGGGCCAGCTTGTGGGCTATCCGATCCTGGACCTGCGCGAGTGGAAGCGCGACGTGGGCGCATACGTGCGGGCCATCGAGCAGTGCCTCATCGACACGCTGGCGGAGTACGGCATCGCCGCGGGCAGGATCGAAAAGCTTACAGGCGTGTGGGTAGACGGGCGAAAGATCGCGGCAATCGGGGTGCACCTGAGCCGGTGGGTGACTTCGCACGGGTTCGCGCTCAACGTATCGACCGACTTGAGCTATTTTCAGTACATTGTTCCCTGCGGGCTGACCCGGCCGGTGACCAGCATGGCGGAGCTGGGAGTGCGCGCAAGGTTGCAGGAAGTGGGCGAAAGTTTCGCCAGGCAGTTCGGCCGGATTTTCGACTGCGAGATGGAAAACGTGGAAAGTGAGATCTCCGTATGACCGACGTAGTGATGCCCCAGATGGGCGAGAGCATTGTGGAAGGCACGCTGACCAAGTGGCTCAAGAAGCCGGGCGAGCACGTGGAGAGGGACGAACCGCTGTTCGAGATCTCGACCGACAAAGTCGATACCGAAATACCTTCGCCCGCGGCGGGAACGCTGTCGGAGGTTCTGGTGGAGGAAGGGAAGACGGTCGGGATCAACACCGTGGTCGGCCGGATCAACGAGGGCGGGGGCGCCACCGCGCAGGCTCCGGCGCCGGCACAAGCTGCCGCCGCGCCGCCTCCCGCCGCGGCACCGCCACCGGCGGCCCCGGTCGCCGCCGCTCCTCCGCCTCCTCCGCCGCCGCCCACGGCCGCGCCGGAACCCGCCGACCTGGGTCCGCTCTCGCCGCTGGTGCGCAAGATGGCGCGGGAGATGAATATCGACCTGGCGCAGGTTAAGGGCACCGGCGCGGGAGGCCGCATCACCAAGCAGGACGTGGAGGCGTACGCCGGGCAGCGCGGGCAGCCTGCCGCTCCGGCGCCGCCCCCGCGCGCGGCAGCTCCACCCGCGGCCGCACCCGCCGCGCCGTCGTCCACCGCCGCTCCGGCTCCGGCCGCGCCGCTCCCGCCCGCGGGCGCCGCCAGGACGCGCGTCGAGCCGCTGAGCAACATGCGGCAGAAGATCGCCGAGCACATGGTCATGTCCAAGCGAACGTCGCCGCACGTGACCACGATTCACCGCGTGGACATGACCAAGGTGGCGAAGATGCGAGAACGGTACAAGGAGCAGTTCCAGGCGAGCTACGGATACTCGCTGACTTACCTGCCGTTCATCGCGCGCGCGTGCGTGGCGGCGCTGCGCCAGTACCCGCTGCTCAACGCGTCGCTCGACGGCAACAACATCATCTACCACAACGAGATTCACATCGGCATCGCGGTGGCGCTGGAAAACGGGCTGATCGTGCCGGTGATCCGCAGCGCGGACGAGAAGAACATCGCGGGCTTGCAGCGCTCGATCGTGGACCTGGCCGGGCGCGCCCGCTCCCGCCAGCTCAAGCCGGACGAGATCCAGGGCGGGACGTTTTCCATCACCAATTTCGGCAGCTTCGGCAGCATGGTCGGGACGCCGATCATCAACCAGCCGCAGGTGGCGATTCTGGGCGTGGGCACGGTGGACAAGATGCCGGTGGTGGTGGACGACGCGATCGCCATCCGGAGCATCTGCCATCTTTCGCTGAGCTTCGATCACCGGCTGATCGACGGCGCGCTGGCGGATCAGTTCATGACCAAGGTCAAGCAGGTGCTGGAAGGGTGGTCGGAAGAAGTTCTGTGACGGCTACCCGCGGCGCGGCGGGCGCCGGAACACCATGTGTTTCGGCTGCTCGCAACGCTGTTCGCACCACTCGAAATACAGGCGGCCGTAGCTCGCGGTGATGTAGTCGGCTTTGGCGAAGCCCAGGCGGCGGGCGGTCCGGTCGATCCACCGCGGGGCGCCCTCGAGCTCCAGGTAAACGCCGATGGGCGTCTCGTCGAGAGTGACCACGCCCCCGCCTCGCGCCTCTTTGAACTCGGTGCGGAACTTTTCGTAACGGAATAGCGGCTCGAATCCGATGCGGCTGAGAATCGCCGCCATGGGAGCGGCCGCGGAAACGTCGGTTTCGATCTCCTCGCGGTTCTTGTGGACTCCGGGCCGCGCCGCTCCCTTATAAGTAACGACCGTCCGGCTTCCCGCCCGACGCAGACGCAACAGGCGGCCGGAATTGCGGAGGGTGAGGGCCGCCGTGTCGAAGATCTCGTTAGTTTCGAACAACCGGGGGCGCGAGACGCGAAAGCGGGCGCGGCGGAGCAGGCTGCGCGCGGCGCGGACGCCCGCCATGGCAAGCTTGATCTCCACTTCGCGGGCGCCGGAAGACATTATTGCGCGCGATCCCCGCGGTGGTTGCGGAGAAAGTCCTGGTCGATCTGCTTGCGCCCTTTGAAGCCTTCGTCCACGCCGTGCCAGAACGCGATGCCCGGCTCGCCGAGTTTCCAGCAGAGATAGACCTCGACACCATTGAAGAGCGTGGGAAAATCGACCAGCCCGATGTCGAGGTCCTTGATGAGGCAGCCGGTTTCCTGCACGGCCTCGACGGCGCTTTTCAGCATCGCCGCCGCCGCGTCGCGCCGCGCGCGCGCGTTCATGGACCGGTCGCGATCGACGACCAGGCCGCCCATAAGCATCACCCGCTCGCTCAGCGCACGGATGGATTTTTCGGCTTCCTGGTATTCGAGCTTGGAGTCGAGCGCGTCACGCAACAACCGGCCTACTTCGGGCAGCAAGCGCTGCGCTTCGGCATGGGTGAAGCGTCTCGGCATGGTGGCGTGCTACACGCCGGACACCTGGATCGAGACGGAGCGGCTGCGCGGCCCGTCGAACTCCGCCAGGATGATGCTCTGCCACGTTCCGAGCAGCACGGCCGAGTTACGCACCTGCAGGCACAGGCTTTGTCCCATCACCATCCCACGCAGGTGGGAATCCGCGTTCTGCCGCTCGCAATCCGAGTAGTTCGGATCGTTGTGGCGCCACGCGTGCTCGCGGCGGACCAGGTCTTCGAGGAAGTGTTTGACGTCGTGGAGCAGCGCGTCCTGCCACTCGTTGATAAACACCGCAGTGGTGGTGTGCAGGGATTGGAGGTGGACGATTCCGTCGCGTATGCCGCTCTTGCGGACAATGTCGTTGATCCGGTCGGTGACGTTGATCAGTTGCGTGCGGTCGCTGGTGATCCAGTCCACGATGCGATTGAAGGTTTTGAAACCAGCAGGCGCCGGCGCGGAAGAACTGCTCTCCGCCGCAACCACCTCAGGCTCAACCGGGTTTGAACTGACCGAACTCATACGGACTCCTTCCCCTCTCCTGTAATCGAACTGCAACTTTGCACGATTATACCAGCGGGGCGGCCAGGCACTCCAGCGCGGGACCGTTCCTCTGCGATGATACTACAACCGGGCGGCAAAATGCAAAGTACTTTATTGTATAGAGTGCGACAGCAGCTCAGACTCCCCGGCCCGGGCCGCGTAGTGCGCGTCCACGTACGCGTTGAGGATCCCGATGAACTCAGCTACGATGCGCTCCCCTTT
>Ga0335080_10002470_pt1 | contig 18439 bp, 16 predicted proteins | sample Lox_Sample_34_FD_206720 | JGI IMG/M metagenome (GOLD analysis project Ga0335080, IMG submission 206720) | Soil microbial communities from Loxahatchee National Wildlife Refuge, Florida, United States - Lox_Sample_3.4 | ecosystem: Environmental > Terrestrial > Soil > Wetlands | place: USA...
CCGGCATTGCGGGCGATTCGCGAGACGTATCCGAAGTCGCACATCGCGATTCTGGCGCGCCCCTGGGTAGCCGACATTTATCATCGCGAGCCGGTGGCGGATGAAATTCTGCCGCTGACCACCGGGCGAGGCGCGGGCGATTGGACCGGCAAGTGGCTCGCCGCGCGTCAGCTCCGGCTTCGCAATTTCGATTGCGCGATTCTGTTTCAGAATGCCTTCGAAGCCGCGCTATTGGCCTGGATGGCGCGCATTCCCCGGCGAATCGGTTACGACCGCGATGGCCGAAAGTGGCTGCTGACGGATGCGATCGAAGTGCCCGCGCCGGGCGAAATTCCGCGCCACGAGCGCTTCTATTATCTGGAGTTGCTGCGGCGCGCGCGCCTGACCGGCCAATCGATATCGAGCGATGAAATTCGACTGGACGGCGCCGCCGAAGCGCGAGCGGCTGGCGCCCGGAAATTTGGCGCGATGGGTTTCTCCGGACGCGTGGTGGGCGTGAGTCCAGGCGCCGCGTTCGGGACGGCGAAGCGATGGATTCCGGACCGCTTCGCTAGTGCGGCCGTCCGTCTTGCCCGCGAGACTGGCGCCGCGGTTGCGGTCTTCGGTTCAGCAGGGGAACGCGAGTTGTGCGAAAGCGTAGCCGACGCCATTCGCGGCGCGGAGATTGCCGCGCATAACTTCGCCGGCGAAACATCGCTGCGCGATTTCATCGAGCTGGCCGCGGCTTGCGATCTCTACTTGACCAACGACTCGGGTGCGATGCACATCAGTTCCGCGCTGGGCGTTCCCACCGTGGCGATTTTCGGCGCCACCGATCATGAGACCACCGGGCCGACGGGCATCAACGCGCGGATCGTGCGCGAGCCGGTGGATTGCAGCCCGTGCCTGCTGCGCGAATGTCCTATCGATCATCGCTGCATGACGCGCGTCAGCGTGGATCGCGTGGTGGATACCAGCCTGGACCTGCTGCGCGCGACGCCGCAGGCTCGATAGCCTCATGCCGGAAAATCTACTGGATCGGCTCCCGACAGGCGCCCGCGTTGCGATCGTGCGGCTGCGATCGCTGGGCGATTGTGTGCTGACCACGCCGGCGATCGATCTGCTGAAGCGCGCGCGGCCGGATCTCCAAATTGCGGTGGTCGTCGAGGACCGATTCCGCGCGGTGTTCGAAAAGAACCCATCGATAGCCGCGATTCTCTCGTCTTCCTACGCGGCGATCGCCCGATGGCATCCCCAGCTTTGCATCAACTTTCACGGCGGCACTCGCAGCATGCTGCTGAGCCTGACATCAATGGCGCGATGGCGAGCCGGCTTTGCGCATCACAGCGGCGCAGGACTGGCTTACAACATCAAGATCCCGCGCGCGCAGGAAATCTTAGGCGAAGAACGAATCGTCCACACCGCGGAACATCTGGCTTCCGCGATGTTCTATCTCGGCGTGCCGCGGACCGACATTCCGCGCGCGATCCTCTACGCCGAGACCCGGCTGGCGGCAAAGCCTTATGCTGTGATTCATCCCGTCTCTGCGGCAGCGTACAAGACGTGGCACGCCGCGGGCTTTCTCGCGTCGGCCGAGTATCTGGCAAGCGAAGCCGCCCTCGAGCCGATCTTCATCGGCGCGGCTGGCGATGACCTGTCGCCATTCTCAAAACATCGGATCGTGCAGGGAGCGGCGCTCGCAGAAGTAAAGTCACTGCTGGCGGGAGCATCACTGTTCGTGGGCAACGACAGCGGGCCCGCGCACATCGCGGCCGCGTTCGGCATACCGGTCATTGTCCTGTATGGAAGACGCGAGCACCAGCAGATCTGGGCGCCATGGAAGACCACCGCCGCCAAAACTTTTGCTTCGCCGGATGGAATCTCAGCCATCGCCGTCGACGATGTCCTCGCAGCGATTGCCGAACTGAACCCGCAGCGCGCCTGAGCGTCTTTATCGAGCGATCGATTTGATCTGGAAGTATTCCTCGAGACCGAACATCCCAAGTTCGCGGCCGATTCCAGATTGCTTGTAGCCGCCGAACGGCGCGAGCGGATTGTATTTGCCGCCGTTCACGTCCACTTGCCCGGTGCGAATTCGCCGCGCGACGCGCATCGCGCGATCATTATCCCCTGACCAGACGCCGCCCGCCAGACCGTAAATCGTGTCGTTAGCGATACGCACGGCTTCGTCTTCTGTATCGTAGGGCAACACCGACAGCACCGGTCCGAAGATCTCTTCCTGCGCGATGGTCATTTTGGATTGCACATCGGCGAAGATGGTTGGCTCGACGTAATAGCCCTTGGCGAAAGCCGCCGGACGCCCGCCGCCCAGGATCACGCGGGCCCCTTCCTGCTTGCCTTTGGCGATGTATCCTTCCACTCTGCCGCGCTGCGCGTCCGAAATCAGCGGACCGAGCCGTGTCGCGGGATCCGCCGGATCGCCCAGTTTCAGCGACGCGACGGCCTGTTGCGCCAGGTCGAGCGCTTCCTGATAGCGGCTGCGCGGAACCACCATGCGAGTCCAGGCCGAGCAGGTCTGGCCGGAATTGAGCATCGCGTTGCGCGCTCCGGCGGGAATCGCTTTATCGAAGGGCGCGTCATCGAGAACAACGAATGCCGATTTCCCGCCGAGTTCGAGCGTCACTTTCCGGATTCCTTCGCCGGCCAGCGCGGCGACTCGCTTCCCGGCGCGAACCGATCCGGTGAAGCTGACCATGTCCACCAACGGGTGCGAGGCGATCGCTTCACCCACCACTGGTCCGTATCCGTGGACGATATTCAACACGCCCGCCGGCAAGCCGATTGCTTCGCAGGCTTCGGCCAGCAGCACGGCATTCAGCGGCGCCACCTCGCTCGGCTTCAGCACCACCGTGCACCCGGCGGCAAGCGCGGGCGCGACCTTGGCCATGATCTGGTGCAGCGGATAATTCCACGGCGTGATGGCGCCGACGACTCCGTAGGGTTCGCGAACCACGAGCGAGTTGCCGATTTCTTGTTCGAGCTTGATCTGGGTGATCAATTGTGCGTAGGAGCCGGTGACCATGACCGGAAGTCCGGCCTGGATATTGGTCGCCATCTGGATCGGCGAACCCACCTCCTGGCTGATGGTTTGCGCGATCTCGGGAGCGCGCTCTTTCAACGCGTCGGCAAGCTTGCGCAGCCAATCGGCTCGCTCTTCGACAGTAGTCTGGCTCCATTGGTCGTCGAAGCCCGACCGCGCGGCGCGCGCCGCACGATCGACGTCAGCCGCCGTCCCTTCCGGAACCGCGCCAATCACTTCTTCCGTGGACGCCGAGAGTACATCGATCGACCCGGTTCCGGATTGTGGAATCCATTTACCGCCGATGTACAGTTCGCGCGCATGTGTAGACTTCAATTCCGTGCCAGTCATGGTGTGCGGGAGTGACCCGATTCGATTATCGCGAATTCAGATAGGCAATCAGGTTGGCCATCTCGCTTTGCGTGAGCTGCGGCCAGGAGATGTGCTTATCCTGCATTCTCTGAAGCATTGCCGGACCGTGCCGCCACAGCACTGACACCATCGAAATGGCCGAATAGGGCTCGGAAGGCTTGCCGAGTGCGGGAGCACCGGACGAAGGATCCCCATGGCAAACTACGCATTTTTTGGATTCGAACGTCTTCCGGCCGCGCCCGGCATCACCCTGCGTGTAGAAAAACTGTTTCGCCCACAGATAGCCGATCAACGGCCGCATCTCCCCAAGTGTAATTTCCGGATGCGGCTTCTGCATTTGAGGGTTATGGTTCCACATCGCGGCTGCGACGCCGGTCAAGGTCATGTCACCGAGGCGGTACTCCAAAGCAAGTGCGCCCTTGTGACAGTTCGCGCAACCTTTAGCCTTGAACAATTCGGCACCGCCTTCGCTCGAGGGGAGTGTGAATGCAAGCTTGGCGCCCCTGGTTTCGGGAAGATTCTGCAAATAGACCAGCAGGTCGCTGAGGTCCTGCGCGGTCAACTGCGGCCAGGCGATGTTGCGCGCGGTCATCTCGGCGCGCATCAAGTCCGCGTGGTTCCACATCCGGTCAGCGAGAATGATCGGATCGGATAGCGATTCCCATTTTTCTACCGGTGTGCCCGGCCCACGGCTTTCGGCCGCGGCGATGGAGTGGCACTCGCTGCAATGCTTGGTGCGAAACAAACGCTTGCCGCGTTCCGCCTCGCCCGGCTTCTCGAAATAGCGAACCGAATAGAAGAATGCGAACAGATCGGCGGCCTGGTCGGAGGTCACCTTAGGCAGTTCGATTTTCTGCTGCTTCATCGCCTCCCACATCACCGGTGCATGATTCCACATCCGCGCGGCGATTCCGGCAGGGGTATAGTTGCGATCATAGCGGCGTCCCAAATCCGGGGCCGTGTTTCCGCCTTGACCTTGGACGGCGTGACAATTGACGCACATCTGAGTTCGGAAGAATTCAGCTCCGCGGTGCGCATCGGCCTGTGGAACCGATGCCGCGCGACCGGCGACGCATGCAACCACTAACGCGATGCATAACGAAGTCATCTTTGTCATTGGCAAGGCTCTCCTGGTTGGCGGATCAGGCACTCTACAGCAGATCGACCACCGAATGGGCCGAACGCTTCATTTTCAACCAGATAAATACTCGCGCGTCAAATGGGCGTCGGGTGCACGTGGGTGAAATCGCTCATTTCGCTTTTTGGTCTCGCACGTGCCTGCGCATAATCGCTGGGGAGGCGACACGACCTCCGGGTGAGGGCATTCTGTCATCGAGATGTCTTCGTCCCCGTGCGCGCTCCCCAGCGTTATCCGACACATACACTCTCGGCCGACCTGGTTCCACAGTTTGAAGCGTCTATCCAATTTGCTACTGGGACTATCCAGAAGTGCACAATTGGCTTCCGGTCAAAGGGCCGACCCGGATTTGACGTTGCGACTAGGGTCTAATTATAATTATTCATGGTGGTGAATAATTAGTCATGGCACGGGTCGGCATCGTCGGCTTTCGCGGCTATAGCGGCTCTGAATTGGTTCGGCTGCTGGCCCGGCATCCGCACGTGGAGACCGTGCTGCTCGACCATCGCAGTGACGCGCCCGCTGCGCCGGCGCCTTTGGGCGCCAAACAACTCGCGAAAGCGTCCGCCACCGGCGAGAGCGTGAAGGCCGGGAAGATCGGGCTGATCTTTCTGGCGACGCCCGCCGAAGTGTCGATGGAACTGGCGCCGGTGATGCTCGCCGCGGGCGCGCGCGTGATCGATCTCAGCGGCGCCTTCCGGCTTGGCGACATCGCGACGTATTCGCGCTGGTACAGAGAAACTCACACGGCCGAAGGGCTGCTGGCGGAAGCCACCTACGGGCTGCCGGAGCTCTGCCGTGAGGGGATTCCGGGTGCACGGCTCATTGCGAACCCGGGCTGCTATCCGACGGCCGCGAATCTCGCCCTTCAGCCGCTGATTGCGGCGGGGGTTATCGATCGCTCGGCGGGGATCGTGTGCGACGCGAAGTCGGGCGTAAGCGGCGCGGGCCGCGGGCCGCGCTTGGACACCAGCTTTTGCGAAGTTACCGAGAATTTTTCGGCTTACGCGGTCCTGGACCATCGGCACGTTCCGGAAATTCTGATGGTCTCGGGCATCGCAGAAGCAGAGCTCAGCTTCACGGCGCAATTGCTGCCGATTCATCGCGGGATTCTGGAGACAATTTATTTCCGCGCGCGTAGTGTCTCGAAAGCCAGCGACCTGGTGGACATCTTCGCAAAGCGATATAAGAACGAGCCCTTCGTGCGCGTCTACGCCGACGCGGTCCCGAACCTTCACGGGGTCGATCGGACGAATTTTTGCGATCTCGGCGTGCGCTTCGATCCTGCCAGCGGACGCGCCGTGGTGGTGAGCGCGATTGACAATCTGGTGAAAGGCGCAGCCGGCCAAGCGATCCAGAATATGAACCTGATGCTCGGATTCCCCGAGACGGAGGCATTGCTGTGAAGGCGCTGATCAAAATCGGCGGCACACTGCTGGATTCGCCCGATTCGCGTGAACGGCTGGCGCACGAGATCGCGCACCAAGTTTCTGGTGGGCTTGAAAGCGTGATCGTCCACGGCGGCGGAAAACAGATGACGCGGTTTTTGGCTGATCGGGGAATTGAGAGCCGATTCGTGAACGGCCTGCGGGTAACCACATCGGAGGTCCTGGATGCCGTGCTCAAGATTCTGGCGGGGACCGTCAACAGCGAACTAGTAGCCGCGTTGGTCGCAGGCGGGGCGCGGGCGGTTGGCCTAACCGGCATGGACGGCTTACTTACTGAAGCGCGACAGATGGATGCAGCGCTGGGATTCGTCGGCGAACCGGTCCGTTCCGACGCCGGACTACTGAACGCGCTAATCGCGAACGGATGCCTGCCCGTGGTGGCGTGCGTCGCAGGGGACCGGCAAGGCCGCTTCTATAACGTCAACGCGGACCAGATGGCTTCCTCGATCGCGTCGGCGTGGCGCGCCGACCAGTTGATCTTCCTGACGGATGTCGAAGGCGTGCGCGGGGCCGATGAGCGTTATTGCGCAGAAATTACGGTTGCCGAAAGCAGCCGGTTGATCGCAAGCGGCGTGGCAAGCGGGGGGATGCGCGCTAAGCTCGAAGCTGCCACGAAAGCTCTGGATGGCGGCGTGGGAGGAGTGGTAATCGCGCCGGGCGCCGCTCCCGGGATTGTGGGCAGACTGCTCGCCGGCGAGCGTCTCGGAACGCGCATGCTCGGCGAAGTGGGAGCGATTCAGCATGGGTAGCGTCAGCTTGACGGAAGCATCGAAGATCGATCCGCGCGCGCTGACGGTCCGCAAGGCCGGCATGGCGGATATTCGCGCGTTGCTGGATCTGATCAACGCATTCGCGACCAAGGGCATCATGCTGCCGCGCACGGAATTCGAGATGTCGGAAAACATCCGCGATTTCACGGTTGCATACGACGGAGCGCGGCTGTTGGGCTGCGGCGCGCTCCATTTCTACACGCCCACTATCGGCGAAGTTCGATCGCTGGCAGTCGACCCCGGAATACAGACGAGAGGCGTGGGCCGGCGAATCGTCGATGCACTGGAGCAGGAAGCTCGCGAGCAGGGTCTGCACGCGATTTTCGCCTTCACCTACGTGCCGGACTTTTTCGGAAAGGTCGGCTTCCGCGAAGTGGAGCGCGGCGAATTGCCGCTCAAAGTCTGGAAGGACTGCCTGCGGTGTCCGAAATTCCAATGCTGCGATGAAATCGCGGTGTTGAAGGCACTGCGGCCGGACCCGATACTCATGTCCGGTCCCGAACCGGAGACGACGCTCATCCATCTTCCGCATGTCAAGCCGGGCCAAAGACCCTTCGGACTCCGCTAATACTCTCACAATATTCTTGCCGCAAGCCGCGTCTGGAGATATCATCTGGATTTGGAGTCGATGAACTGATCACGGCTCCGAATGAGCCCGGAAGTTGCGGGATGACGAGTAAGTTAAACGAGACAAGGTTGAGCTTCCCCGCCGAACGGCAGTGGGAGGCTCACGGGTGCTTGTTTTATGACACCCCAGATGATCTGTTAAAGGCGCTGGCAGCGTTCTTCCAGCAAGGACTTTCGCGAAGCGAGGCATGCCTTTGGATCGCCTCATCCGCCCTCACCAACGAGCAAGCCGCCGATCGACTCCGTGAGTCCATACCGCTTATAGATCAATACTTTGCCAAGGGCGCAATCCACGTCATCCCTCACACGAGCTGGCATCTGAAGAACGGCTCTTTTGATGTCACGCTATTATCTGAGCGATTCGAGCAAGCCATCCGCCGGGCCGCCGCCGGCGGGTACAAGCGATTACGTCTGACGGGAGATGCCGCCTGGCTGCCGGCGGCCTCTCGCAAAATCGCTCCGCGCTATGAAAAGCAATTGGGAGCCCGCATCGAGAATCTCGCTGTGACGATGCTTTGTACCTATCCACTGGCCGGCGCTGATGCATACGATTTGCTGGAGGTGGCGCAGGTTCACGAGCGGACCTTGATTTCACGGGGCGGCTTGATCAGCTTGCTGGAAGCCCCTGGGCCGAATCGAGCAAAGGAGCAGCGTGAAATGCGACGGCAGCAGGAACTGCTGCAACGCACCCTCGATCACAGTCCGGTGATGATCAGCCTGGCCGGATCGGATGGCCGGCTTCAATGGATCAACCGGGAGTGGACCCGCACGCTGGGTTGGAACCAGGAGGAAATTTTGCGCCCGCACTTCGATGTCCTGACGCAATGTTATCCCGATCCGGACTCTCGCCGCAGTGTTATCGAATTCATGGCCGCATCGGAAGCAAAGTGGCGAGAATTCAAGACTCGCACCAAGGACGGCCGAATGCTGGATACGCTGTGGGCGCGAGTGCGGCTCTCGGATGGCGGCACGATCGGGTTCGGCCAGGATGTAACAGAGCGGAGACAGGTGGAAGAGCTGTTACGCACGAACAACGTACGGTTGCGAGCGCTTTCGGCAAACATTCAGGCCGCGCGTGAGGAAGAGCGCACTCATGTCGCTCGAACGGTTCACGACGAATTGGGCGCCGCGCTGACAAGCCTCAAATGGGATTTGGAAAGCCTGCTCATGAGTCTGGCCGAACCGCTGGGGAATTCACAACGAGAGGCGTTGCGGTCCAAAATCCCGCACATGACGGAGCTGGCCGACCGGACCATGGAGGCGGTGCGCAGGATCGCTTCAGAGTTGCGTCCCAGCATCCTGGATGACCTCGGCTTAGTGCAAGCGATCCGCTGGCAGGCTCAGCAATTTGAAAACAGGACAGGCATTCACTGCCGGGTCGTGGAGTCGATCCAGGAATCGGCCTTTTCGGCCGAGCAGTCCATCGGCTTATTCCGGATTCTCCAGGAAGCATTGACCAACATACTCAGACACGCTCGCGCAACCCAGGTTGAAATCGGTTTGGAGCGCACCGCGGACGGGTTTTTGATGACTATACGCGACAACGGGCGCGGGATCAGCGCCGTCGAAAAGTCAGGCCTCGGAATTTTGGGAATGCAGGAGAGAGCGCGACTCCTGGAGGGGACATTGGAAGTTACGGGCACGGATCGAATCGGCACTCAGATCAACGTTCGAATACCGCAGCAATGAAACGCGTCATGATCGTGGACAATCACGAGGTGGTGCGTTCGGGGGTCATCCGCGTTATCAATCGGCTGGATTGGGAGTACGGCGAAGCCGCTACTGGGTCTGCCGCCATGAAGATGGTCCGCGAACAGCCCTGGGATCTGATAGTACTGGACCTGTCGCTGGGCGAACAAAACGGATTGGAAGTGCTTCGCGAGGTCAAGAAATGCCGGCCGTCCATTCCCGTGTTGATTCTCACCATGCACGTCGAAGAGCAGTACGCGCGGCGCGCTTTGCGAGCAGGCGCGTCGGGCTACGTCACCAAGAACGCAACTCGTGAAGAGCTATTGAAGGCCGTTCAGGTTGAGATGGAAGGTGGAGTTTTTCTGGATTCCGAAATTGGACTGAAGATCTCACCCGGGGAGGCGGGCTCGGACGACCCCGTTCACAGGTCGCTTTCCGCTCGTGAACTGCAGGTCATGAGTCTGATTGGTTCGGGTAAAACCGTCAGCGAAATTGCAGTGCTGCTTAAAATCAGCGATAAGACCGTCAGCACGTACCGGACTCGTATTCTCGAGAAGATGAAAATGCGAACAAATGTCGAGATTATCCGTTACGCTATCCGCAACGGACTTGCAAATTGAGCAGCAGCGTTCGGAAAGAAATTGAACTTCCCCGCTAACCGCGGCTGTCGAATTTTCTCAATTTGTAGGGCCAACACCGACAAGCTGGCAGGTAGTTGCGCGAATTACCCCAACTCCTGAATTCCAAAGAAAGTAGTAGCACAAAAGTGACTTTTTGGTGGAGAATTTTTCGTTGATTTTTAACTTGTACGGTGTATTATGGACAGCATGCCGGGTTTTACCCTAGGCGAAATGAGGCTTGGATTGTGCGTGCTCAGACAATTGACGTAAAGAATGCGACCGGGCGCATCCTCTGCTCCACCATTTTTCGGCCGGGTGGAAAGAAACTGCTGGCCAAGGGCCACATCATCAGCGAAGAGGATGCTCGAATGCTGCAGACCGAGGGGCTTGCCGAGGTCTGGGTCACCGAACTGGAGGACGGTGAAGTCGGGGAAGACGAAGCGGTGATGGAGGTGGCCACCGAGATAGGGTGCGGCTCCCTTGAGATCCGGCTGGCAGCGGGAGGCCGCGCGAATCTGTTCGCCACTGAGCCATGCTGTGTTCTGGTAGACGACGAACTTCTGAAACAGATCAATTGTACGGCCAGCGTGTCGATAGCGACGGCGCTAAACTTCTCGCATGCGCGAGCCGGCCAGCGCGTCGCCACCATCAAGAGCATTCCGTTCGCGGTGGCGAAGTCTCAATTGGAGGCCGTGATTTCGATTGTGAAAGAGCGCGGGCCGATTTTGCAGGCACGGCCGATCCGCAATCCCACCGTTGGAATCCTGTACAGCGACCCTCTGAACGGCGAACGCGCGCGGCAGTTATTCGAGAACATCATGCGGCAGCGGCTGGATCGGCTCGGTAGCAGCGCAACTTTTGTCCTCGCAACGGTGGAGGACGAGGCATCCGTTGCAAGGGCCCTGCAACACCTGATGCGCGGCCGGCCGACTGCGATTCTGGTTGCGTCTACCACGGCTCCCGCGGGTCCTGACGACGTGGTTGGGCGCGCCATGCTGCGCGTAGGATGCCAGATCGAGCGCTTCTTAGCGCCTGTCGAACCTGGAAACCTGATGCTGCTCGGATATCGGGATGACATCCCGGTGGTATCTGCGCCGGGCTGCTTCCGCTCCGCAAAACCCAATGTGGTAGATTTGGTTCTTCCGCCAATGCTGGCGAGATATCGGGTTTCGGGCTGGGAAATCGCCTGTCTGGGACACGGCGGTTTATTGGCCTAGACGACTCCTCCACAACCACGAGCGGTACCTCCGAGCCACTCGTGGATGCTCGATGGCCGGGCGCCAAACCAAGCGCCCGGCTTTTTTGCCGACTGGCTGCCTGGACTGATACGCTACTCCTTCGAGGACATTCATCTGGATGACAGGTAGCGCTCTTACCAGTGTGGCCGCTGCGGCGTGCGCGTCGGGCGGCATACTCGCTTATGCGGTCCGGTCGCCGCGATCCTCGTTATTGGCGCCATCGGTCTATCGCGGAGTGACGGATCGGCCCGCCATTGCACTCACGTTCGACGACGGTCCGAGCGAATCCACACCGGAATTGCTGGAAATCCTGCAGCAGCACGGCGCTCCGGCGACTTTCTTCCAATGCGGCGCCAATGTTCGACGATTGACCGAGATCGCGCGCGAAGTTGCTGCACGAGGCCATGAAATCGGCAATCACACTGACACTCATCCGGCGCTTTATCTCAAGTCGCCTGGTTTCATTTACCGCGAGGTCGCCGCCGCGGAAGAATCCATAGAGCGGATTACGGGCCAGCATGCGAAATATTTTCGCGCCCCGTACGGCGCCCGCTGGTTTGGGCTGCGTTCCGCTCAGGCCAGGTTGGGACTGATGGGCGTGATGTGGACCACACTGGCTATGGATTGGAAATTGCCTTCTCACCGCGTCATTCAGCGCCTTCTCTCAGGACCCTCGAACGGAGCGATTCTGTGTCTGCACGACGGCCGGGAACTCGCAAAGAACCCAAATATAGGAGTAACCTTGGAAGCTCTGCGCGATGTTCTGCCAAAATTGATAAACAGCGGCTTTCATTTTGAAAGGTTGACGGAAATCCTATGTCCCACGAAGAATTGACCGAGCGGGTGCGACAGATCATCGCCAGCACGCAGCACTTGCCGCCGGAGAAAGTGACCGCGGACAGCACCTTTCAAGAACTCGGGATCGATTCGCTCGATGGGATCAACATTCTCTTCGCCGTGGAAAGCGAGTTCAACATCAATATCCCCGACGATGCGGCGCAAAACATCCGGTCGGTGCGCGACGTCATTGACGGAATCGCCGCGCTGCTCAAAGAGGGACAAGGCGGCAACAAGGAACCTGTTCGCGCCTGATGAATAACCGGCGAGTAGCGGTGACTGGGATCGGAGTGGTCTCGGCCCTAGGCCACACCCGCCAGGCGTTTTGGGAAGCATTGAGCGCGGGACGGCCCGGCATCGCGCCGATGGAATCCATCGCGCCCGGAGCGCTTCGCTTTCCAAACGGCGCCGAAGTTCGGGATTGGGATCCAACGCGCTACTTCACCGAAAAAGACATCGGGCTGTTGGATCGCTTTGCGCAGTTCGGCGTAGTGGCGGCGCGCGAAGCGGTAGCCGATTCCCGAATCGATTGGAACGACAGGTTGCGGGAATCCACTGCCATCGTCACGGGCAGTTGCACCGGCGGACAGACAACCGAAGACGAGGGCTTCGTCAACCTGTATCGAAACAACATCCCGCGGGTGAATCCGTTGACCATTCCGCGCACGATGGAGAACGCCGCAGCCAGCCGAATCTCGCTTGAAATGGGAGTCGTTGGTCCGGCGTACACGGTGTCGACCGCCTGTTCGTCGGCCAATCACGCCATCGGGCAGGCGTTCTGGATGGTACGCAGCGGATCGGTTGAGATGGCCATCACCGGCGGAAGCGAGGCGGTATTCAGCCTGGGATTCCTCAAGGCCTGGGAAGCCATGCGTGTCGTATCGCCGGACACCTGCCGGCCGTTCTCAAAGGACCGCCGGGGTCTGATCCTGGGGGAAGGCGGTGCGATGTTGGTGCTCGAGCCCCTCGATGCGGCGCGCGCGCGCGGTACCCAGATTTACGGCGAGATCGTCGGATTCGGTATGTCGTCGGATGCGTTTCATATCACACAGCCTTCGCCCGAAGGGGCTGCGCGAGCGATCCGGGCGGCGCTGGCGGATGGCGCACTGCAAGCTGAGAACATCGGGTACATCAACGCGCATGGAACCGCGACACAAGCCAATGACGCCACCGAGACGGCGGCGATACGCAAAGTCTTTGGCGCGCACGCTGACCGGCTGGCGGTTAGTTCGACGAAATCCATGCACGGGCACACGCTGGGCGCGGCGGGCGCTATCGAAGCGGTGGCGACCTTGCTGGCGCTGAAGCATGGAATACTTCCACCTACGGCCAATTACACGGAGCCGGATCCGGCCTGCGATCTGGACGTGGTCCCGAACCAGGCGCGGCCGGCTGAGGTGGAATACGCGCTATCGAACTCCTTCGCGTTCGGCGGGCTGAATGCGGTGCTGGCGTTCCGCTCAAATCGCTAGTTCATGGGTTCGCCGGTTCGCTGGTTCGCTGGTTCGTTGGTCCACGGAACGATCTAGTTATCATGGTGGCTGTCGATATGGCTCCGTCGGCTTCAGAAAGCAAGCAAAGATCCCACATTTTCGCCGCGGTCACTATCGTGGTGTCCGCAGCTTGCATGGCCTGGGCGCTGCACGGAGTTAGTTGGACGGAGTTGTGGGAAGACATTCGCACACTGGATTGGCGCTGGGTGGCGGTGGCGGCTATTTCCGATGTCCTGGTGTACGTCCTGCAGGGCTGGCGGTGGAGCCTCGTGTTGCGGCCGGTCGGAGCAACATCAGTGGGAAGCTCGGTGCGAGCGATTTTCGTCGGGCTGTTTGCCAGCGAGGTGTTCCCCTTACGCGCCGGCGAATTAATTCGATGTTTTCTGTTAGCCCGTTGGAGCGATATTCCGATCTCGGTGAGCCTGGTATCGGCACTCATCGAAAGGGTCTTTGACGGGATCTTTTTGATTGCCGGTCTTTTCTTCACGCTGACCTACGTGCGCCACTTTCCTCTGAATCATGGCCAGGCGCGCGCGATCGCGATTCTGGCGGATGGCAGCATCTTTCTCACCGTGCTGATCGTGATCTGCGGCGTGCTGATTGCAATCGTGATGTTCTGGCGGCAGCCGGCGCTGGATCTGCTGCTCAATGCCCGAATGTTCAGTTGGGTGCACGTGATGGTGGAGGATCTGCATCGTATCGGCCACTCGCGCTATCTCTACTTCTCAGCGTTGGCGAGCATCCCGTACTTGCTGATGCAGATTGTTCCCATCTACGCGCTGATGCAGGCCTACGAACTGGACGATACGTCCTGGGCGCGTGCCGGTGCGCTGATGATTCTGTTGCGTCTGGGATCCGTGGCCCCGCAGGCACCCGGCAACGTGGGCCTGTTTCAGGTAATCTCGACGCTCGGCCTGACGTTGTTCGGAGTGCAGCGCGCTGAAGCGCGCCGGTTCACACTTCTGCTTTGGGGTGTTATTACGCTGCCTCTACTGTTCGCCGGATTTGTCGCCATGGTGGTGACGGGGGCCAAGATCGGTGAGATCCACCGCGAGGCCCAAGCGGAAATCAAAGCGCAGCAAGGAGCGCGAAACAAGAGGCTGGAAGAAGCCGAGGAGGTTAAAAATGACTGAGCAGCAAAAGGCCGTTTCGCGGCGTGGACTACTGGCCGGGGGCTCCTTAGCGATCCTGAGCCCGCAAGTGGTGCGCGGATCGCAGGCGAATTCGAAAATATCGGTTGGCCTGATCGGCAGCGGAGGACGTGGATCCTACGACGCGGCCATCGTAAACGCCGATCCTCGCGCGCGCGTGACGGCGCTGTGCGATTTATACGATGATCGCCTGGAGCGCGCGGCTCAACAGATCAAAGCTCCGGATGCGAAGCTCTACAAGGATTTCGAAAAGCTGCTGGGTTCTCCCGATATCGATGCGGTGGTGATCGCCACTCCGCCATTCGAACATCCAAGGATGCTGGAGGCGGCGATTGAGGCGCGCAAACATATTTATTGCGAGAAGCCCGCGGGCGTCGATCTGGCGGGAGTCAAGCGCGTTATCGCGGCGGGGAGAAAAGCCGACCCCAAGAAGAACATTACGTTCGGATTTCAGCAGCGCTATGGTCCGGTTTATCTGGAAGCCTACAAGCGGCTGCAAGACGGCCAAATCGGCAGCCTGGCCAATGCACGCGGCTTTTGGATCGATCGCGATCCGTTCACCCGCGTGGAATATTCGGATCCCAAGGTGGAAAAGCTGCGGAACTGGTTCTGCTATCGCGAGTACTCGGGCGACTTTATCGTCGAGCAGGATTGCCACAACCTGGACGTACTGCACTGGTTCCTGGGAGAGCGCCCGATTCGCGCGGTGGGGATGGGCGGGCGCAAAGTGCGGACCACGATGGAAATTCTGGATCACCTCACGCTGTCCTACGAATTCCCGGACGGCATTCACGTCAATTTTGAAGCCAACCAGATTTCGCCGCCCGGATTCCGGCGGGTTGGAGAAGAATTTACCGGAACGAAGGGGTTATTGGAGACGTCGCGCAGCCGGATGGTGCATCACAAGGGACCGAAGGACGTCGAGACAATCGAGTCCAAGCGCGACATTACCAATGATGCGATCGAGAGCTTCCTGGGCCGAATTTTGAACGGTGACGTGGAGAACGTCGCCGAGCGGTCGGCGGTCAGCACCCTGTTCGCGATTCTGGGGCGGACGGCCATTTACCAGAATCGGGAAGTTAGCTGGAAGACTGAGTTTGGGGAAATCTGAACCGTTCATTTGTAGTGAACGATCGCAAGATTAAATGGCCGCGTTCAGGCGACTAAGGGCCGCTCGGCTCCTGAAAACCTGCGGTAGGGTCCCGAGGTCCCGTTGGGAAGGATGGTCGACTCGTCGGTTCGCGCCTGACAAAGCTGGGCGGCGGTGAGTTCGCGCGCACCCTTGAGATCCGCGGCGCGAAGATCGGCGGCGAATAGATTGGCTCCGCGAAAGTGGGCGTTCCGAAGTTCCGCGCGCCCAAAGTCCACGCCATTGAGCTGAGTTTCGCGCAGATCGGCGTCATTCAATACCGCACGGTCAAAATGGGCGCCTGCCAGGTCGGCCTGAAAAAACTTGGCGCCATTGAACACGGCTCGGGAGAATACGCCTTCTTTTACGTGACTGCTGCTGAAGTTGGCGCTCGGCCCAGTTGCCGCGACAAACCGGCATCCGACGATCTGAACGCGATAGAACTGAGCCTTCTCAATCTCACACTCCGAGAAATCGGTAGTGGCAATGCGGGCATGGTGGAACGACGCGCCGTTCAGAATCGCGGCGGTGAACTTGCAACTCTCAATTTTGCTCCCCTGAAAACGGCCCTCATGCAGGCTGGCGCGCCGGAAAATGACCCTCCGCAGGTTCGCGTCGGAGAAGACCGTGCCGGTCAACCAGCCGAAAGAGAAATCCGCCTCGGCAAGTTGCGCCCCGCCCAAATCGACGCTGGTCAGGATGCCGCGCTGAAAGTTGGAATCCTCAATCACCGCGCGACTCAAGATCGCGCCCGACAGGTCGGCGTCGATGAACGTCGTTCCGCGGATGATCGCGCGCTCGAAATTCGACTCCTGGAGCGGCAGTTCGTTCAGCGTCTCTCGGTCCAGAATGCAACGAAAGCCATCCGTTTCTTGCTCCAGCCAGCGGCCGTGGCTGTGCAAAACCTCATTGAGGAGGCGTCCGTTCGATAGAGTAAACGGTTCCATAGTCGCCATTGAACTTATCGGCGACAAAGGCGGTTCTTTAGTTCGAGAGTTCTCCCGTTTGGAACCGGAGTAGATTAATAATAGGGCGGGGTGCATTCGGCCCGAATTCAACCTTATGAGAATATTGATCGTCGAGGATGAAAAGCGCATCCAGGACTTCCTTTCCCGAGGGCTGGAGAGCGCCGGCTATGCGGTGGATGTTGCCGCCGACGGCGACACGGCCATCGAGCTGGTACACGGCACCGAATACGATCTCATCATCCTCGATCTGATGCTGCCGGACACCGATGGCCTGACGGTGTTGCAGAAAATTCGCAATCGGAAATCCAGCCCGCCGGTCTTGATTTTGAGCGCCCGCGATGCGGTGGACGATCGCGTAAAGGGACTGGAACTGGGCGCCGACGACTACCTGACCAAGCCGTTCGCTTTTGTTGAACTTCTGGCCCGGGTGCGCGCCCTGCTGCGCCGCGGTCAGCCGACGCCGGAGCGATTGCAGGTCGGCGACCTGGCGCTCGATTGTATTCGCCGCAAGGTGACTCGCTCGAATGAAAATATCGAGCTCGCTCCGAAGGAATTCAGCATCCTGGAATACCTGATGCGCAACCGCGGCCGGCCATTGAGCCGGACTATGATTGTCGAGCATGTCTGGGACATGGACTACGACGGTTTGACGAATATCGTCGATGTTTACATCCGCCATCTGCGCAGCAAGATTGACGACAAGTTTGCGGTGAAGATGATTCATACGGTTCGCGGGATCGGGTACATGCTGGACACACCCGAGAAGGCCGTCGAAAAGCAGCCTGAACCGGCATCATGATGGCATTGGGCGGAGCTCTGCGTTTTGCGGGGGGACTGCGGTTCCGACTGGCGCTGAGCTACGTGTTCTTCTTCGCGGTTCTGCTGGTCGCTCTGGGTCTCCTATTTCGGGAGACGCTGAGTTCGATCTTTGAGAATCAGATGCAGGACACGCTGAAAGAGGAGTTCGGCGCGGTCAAGTTATATTTGCGTCCCGGCGCGGCCAACCCCTGGTTTTACGATCGTACCGACCCTGACGAATCCTTCGCGGTGGAACGCTTGCGCCGAGTGTTCATGCTGGCCGATTCGGCAGGCCATCCGCTGCAGTGGTCGGAGATCTACAAGACCATCGGCCTCGATACTCCAGATGAGATCAAGGGGGTACTCGCGTCGGGACAGCCTTTGATTCGAATTCGAAAAGACAGCCAGGGCGTTCCTTATATGATCCACTCCGGCTTGATGGTGGACCAGTTCGGACACAAATACTATCTGGCGATCGGGCGGGCGATCGATCAAAACGCGAAAGTGCTGGGAGATTTCACGCGAAACTACTTTAGCTGGGTCCCGGCAGTGATCCTTTTGAGCGCGATCCTAGGCTGGTTCCTGGCGGGCCGCGCGATCGATCCGGTGAACTCCGTCGCCGAGACCGCGCAGCGCATCACCCATTCGAATCTGGACATGCGAATCCCGGCGCGCGGAACCGGCGACGAACTCGACCGGCTGATCGAGGCGTTCAATCATATGATGAGCCGGCTGAATGCCTCCTTCGAGCAAATCCGCCAATTCTCGACCGACGTTTCGCACGAATTGCGAACTCCTCTGTCCGTGGTTCGCGGCGAACTCGAAGTCGCGCTCTTCACCGCCAAGACCGTGGATCAGTATCGCGACGCAATGGTCAACGCGTTAGAGGACGTAGACCGGCTCTCGAATATCGTCCGTGCGTTGCTGATGCTGTCCCAGGCCGAGTCCGGGCAACTGGTCTTACAGAGAACGCAGCTCGACCTGCGGGCGCTGGCGCAGGAACTGGTGGAGCAGTATCAGATCCCCGCCGAGGCGCAAGGCGTGCGGCTGGAGGGCGAATTCCCAGCACCATGCGTCATTCCTGCCGACAAGATTCAGATCGAGAGACTGGTGACGAATCTCCTCTCGAACGCGATCAAGTA
>Ga0335080_10002472_pt1 | contig 18432 bp, 12 predicted proteins | sample Lox_Sample_34_FD_206720 | JGI IMG/M metagenome (GOLD analysis project Ga0335080, IMG submission 206720) | Soil microbial communities from Loxahatchee National Wildlife Refuge, Florida, United States - Lox_Sample_3.4 | ecosystem: Environmental > Terrestrial > Soil > Wetlands | place: USA...
GACATGCATGCCCTCATTCCGGTCCTGGGTCGCTTCGGGCTCTACGGATCCTTCCAGTACGACAACTTCGTCGGACCGCACAAGGCGGGTGCCGCTCAAAGCGACATCGGCTACGACCTCTCGGTCGCCGAGACGTGGACCGCGCCGACGACGCCTGTTTTCGGGAACTTCACGACCTTCCTCGAGGCCTTCGGCACGACGCTGCTCGACGGGGCGAGCTCGGGAAAAACCACCGTCAGCCTGACGCCCGGAATCCGGTTCTGGTTCATTCCCGAGAACTCGTTCACCTTCGGCGTGGATCTTCCGGTCACCCGCGCGCCCGCCTTCCACACGGTCTTCCGCGCCAACTACATTCTGAACTTCTGAGCTCCGCAGGGGGGGCGAACGCTAAGGGCCGCCGATCTCGAATCGCAAGACCGCCTGGGAGAGACGGTACTGGTAGCGCGAGTCGGTGTCCCCGATCTGGGCCCGCGTCGCCTGCAACTGCGCCTGCGTCAGCTCGACGATCGAGCCCAGTCCGAGCGTGTAGCGGGTGCGGGCGAGGTCGAGCGCCTGATTGGCTTGATCGAGCAGCTGGCGCGTGACGGCGAGACGGTCGTAGGCCGTGTTCGCGGCAAGCCAGCTCGTGCGCACGTCCCGGGTCACCGTGTTCTCCAGGTCCCGGAGTTGCTCGCGCGCGGCCTGCGCCCGCAAATCCGCCTCCTTCGCCCGGGCGGTGAAGAGATACCCGTTGAAGACCGGGATCTCCACGTTGAATCCGATCGCCCCGTACCAGGACGAAAGGTGTTCGTTGCGGACCGGCGCGCCGCCGATCACGCCCAGGGTCCGCACGCTCGGCCGGGAGAGATCTTCCTCCGCGATGTGGAACCTCTCGAGAGCACGGGATTCGAGCTGCAGCGCCGCCAGCTCCGGCCTGCGGGAGATGGCGAGCGCGGTCAAGCGATCCAGCTCCCGGGACGGCGCTTCGAGCGAAGGGGTCTCGTCGATCAGCTCGAAAGCCTGATCGCGCGAGTACCCGAGCACGGCCGAGAGAACGGCGAGCGCGGACTTCTCGTTGTTTTCCGCGTCGATCCGCAGCAGCTTCGCCTCGGCGAGGTTGACCTCGGCGAAGCTCAGGTCGAGATCACTCTTGAGCTTGCTCTCGGTCAGGGCCCGAACCTGGTCGGCCACGGCCTGCCGCGCCTCGAGGGTCTGTTGCGCGACGTCCTGGAGGGCCCGCGTCTCGAGCGCCTGATAGAAGGCCTGATCGACGGCGAGAGTGATCTGCGCGGCGGTGGCGACGGCCTTCTGCTCCTCGGCCTGCGCCCGGAGGTTCGAGCTCTCGACGAGGTTGCCCGTCCGGCCGAAATCCGTGATGAGCTGGCCGACGGCCGCACCTCCTGCCAGGCGGTCGTAGAGGATGGGGTTGTTGATCGCTCCGGCGGTGATGCGGCTCCCCTGTTCGGCGACGACGCCGGTCAAGTAGGCGGTGAGCGTGGGATACCGCGCGGACCGTACCTCCTGCGAAATCTGCTGCGAGGCGAGCGCGTTCAGCCGCGTGACCGTGATCTGCGGGTTGTTCTTCAGGGCCAGCGCTTCGGCATCCGCGACCGTGAGCCGGATCGGAGCGCCCGGCGACGGCGGCTCCTGCGCGCGCATCGACGCTCCCCTGCCGAGGCCTCCGGCGACCAGGAGCAGAGAAAGGAGTCTCCTCATCGGACCGCCTCCTCCGCCGCGACGGGCTCTTCCTTTCGGTGCAAGAGCACGTAGGCCGCCGGCACGAGAAACACCGTCGCCACGACCGAAACGAGGAGGCCTCCGATGATCGCCTGCGCCAGAGGAGCGTAGGCCTCCGCTCCCGTTCCGAGCTTCATCGCCATCGGAATCAATCCGATGATGGTCGCGAGGGACGTCATCAGGATGGGACGCAGCCGGATCCGGCAGGCCTGCCCGACCGACTTGCCGAGCGGAACGCCTTCGCGGCGCAGGGTGCGGGTGAAGTCGACGATCAGGATGCTGTTGGAGACCACGATCCCCACCATCATGATCAGGCCCATGAGAGACATCACGTTCAGCGTGCTGCCGGCGGCGAGCAAGACGAGGAGGACCCCCACGAGGCCGGGCGGGATCGCCAGCAGGATGATGAACGGGTCGAGGAACGACGAGAACTGCGCGACGAGGATCAGATAGACGAGCACGATCGAGAGCACGAGGCCGAGGCCGAAACTGCGGAAGGACGATCGCATGCCCTGCACCGATCCCCGGAGGTCCACGCGGACGCCTTCCGGCAGCTTCGTGCGGGCGACGATTCGGTCGATGGCGTTGCTCAGCCGGCCGAGGTCTTCGCCGGACGGCGCCACGTAGACGTCGATGACGCGCCGCAGCTGATAGTGGTCCACCTCGGTCGGCGCTTCGATCGGCCGGATCTTCACGACGGCATCGAGCGGCGTCGGATTCGAGCCGCCGGCCGCTCGCAGGGGAATCTGGCGGAGGTCCGAGAGAGTGCGGATTCCGTCCTCGGGGTACTGGACCGTCAGCATGTAATCGTTTCCGGTCTTCGGATCGACCCAGTAGCTCGGGGCGATCATCTGATTCGAGGTCAGGGCCGTGATGACGTTGTCGACCACTTCTCTCTGCGAGAGGCCGACCAGACTGGCCTTGGTCCGATCGATGTCCAGGCGCAGGGAGGGATAGTCGAGATCCTGGGGAACGAGCATGTCGCTCACCCCGCGGAGCTTTCGGATCTCGCCCGCGATCTCCGTCGCGGTGCCGAACGTCTTCTCCAGATTCATGCCGCTGACCTGCACGTCGATGGGGGCCGGCAGCCCGAGGTTGAGAACCGCATCGACGAGTCCGCCCGACTGAAAGTAGGCGCTCAATTCCGGAAGTTGTTCGCGGAGGCGTTGCCGCACGAGCGTCATGTACTCGTAGCTGCCCAGCCGATGCGATTCCTTCAGGCTGACCTGAACGAACGCCGTGTGCGGAGCGGAGTTCGGCGTGTAGATCGAGGAAAACCCCGGGGTCGTTCCGATGTTCGAGACGATCATTCCGAGATCGCCCGGTGGAACGGTCTTTCGGATCTCGCCTTCGACTCGCTGGATCATCTGCTCCGTCAGGTCCAGGCGCGTGCCGGAGGGCGCCTTCAGGTTGATCACGAACTGGCCCGGATCGGTGCGGGGAAAGAACGAGATGCCGAGCATCGGGTACAGCGAGAAGCTCAGGAGGCAGACGGCAATCACTCCGACGACCGTCGCCCCCGGACGGGCGATGGCGCCGGCGAGCGCGGCGTCGTACCGGTTCAGCATCCGTTCGAATCGGTGATTGAAGCGGGTGATGATTTTCCCGCCCCAAGACTTCGTCACGACGTGGTCTTCCTCGAGATGCGCTCGACGCATCCATTTGGCGCAGAAGAGCGGCACGACCGTCATTGCCACGAAGAACGACGCGAGCAGCGACAGGACCACGGCGAGCGCGAGCGCCAGGAAAAGGAAACGGCTGACGCCGTAAAGGAACACGACGGGGAAAAAGACGACGACGGTCGTCAGCGTGGCCGCAAGAACCGGGAGGGCCACTTCGCGCCCTCCCTTCTCGGAGGCCTCCTCGGCGACTTCTCCCATCTCCATGTGCCGGAAGATGTTCTCGAGAACGACGACCGAGTTGTCGATCAGCCGCGAAAAGGCGAGGGCCAACCCTCCGAGCACCATCGTGTTGACGGTGCCCCCTCCCGCGCTGATCGCCAGAAACGCCGCCAGCGCCGAAAGCGGGATCGAGAGGAAGACGGCAGCGGTCGCCCGCATGCTGCCGAGGAAAAGAAGAATCATGATCCCCGTCAGGAGCAGGCCGATCCCGCCTTCGTGGAGAAGGTTCTCGATCGCCTTGCGCACGAACACGGACTGGTCGAAGACGACGTTCGCGACGAGCTGGTGAGGGATGTCCGTCAGGCCCGAAACGGCTTTCCGGATCCCGTCGACGACGGCGATGGTGTTCGTGTCGCCGCCCTGCTTGAGGATCGGCAGATAGACGGAGCGCTGGCCGTCGACTCGGACGATGTTCGTCTGGATCTGGTGCGCATCGGAGGCCTGCCCGACGTCCCGAACCAGCACCGAGGCGCCCTTGACCGTCTTGAGGGGAAGCCGGTTGATCTCGGCCGTCGTGGGCAGCTGACTGTTGGTGTACAGGTTGTAGTCCGTCGGTCCGATGCGGACGTCGCCTGCCGGGAGAATCAGGTTGCTGTCGTTGACCGTGCGAACCACGTCCATCACCGAGAGCTGATGGGCGTCGAGCTTCAGCGGATCCACGTAGACCATGATTTGCCGGTACTTCCCGCCGAAGGGCTGAGGCACGGATGCGCCGGCGACGTTGGCCACCTGATTGCGGACGGCGTACTGCCCGAGATCGCGGAGCTCCGTCTCGCCGAGACCCTGTCCCTTGAGCGTGATGAGGCAGACCGGCAGGCTCGAGGCGTCGAACTTCAGAACCACGGGCGGCAGCGTTCCGGGCGGCAGCTTGCGCAGGTTCGCCAGAGCCAGATTCGAGATCTGACTCAGGGCGGCGTTGGGATCCGCCCCCGCGTGAAAGTAAATCTTGATGAGGCTGACGCCCGGCAGCGACCGCGACTCGATGTGATCGATGTCGCTTCCCAGGGTGAAGAACCTCTCGAACCGGCCGGTGATGTCGGTTTCGATCTGCTCCGGCGGCATTCCGGAATAGAACGTCGCGACCACGACCACCGGGATGTTGATCGCGGGAAAGAGATCCACCGGCATTCTCACGAGCGTCGTGGTGCCGACGATGGCCACGATCAGGCAGACCACGACGATGAAGTAGGGATTCCGGATTGCGAACCGAGACATCAGGGATTCGCTCCTCCGTCGCTCGGGGCCGTCTCGATCACGCGCGGCTGGACCTGCTCGCCGACGCGGAACTCGCTGCGGTTTCCGATCACGACGCGGTCTCCCTCCCGGAGTCCCGTCAGCGCCTCGACGCGGGTGGTGCCCTCCATGCCGAGCTCGATGCGCCGCTCTTCGAGGCGGTCGTTCGATCCGACGACGAGAACGGTGCTCTCCGATCCCTTGCGAGACACGGCCTCGACGGGAATGGTGAGAGCGGACTCCTTCCGGCCGAGATCCAGAACGGTCTCGGCGTACATACCGGCCACGAGGCGGCCGTCCGGATTCGCCACGTCGATCTCGGTCTCCATCGTGCGGGTCTGGCGATCGAGGTCGCTGCTGAATCGGGCGACCCGGCCTTCGAACGTCCGGTCGAGCGCCTGCACGCGGACCCGGACCGCGGTTCCGAGATGGATCTGCGGAACGGCCGACTCCGGGACGGGCAGGACCAGCCGGAGCCGGTCGTCCTCCGCCAGCCGAACGACCGGCATCGCCTGCGTGTTCGACGACGTCCCCGCCTGGATGAGCGCTCCCGTGTCGGCATAGCGCTGGGTGATCACTCCCGTAAAGGGAGCGGTGATCCGGGTGTAGTCGGAAAGGGCGGTCTGCTGCTTCTGGTTCGCCTCGGAGACTTCGACTTGCGCCTCCAATTCCTTGTCGCGCGCGAAGGCGTCATCGAGCTCCTGCGGTGCGATGAGGCCGGGACGCGCCTCCGAAGCCTGCTTGAGCCTCAGGTAGGCGAAATGCGCCGCGGCGTGCGCCGATTTCGCCCGCTCGAGTGATGCGGCGGCCCCCTGGACCTCCGCCTCGAGCTCCGGAACCTCGAGGACGGCGACAACCTGCCCGACCTGCACCCGGTCGCCGACGTCGACGGAAATGTGCCGGATGTAGCCGGCGACCTTCGCGTGGAGGTCCACCTCTTGAAAGGGCTTGAACTCGCCCGAGAGGCTGAGCGTGTTCGCAAGCGGCGCGCGCTTCGCCACCGCGACCGCGGCCGGACGAAGCGTCGAATCGCCCGTGCTCGCGCCGCCGCGGGCCGGAGCGCCTCGCAGCAATCGGCTCGCGATCAGAACGACCGCGGCCACGGCGCCCAGGAGCCCCAAGACCTTTTTCCGCCCCAAAGCCATGACTGTCCTCTGCGACACGCCGCGACGCGTGAACCGGAACGCGCCGAAAGGCCTCGAGAGGCATCGGCGGTTTCCGAGACCGCGTCGCGGTCTCGTTGCCCGGGGGGAAATTCCCTCGGGCGCCTAGGACGGGAGCGGTGGAGGACCGCGAAGCCGATGGCCCGGCGTGTGGCCCGCGAGAACGACGGGAGATGCGCCCCCATCGTCTTCGAGACGAATGGCCGGCGGAGGAGGCAAGAGGATCGGCGCGGCTGACTCCGCCATGTCCCGGGGCGCCCTCGTCCGGTCCTCCGGAAGAGGAAACCGAACCGGCCCCGAGGCCGAGCCCGAGAGCTCGCGCGCTCCGCGATCGTGCGAGCGCCAGTCGACGCGGCTCCGATACGCCACGACGAGGACCGCCACGAAGGTCAGCGTGAGGATGAAGGTGCGCAGGACGAGGGCACCCCCGCGCGCGCTTGGGTGGGGCTCACCGCTCCACACGGGAACCCCTCCCTCCGAGCCGGGGACATTCTCGCCGGAACCGGTCAAGACGGAAGGCGCCGGCGGTGAACGGCGCGGACCAGGCTGCTTTTTCGGGGTTCGCAATCGGTTCTACCTGCTGACCGAAGATTATGAACCTGCTGCCGGCAGGGTCAATTCCCCACCCGTTCGGGGATCTCGGGGAGGTCCGGGGAAACGCGGGCCGCCCGGGCGGCGAAGGTCTTCTGTCGAAGGCCTCCGCCGCCCGCGGTGCGCAGTGCTAGAAGGAGCCCTGGAACTGGCAGACGAAGCGGTTGAAGTCCTTGATCTGTGCCGTCACCGGCTGGACGTTCGGCTGGACCCTCTCGTAGTAGGGCGTGATCTTGGCGTTCTGCCCGAGAATGTAGAAGTTCAAGCCGCCGCCGAAGCGCGTCTGGTTCTTGGGCTCGTTGACCACGTCGGCGAATCTCAGCACCTCGTAACGGAAGAAGGGCTGAAGCTTGGCATCGGCGAAGTACACGCCGACGTTTCCGAAGACCGTGTACTGCCCGGGCAGCGTCGTCGGCGTGCCGTTGACGTTGTAGATGAACGAATTTCTGTGGATCTTCCGGTAGTCGCCTTCGGCCGTGACGCTTCCGAACTCGAGGGGCCAGTTGAAGAAGGCGTCGCCGCCGTAGGACTGGTAGTCGCCCTGCCCGTCCCCGAAGCCCGCGATGGCGAGGACCTTCTGCTTGCCGAGATAGGTCCCCGCGTAGGAGTAACCGTACTCGCTGTCGAAGAAGTCCCACATGATGCGGCCGGCGAAGCGCAGCGGGTTGCGCGATCCCGCTTCCGTTCCGAGAGGTGGCGTCAGACTCGGGCCGCTCGGCGCGCGATAGCCTGAGAACGCACCGACGCGGTACGACAGATGGCTGTCGAAAAGCGCGCCGTTCATGCCCACGCCGTAGTCGCGCCCGCCCGTCTGCTCCTCCACCGTTCCCTCCTGCTGACCCCAGGTCGGAAGATCGAGCGAGAGGAACGTCGAAACGCTCGTCAGCGTCTGCCGCAGTGTCGGAACGAGGAACAACCCGGCCTGGAGCGCCGCGGCCTTGCCGGCGAAGGCCCACTGCAAGTAGAAATCCTGAATCTGGAATCCTGTGTTGACGGCCTTCACGCCATTGGTCCCCGCGTTGCCGACGCGCGGATCGTCGGTCTGGAAGAAGACGCTGACGCCCGCGGGCATGGTGCCGAGAATGCTCACGCGAGCCCGCCGCAGATAGAAGTTCTGCGAGTAGCCTTCGCTGACGGGGTCCTGGGTTGCCTCATAGGTCCCCTGCACGACGGCACCGAAACGGAAGTTGACGCTGTCGCTGACCTTCAAGACCGCCCAGGGTTGCGAGGGCATCGCCGTCGCCGGATTCATCGTGCCCGCCGTCTGATTCAGCGTCGGCGACGGAGTCAACGACGCCTGAACGAACCCGGGCGTCTCCGTCTTGGCCGCCGCCTGCCGGTCGATCTCGTCCTGGACCTGCTTCTGCATCTCTCCGAGAGCCCGGTCGCGCTCGGCCGCCTCCTGTTTGAGCCTCTCGATCTGCTTCTGCTGCTCCTCCAGGGACTTTTTCATTTCCTCGAGTTGCTTGGCCGACAACTCCTTCTTGGTAGCATCCGGTTCCTTCTTGGTGGCGTCGGGTTCCTTCTTGGCGCTGTCCGTTGCGTCCTGAGCCAACCCGCGGACGGACAGCATCCCCAGACAGAGCGCCAGGATCACCAGCTTCTTCATCGCGCCTCCTCCGAAACAAGCGTTGGTCGTGCCATGGTCTCCGGTTCGATCAAGCTGGCCGGGAACCGTAAGATCGGCATGTAAATACCGCGCGTAGGCGCGGTCAACAGTTCGTGAAATGGGCCGCGGCCGCGATCACCAGTGGCCTTGCCCTGCGGCCCCATTGCCGCGCAGGAAGAATCCGGAGCGCCCGGGCCGAAGGGGAGCGCGGGGCCCCGATGAGTGCCGGTAGAAACCTGCCTTCGCCGACCGCGAGCGACCGCCGCTCGCCGGGACTTGCATGCGTCGAGGGATCGCGCTCGAGCGGGCCGTTGCATCTCCGCGTCTCGGAAACCTCCGCCTCGATGAAATGCCCGTCGAGGCCATCCGCCGGGCGCGGGCGACCCCGAAGTCCGCGAAGCGACGTCGCCGCGACGCCCGCCCCTCCCTCGAGAGCGCGCCGCGGCCCATCGGGGACGCTCGCCCAACCGTCTCGAAAAGAGACACTTAGAGCCCTTTTAACACCGATTTCGGGGCGCGATGATACCCTCCATTTTCCGCGATGACCGAAGCGACCGAAAAGCTCGCAGGAGAATCCTCGTCCCTCGTCCCGGACGACACTTTCCAGGACCGATCTCTTTATTTCAACCGCGAGATCTCCTGGCTCGCCTTCAATCATCGCGTTCTCGAAGAAGCGCAGGATTCGGCCTGGCCGCTTCTCGAGCGGCTGAAGTTCCTCTCGATCTTCCACTCGAACCTCGACGAGTTCTTCATGATCCGGGTCTCGGGCCTTCACGAGCAGCTCGAGGCCGCCGTCACCGAGCGGAGCGCCGACGGCCTTTCACCCCATGAGCAGCTGCGCGCGATCGGAGAGGTGGTGCGGCGCGATCTCGCCGCCGCCGACGCGCTGCTCAACGGCGACCTGCTGCCGCGCCTGACGGAGGCCGGCATCCGGATCCTGCGCTGGGCGGACGTGGACGCGGAGCGCCGCAAGGAGCTGACGGCGTACTTCGAGAGCGTCGTGTTCCCGATCCTGACGCCGCTCGCCTTCGATCCAGCGCATCCGTTCCCCTTCGTCTCGAACCTCTCGCTCTCGCTCGCCGTCGAGCTGGCCGAGAAGGAAGACGGCCGCGGATTCTTCGCGCGCGTCAAGGTGCCGCCGTCGCTCCCTCGCTTCGTGCCCCTGAGCGGCAACTCGCCGCGCTCCGCCGAGTTCATGCTTCTCGAGGATCTCGTCGAGGCGCACCTGCCGCGGCTCTTCCCCGGCATGAAGATCCGCGGCGCCTCCTCCTTCCGCGTCACGCGCGACGCCGACATCGACATCCGCGAGGAGGAAGCGGGCGACCTTCTGCGCTCCGTCGCCGAGAACGTCCGCCAGCGGCGATTCGGCGCGGCCATTCGGCTCGAGGTCGACGTCCGCTGCCCCGAGAGCGTCCGCGACTTGCTGCGCGCGCAACTCGAGCTCGACGCCGAGGACGTCTACGAGAGCGCCGGGCCCCTCGCCGTCTCCGACTGTCTCGCGGTGCAGCGTCTCGACCGTCCGGACCTCAAGGACACACCGTACCTTCCGGCCGCCGGCTCGCTCTTCGCGCAGCCCGGCGACTGCTTCGAGAAGATCCGCCAGCGCGACGTCCTTCTGCATCTCCCCTACGACTCGTTCGACCCCGTCGTGCGGTTCCTGGAGGACTCGGCCTCCGATCCGGACGTGCTCGCGATCAAGATGACGCTCTACCGGACGGGCTCGGACTCGCCCATCGTCGCGGCGCTCGCCCGCGCGGCGGAGAACGGGAAGCAGGTCGCCGTGCTCGTCGAGCTCCAGGCGCGGTTCGACGAGGAGAAGAACATCCAGTGGGCCCAGTCGCTCGAGCGCGCCGGCGCCCACGTGGCCTACGGGGTCGAGGGGCTGAAGACGCACGCCAAGATCGCGCTCGTGGTCCGCCGCGAGGGCAGCACGATGCGGCGCTACGTGCACATCGGCACGGGAAACTACAACCGCCTCACGGGCCGCATCTACACGGATCTCGGGCTCTTCACGGCGCGCGCGGACTTCGGCGAGGACGCCTCCCAGCTCTTCAACTTCCTGACCGGCTTTTCCAAGCGGACGCGCTACAAGCGGATCACCGTGGCGCCGGTCTCGCTCCACGAAAAGGTCATTTCCCTCATCGACCGGGAGGCGCAGAAGGCCCGCGAGGGCAAGCCGGCCTCGATCGTCGCCAAGATGAACGCCCTCGTGGATCCCCGGGCGATCCGGGCTCTGTACCGGGCCTCGGCCGCCGGCGTGCCGATCACCCTCGCGATCCGCGGCATCTGCTGCCTGCGGCCCGGCGTGCCGGGCGTCTCCGAGACGATCTCGGTCTCGAGCGTCGTCGGGCGCTTTCTCGAGCACAGCCGCGCGTTCTCTTTCGGCGTGGGCGACGAGGAAGAGATCTACATCTCGAGCGCCGACTGGATGCCGCGCAATTTCTTTCGCCGCGTCGAGCTCATGGTGCCGATCCTGGATGAGAAAGCGAAGGAGAAGATCCGGCAGGAAGTCTTCGAGCCGTTGAAGCGCGACAATACGCGAGCGCGCGACCTCGGCCCGGACGGCCTCTACGTGAGGCGGACGCCGGCTCCCGGCGACGCGCCCTACGACTCCCAGCAGGCGCTGGTCGACCGGCAGGCGCGGCGGGGACTGCGGGCCGTCGGCGAAGCGGGCGAAAAGAGCTAGCGCGCCGGAATCGCGGCGAGGGCGGCCGCCCGGCGTCCCTTCCCCGTCGGTTCCTTCTCGTCCCGAAGCAGAGTTTCCTTCCCGACCCGGAGCCGCCGTCCGCGCCAGCGCGTGCGGCGGCCGAAGAGCCCCGCCCAGAAGAGCGCGGCGGCGCCGAGGTCGCGGAAAGGCAGGAGGACGAGAAGCCGCCCGAGACCGACTCGCTCCGGTCCGTTCGCGAGCGCCAGCGCCTCCGTGCCGAGGCGCGCGAGCCCGAGACCGAGCACCGCCGCGACGATTCGCGGATCGCCGCCGCTCGTCGCGGCCGCTCCGATGACGAAGGGCAACGGGCTCGAGAAGAGCTCGGACAGGTAGGAGACGCCTCCGAGACGTTTTCGCAGAATCGCCCAGCGGCGGTGCCGCTGCCACACCGCCGAGATCGTGCGCGCGCCGGCGACCGTCCGGATCTCCTCCGACGAGAGGACGGCGCGATATCCCGCCTTCTCGGCGAGCTTCCCGAGGAGAAAGTCCTCGGCCAGGTGGTCGCGCAGCGGCTGCATGCCGCCGATTGCGATCAGCGCGGCGCGCGAGATCAGGATCGACTTGCCGACGACGCAGGGCATCCGCAGGACACCGGCGATGGCCGCGGTCGCGGGCCGCAGGATGCCGTCGAGGTAGAGCGACTCGAGCCGCGACGCGAGCGACGCCGCGCGGATCGACCGGAAAAGGCACGACACGAGCCCGACCGAGGGATCCGCCATCTCCGGCACGACGCGGCGGAGGAAGTCCGGCCGGACGCGTACGTCGCCGTCGGAGAAGAGAAAGAGCGTCCCGCGCGCGCGCCGCAGCGCCGCGGCGAGACGATTGACCTTGGCGTTGCGGCCCGGCTCCCGTCCGTCCACGACGAACACCGTGGGAACCAGCGGATATCGATCGGCGATGCGCCGCGCCACACAGAACGCGGGGTCCTCGGCCGAGGCGAAGGAGAAGACGATCTCGAAGGACGGATAGTCGAGGCGAAAGAACGACGCGACGTTCTCCTCGAGCTCCGCGTCGAGCCCGCAGAGCGGCTTGACGACCGAGACCATCGGCGCGGGATCGGGAAACGGACTCCGGCGCGCGCGTCGCCGATGCCGGCGGAGCGCGGCCACGGCTACGGCGTGCAAAACGACCGAAAGCCCGAGCGCGGCGAGAAAGACGCCGGCCGCGGTCATGCCGAGGCCGCCGCGGCATCGGGCGTCAGGCGCATCACGCCGATCCCCGTCGCGCGCCGCAGCGCGGCGAGGACGCCCGCGACTGATTTCTCCGCCCGGAGCAGAGTCTTCCAGGCGTAGAGATGCTCCGGACGGTGGAAGTCGCTGTTGGCGAGGTGCGGAAGCCTCTCCCGCGAGACCACCGGGAAGAGGTCCCAGCGGCAGCCGACTTCCCACAGGTCCACGAGCTTCTCGACGATCCGCCGGCGGTTCCAGAGGTACCAGGTGTTCGCGTAGAACTCGCTCATCTCGTGCGGGTGGCACGCGACCGACACGGCGCCGCGCGCCCGAACTTCCTTGAGCATCTCGATGGGATCGCCGTCGGCGGGCATGAACTCGGCGAGCCCGAGCGCGAGGACGTGCACGGACGTGTCGCGATTGATCGTGTTGCGGGTGAGCTCCGCCCCGGGGAGGACCAGCATCCCGTAGCTCCTCCACGCCCGATCGGCCTCGCGGGCGATCTCGTCGCGGTATCTCTTCCAGCTCTCGGGATCGAGTGAGCGGCGGATCGCGTGCGCGATTCTCCCGAGCCCGTTGTCCCGGTTGACGATGTGGTCGGTGATGGCGATGACGTCGTGGCCGGAGCGGCCGAAGAGGTCCACGACCTCCGGCAGGGGCAGCGCCCCGTCCGAGTACGTCGTATGGACGTGAAAATCGCAAAGCAACATGCTCGCCACCCGATTCGGATTGTCCTCGCCGTGCAAGAAGATTCGCGGAGGTCCGCGAGAGGGCGGCGGAAAGATCGCGTGAGATCCGGATGAAGCGGCGGGGAGCCGCGATCCGTCCGGAACTACAGCTTGTTCAGGCCGTCCAGGCCGGCGACCTTGTAGGCCTCGGCGAACGTCGGGTAGTTGAAGACCGAGTCGCGGAAGTACTCGATCGTGCCGCCGAACGAAAGCACGGCCTGGCCGATATGGATGATCTCCGTCGCGCCGTCGCCGATCGCGTGGACGCCCAGCACCTTGAGCGTCTCGCGGTGGAAGAGCACCTTGAGCTGGCCCACCTCGGCGCCGACCATCTGTCCTTTCGCGAGCTCGACGTACTTGGCCTGGCCCACCTCGTACGGCACGCGCTTCTCCGTGAGCTGCTGCTCGTTGGCGCCGACCATCGAGATCTCGGGAATCGTGTAGATGCCGTAGGGGAAGACGTCCGGGTAGCTCTTGCAGGCGACGCCGAACATCGAGCACGTCGCCAGCCGGCCCTGCTCCATCGAGGTCGCGGCGAGCGCCGGAAACCCGATCACGTCGCCCGCGGCATAGATGTGAGGCACCGACGTCCGGAATCCCTGATCCACGGCGATCCGGCCCCGCTCGTCGGCCGCGAGCCCCGCGGCCGGGAGGTTCAGGAGATCCGCGTTCGTCTGGCGGCCGACCGTGTACAGCAGCGCGTCGCCGTGCACTTCCTTCCCGCTCTCGAGCGACGCGACGACTCGCGACCTGGCGTCCGTCCCGACCGAGACGACTTTCTCGCCGAGGCGGAACGTCGCGCCCCGCTGCCGCATGAAATAGCAGAGCGCGTCGATGAGCTCGCGGTCGACGAAATCGAGGACCGTCGGACGCTGCTCGACGAGTGTGACCTTGATGTTCAGCGCCGTCAGCATCGAGGCGTACTCGAGGCCGATGACTCCCGCGCCCACGACGATGAGCTCGCGGGGCATGCGCTCGACCTGACCCAGCTGGTCGGAATCGATGACGCGCTTCCCGTCCAGGGGAATCGCGGCGCTGTGCGCCGGCCGGGTGCCGCAGGCGATGAGGACGTGGTCCGCCTTCACCAGGACCGTGCCCTCGCTGTTCTCCACCTGCAGCGAGTGCGGATCCGCGAAGCATGCCGTCCCGTTGAAGGTGACGACCCCGTTGCGCTTGAGCTGCGCGCGAATGACCTCCAGCTCACGCGCCATCACCGTCTGGATCCGGAAGGACAGATCCGACATGGCGATCGAGTCCTTGAGCGAATAGTCGCGCCCGTAGAAGGAGCGCTGCTGAAACCCGCTGAGATAGAGGATCGCCTCGCGCAGCGTCTTGGAGGGGATCGTGCCCGTGTGGAGGCAGACGCCGCCGACCATCTCCTTGCGGTCGATGATCGCCACGCGCTTGCCGAGCTTGGCGGCCGCGATGGCGCCCTTCTGGCCGGCGGGACCCGAGCCGATGACGACGAGGTCGAAGCTCTGCGTGTCCATCGCGGAGACCGGCGCGGAGTCTATCCGAGCCGGCCGCGATCAGACCTGCTGCGCTTCGAGCGGGTAGTCGTGCGAAACCGGCGCGGCGGAGCCGCGGGAGAGCTCGAGCGCCGCGCGGCAGATCGCGAGCGGCCGGCTGGCCGCGCTGCCCGTCGCGGCGCCCCGCTGCGACGCCTTCCAGAGAACGCAGAAGTGCCTTCCGTCGAGCCACTGGACGCGGAAGGCGACACCCGCCTGCGCCAGACGCCACAGGAGAAGGTCGGCCGCCGCGTTCTCCGTCGAGTACGCCGGAACGCGCGGGCCGCGGTCCCCGAGAACTCCGGCAGCAATCTCACGATCGAGTCCCGGACCGGCGCAAGCGCCCATCGCAGCCTCCTGCTCATCGAAACGGATCGAATCACGCCGCCGTTTCGGTCGGATCGAAGACCGGGTGAAATTCCCGCGAGCGCCGGCGGTAAGATTCCGTCGCCATGGCGAGCGAGCAGGCGCCCCGACCCCATCCTCCCCACGCCCCCCGCGAGGCCGATCCCAAGCCCGCGCGTCGGAAGCCCGCCGGCAAGCTTCGGCTCCCGCGCCGGCGCCCGCTGCGGGAAGGGATCGTGACGGCGTTCGCACGCGTGCTCGGGGTGACGCGGCGCACCGCGCGCTCGTCCGCCGAGGACCCGGTCTCCGCCGTGCACGAGTACCGCAAGTCGCTCCGCCGCGCCCGGGCCGTCGTCGCCCTGCTGCGCCCCGCGCTCGGCCGGCGGGCGGAGCGGGGACTCCGGCGGAAGCTGCGCGAGGCGTTCGAGGTCACCGGGCCCTTCCGCGACGCCGACGTGCTGCAGGCGACGCTCTCCGGGCTGCCCCCCGTCCCCGACGATGACCTGGCGCGGCACGCGATCGCCGTCTCGTTCGAGCTCGACCAGCACCGGTCGCGACGCGAAGCGTCGGAGGCGCTGGCACGCGGTCTCGCGTCGGTCGCGGCCCTGCCGGCCGTCCTCGACACGTGCCTCGAGCCAGCCTTCTCGGCGCACGATTTCGAGCGCGGGCTGATGCGCCTGCGCCGCCGAGAGCGCCGGGCCCTCGCGCGGGCGAAGGAGAGCCACGCCGTCGAGGACTTCCACGAGTGGCGCAAGCGACTGAAGGAGCTCCGATACGCCGTCGAGCTCGTGGCCTCGGCGGGTACGCCGGAGCTGCAGGCCCGGGAGAAGTCGCTCGGAAACCTCGCGCGCGACCTCGGAGACGTCACAGACTTGACGGTGCTCGCGCGCGAGATCGAGCGCCGACGCGACGAGGGCCTGGTCCCTCCGGCCCCGCACCTGCTCGCGACGATCGGCGAGCTCGCGGCCGGCGGCGCGGCGAAGCTCCTCGACCGCGGAGCCGAGCTCTTCGAAGACGATCCCAAGACCTTCGCCCGCCAGGTCCTCGCCGAGCGCGGCTAAACGGCCTTCGAAGCGGTGAAGGGCCTCCCCGACTACCACGTCCACACGTTCCGCTGCGGACACGCCGGAGGCGCCTCGCGCGATTTCGTCCGCCAGGCGATCGCGCGGGGGCTCTCCGAGATCGGGTTCACGGACCACATCCCGCTCTATTTCCTCCCGGCCGAGCTGCGCGATCCGAAGCTCGCGATGCGGGAGGACCAGTTCGACGATTACGTCGCGGAGGTCACCGCCCTCGCCGCGGAGTTCGCCGGGCGCATCCCCGTCCGCCTCGGCCTGGAGGCCGACTACGCCGAGGGGCACGAGGCGGCGCTCGCGGGATGGCTCGCGCGCGCCGACTGGGATCTCGTCCTCGGCTCGGTCCACTGGGTCGCGGGCGACTGGATCGACGCGCCCGAGTCTGCTTCGCGCCGCTTCGCCTCCGAGGGCACGGAGCGGCTGTACGCGGAGTACTACCGCCTCCTCGCGAAGGCCGCCCGCACCCGGCTCTTCGACGTCCTGACGCACTTCGACCTCCCGAAGAAGCACGGCCACCGCCCGGCGCGCGCGCTCGAGGAGGCGGAAGAGGAGGCGATCGCGGCCGCGCGCGATTCGGGCTGTGCCGTCGAGATCTCCTCGGCGGGGCTGCGCAAGCCCGTCGGCGAAGCCTATCCGGAGCCGCGGCTCCTGCGACGCCTCGTCGCGGCGGGCGTGCCCGTGACCTTCTCCTCGGACGCGCACGCGCCGGCCGAGGTGGGCTGGGGCTACGATCGCACGCTCGCGCTCGCGCGCGAATGCGGCGTCGCGACCTACGTCACGTTCGAGAGGCGGCGGAAGATTCGCCGCCCGCTCCCCGAATGAGCTCGCGCCCGAGCGCGGCGAAGAGATCCGCCGACGGGCGCCGCCGGCGGCGGTACGTCGCGTAGTCGACCTCGAAGAGCCCGAACCGGGGGTGCAGGCCCTCGAGCCACTCGAAGTTGTCGAGCAAGGACCAGTGGAAGTATCCGCGGACGTCGAGTCCCTTGCGGCGCGCGTGCGCGAGGACGAAGACGTGCTCGCGCAGGAAGTCCCGGCGAACCCGGTCGTCGCCCGTCGCGACCCCGTTCTCGGTCACGAGGATCGGGCGGCCGGCTTCGGCGGCCGCGGAGAGGACGCTCTCGAAACCTTCGGGATGGATCTCCCAGCCGGTCTGGGTGAGCCCGCGCCCCCTCGGGTCGCGATAGAAGAACTCGCCGATGCGGCCGGGCAGCCCGCGGAAGCGCAGATGCACGCGGCTGTAGTAGTTCACGCCGACGAAATCGTTCGCCTCCGGCAGACCGTCGACGCGGAAGACGGCGCGGCCTTCCCCCGGGAACGACCAGCGCACGCGGCCCGTGGCGAGGGCCTCGAGCAGCATCGTGTTGTAGAGCGCGCGGCCCTCCGACGTGAGGTGGCGATCCACCGCATGGCCCGGACGGTCCGGCGCAAAGTCGAGCATGTTGTGCGCGATGAGGGCCCGCGCGCCGGCGTCCCGCGCCCGGATCGCCGCCACGGCCTCGACGTGCGCCGTCAGCATGTGCTCGAGAGCCATCGCCGACCGCGCGAAGCTGCGGTGTCCCGGCGGAATGAGGCCGGCGAGGTAGCCGCCGAGGAGCAGCACGACCGGCTCGTTCAGCGTCACCCAGGTCCGCACCCGCGGCGAGAGCGCCTCCGCCACGCGGGCGGCGAAGCGGGCGAACCGTCCGACGCTCTCGCGGCTCTCCCATCCCCCGTCGCGCCAGAACCAGAGCGGATGCGTGTAGTGCGACAGCGTGACGACGGGCTCGACGCCGAGCCGCTCCAGCACCCCGACGCGGCGCCGCTCGAGCTCGAGCGCGCGCGCGTCGAACTCGCCCGGGCGCGGCTCGATCCGGCTCCACTCGACCGAGTAGCGATACGCGTTCGCGCCGATCGACGGGAGGAGGCGCAGATCCGCCTCCCAGCGCCGCCGATGGCCCGACCCCTCGCCGCACGGCGCGGCGTCCGGCTTCAGGCGGCCGCCGGCCTCCCAGGCCGTCCAGTCGTTCTCCGGGGCGCCTTCGATCTGATACGCGGAGGTGGCGACGCCCCAGAGAAACGTCACGGAGCGTTCGCGGCGGAAGGCTTCTAGGGCGTCAGCTCGGTCGCGTGGTGCTTCACCCACCGCGCTTCGGCGATGAAGATCGTGTCCTCGCAGATGTTCGTCGCGAGGTCGCCCACCCGCTCCAGGTTCTTGGAGATCGAGATGAGCTCGAGGCAGTAGGTGATGAGCGACGGGTGCTCCGCCATGTAGGTCAGGAGCTCGCGGATGATGGAGACGTTCTTCTCGTCGAGGATGTCGTCCTTCTTGATGACCTTCTTGGCGAGCTCGGCGTCGCGGTTGACGAAGGCATCGAGCGACTGCTTGAGCATCGACATCGCCACTTCCGCCATGTACGGAATGTCGATGAAGGGCTTGAACGGCCGCTGGCCGGAGAGGCGCTGCGCGCCTTCAGCGATGTTGACGGCGTGATCGCCGATGCGCTCGAGATCGTTGTTGATCTTCAGCGCCGCCACGAGGAATCGCAGGTCCACGGCGACCGGCTGCTGGAGGGCGAGGAGCTGCACCGCCTGCTCCTCCACCATCATCTCCATCCGGTCGACCTCCTCGTCGGAGGCGATCACTTCCTCCGCCTTCTTCTCGTCGGCCTCGATCAGTGCCTCGATGGCGTGCTGGATCTGCCGCTCG
>Ga0335080_10002473_pt1 | contig 18430 bp, 14 predicted proteins | sample Lox_Sample_34_FD_206720 | JGI IMG/M metagenome (GOLD analysis project Ga0335080, IMG submission 206720) | Soil microbial communities from Loxahatchee National Wildlife Refuge, Florida, United States - Lox_Sample_3.4 | ecosystem: Environmental > Terrestrial > Soil > Wetlands | place: USA...
AAGCCGCGCCGCACCCCGAGGTCGACGTCCGCCTGCACGCGCGGACCCGCCGCGAGGAGCGGCACGTACTCGCGCGTGTGGTCGGTCGAGACGTCCGTCGTCTCGCAGCCGTGGTCGGCCGTCAGGAGGAAGAGGTCCTCGGGTCCGAGCGCCGCGAGGACCTCCGGCAGCCCTTCGTCCAGGATCGCGAGGGCCCGAACGAATCCCTCCGGATCGTTGCGATGCCCATACTTGCTGTCGAAATCCACGAGATTCGTGAAGACGAGGTCGGAGCCGCCCGAGCGGAGACGCTCCGCCGTGATCCGGAGTCCCTCGGCGTCCGAGCCCGTGTGGACCGCATCGGTGATGCCGCGGCCCGAGAAGATGTCCACGATCTTGCCGACGCCGAAGACGCGTCGCCCCGAGGCGGCGAGGCGGTCGAGCCACGTCTCGCCGGTCGGCGCGACCGTAAAGTCCCGCCGGTTCGCCGTGCGCTTGAAGGAGCCTGGACGCCCGACGAACGGGCGCGCGATCACGCGCCCGACGTTGTGGACGCCGGTCAGGATCCCGCGCGCGAATTGGCAGAGCTCCCACAGTTTCTCGGGCGGCCAGAGCTCTTCGTGACACGCCACCTGGAAGACGGAGTCGCCGGACGTGTAGAGGATCGGCCGGCCGGTCGCCAGGTGCTCCGCGCCGAGCTCCTCCAGGATCACGGTCCCCGATGCCGCCTTGTTGCCGAGGACCGCCTTGCCGGCGTGCTCCTCGAACGGTCGGACGACCTGCGGCGGAAAGCCGTGCGGATAGAGCGGGAAGGGCCGCTCGACGACCAGGCCCATCATTTCCCAGTGCCCGGTCGTCGTGTCCTTGCCGGCCGAGAGCTCGGACATCTTGCCGCGCGCGCCGCCGGGCCGGCCTTTGCCGACGAGGCCCGTCAGGCCGAGCCGCTCGAGATTCGGGAGCGCCGCCGGATGCCGCGCGAGCGCGTGCGCGAGAGTATTGCTGCCCGCGTCGCCGTAGGCCTCGGCATCGGGCGCCTCGCCGACCCCGAGCCCATCACAAACGAGGACTACAGCGCGCCGGCGCATGGACCCGAAATGTCGTTTCTCGATCCAGCCAGCGCCGGCGCAAAGAGAGTCTTCAAATGCCGTCCGGCTTCAGGGAGCCGCGACCATCATCCGTTTGGAAGCTTCTGTCGGGCATCCGCCCTGTACGGTGAGTTCGGGTAGTCGTTGACGATGCGTTGATAGACGGAGCGGGCGTCCGAAGAAGCGCCGCTGCCCTCGTAGATCTGCGCGAGCGCGAAGAGGAGCGCGTCCTTCGGAACGGTCGCCTCGGGCGATTCGACGGCGCGCTTCAGGCGCTCGATGGCTTCGGTGATCTTTCCCTGTGAGGCGAGCAGCCGCGCCGCGTCGATCTCGGCCGCGGCCGCGACCTCGGAGTGCCCGTCGCGGGCGGCGCGCTCGAAAGACTCGGCGGCCGTCCCCTTCCCGCCGCCGGCGGCGAGGATCACCGAGGCGGCACGGGCCGGCGTCGTGCCTCCGTAGGACGAAGCTTTCCGGAAGTGCTCCTCGGCCGCTTGCTGCCGGGCGGCGGCCGTCGGGAAGGACAGCGGCGCCGACGACGCGCCCGGCTCGGCCGCGAGCGGCGCGTCCAGGGCGGCCAGCCCGGCCGAGAGCTCCCGTCCGGCCCGGCCCTCCCGGTACGTCTTGACGAGGAAGAATCCGCCCACGAGCAGCGCCGCGCCGACGGCGATGGCGACCCCTTCGCCGACGCCCTTGCGGTGCGAGGTGACGTAGTCCATCGTCCGGCCGACCGTCTCGACCAGATCGTTTCTCTTCAATTCCTTGCGCGTGATCTTTTCGCTCATCCGGCCGATTATCTGCGAGAGCCCGAAACCCCGTCAACGCGGGGCTATACTCGATGCGTGAGCGACGAGATCAAGATCACCGGCGAGCCGTCCGGCGCGGGCGACCGCTGCCGCTTCCTCGTCGATCGCCCGGTGCTCCCGGACGGCTCCGCGCACTTCTCGGACCCGGCGCAGGCCGCCAGTCTCTCGCCGCTCGCGGCGGATCTGCTCGCGCTTCCGGGAGTCGCGTCGGTTCTTCTCGCCGACAACGTCGTCACGGTCTCGGCCGCTCACGCCGTGGACTGGCCGGCCCTCGGCATCGGGAACGTGATTCGCAGGCACCTGCGCGCCGGCGTGCCCGCCGTCGTGCCGGAGTACTTCGAGAGCCTCCCCTCCGAGGGAGATCTCAAATGGGCGATCCACGATCTCTTCGAGCGCGAGATCAACCCGGCCGTGGCGCAGCACGGCGGGTATGTGGAGCTCATCGACGTCAAGAAGAACAACGTGTACCTGCGCCTGGGCGGCGGATGCCAGGGTTGCGGCGCCGCCGACGTCACGCTGAAGCAGGGCATCGAGCGGGCGATCCGAGATCTCGCGCCGTCCGTCGGCGAGATCCTCGACACGACCGATCACGCATCGGGACGGAATCCGTACTACTCCCCCGCCAAGTAGGCGCCCCGGACGATCAGGCGATCCGGAACTCCAGGCGCCGGTGCGCCGCGCGAAGCGCCGCCTCCGCCTCCTCCGGTGTGGCGGCGCGGCTGAAGACGAACCCGAGATAGCGCGAACCTTCCGGCAGCGGCACGAGTTGCTGGCCCGCGTGCGCCGAGACGACGGCGTCCACGATTCCCGGCACGCCCTTCGCCCGATCGAGCCCGGCGACGGACTCGAGGACGCCCGCCTTCGGAATCGGGATCATGAGGACGCCGGCGGCGCGATTCTCGCGCTCGAGCGTCTCGACCGGCATCCCCAGCGCGCTGCGGAGGATGATTTCCTCGAGCGACATCCCGGTGCCGAACGTGAGCGTCCGCGAGCAGAGGCCTCCGATCGACCGCGCGGCAATCTCGATGAGACGCGGCCCGCCCGGGCCCCACCGCACCTCGGCGTGCACCGGACCTTCGGAGAGCTCCAGGGCCCGCGCGCCTCGGGCAACGAGATCGCGGATCGCCGCCTGCTCCGCCACGGGCCGCCGAGACGGGGTCACGTAGATCGTCTCCTCGAAGAACGGACCGTCGAGCGGATCGGGCTTGTCGAAGAGGGCGAGGACGGAGAGCGACCCCCGATCGAGAAGCCCCTCGAGCGACAGCTCGGGGCCGGGCACGAACTCTTCGACCAGGATCTCCCGCGCGAGCTTGCCGCCGCGGCGCTTGACGTCCGGCAGGTCCAGGATCCGGCCGATCCGCGCCCAAGCGGCGAGGAACTCCTCCGAGCCGTCGGCGCGGATGACGCCCCGGCTGCCGGCAAGGAACGTCGGCTTGAGCACGCACGGATATCGGACGGCGGCCGCCGCGCTCGCCGCGGATTCGTCGCGGAAGAAGAGACGGAAGGCCGGCTGCGAGACGCCGTGCGCCGCGAGCCGGCGCCGCAGTGTGCCCTTGTGCCAGGCCGCCACCGCGGCACCGGGAGGATTCGACGGCCGGCCGAGGCGCGCCGAGACCGCCGCCGCGGCGACCGCGGTCTCCTCGTCCACCCCGACGACCGCGTCGACCGGAACGTCCCGCGCGAATTCCTCGACGCGGCGCGCGCAAGCCGCGGGATCGCGAAAGTCGAGCGTCAGGAGGCCCTGCCGGTTGACGCCCTCGAGCGCGCTCGTTTCCTCGGTCCCGACCGTGACGTCCAGATGCAGCCGCGCCGCCGCCTCGAGAAAATCGTGGGCGCGGTACGTCGTCGTCGGCAGAAGGAGCAGGACGCGGGGCATGCGGAGCCTAGGTTAAGCTCCGCGCCGGAGAAACGACATGACCTTTCGCCGCCTCGCGCCCGCCGCCGGTTTCGCGCTGTTCGTCGGCGCCGCGCGGCTGGCGGGACAGGCGCCCATGACGGTGGACGTGGACGCGCGCGAGGCGCCCCGTCGCGTCTTCCACGCGCGGCTCCGGATCCCGGCCGCGGCCGGGCCCCTAACGCTCCTCTATCCCCAGTGGCTGCCCGGCGAGCACTCACCCACCGGCCCGATCGCCGACCTCGCGGGGCTTCGATTCTCGGCCGGCGGACGCACGCTTCCCTGGAAGCGCGATCCAGTCGACATGTACGCCTTTCATCTCGACGTGCCGGCCGGCGCCGGGGCCGTCGAGGTCGCGCTCGACTTCCTCTCTCCGGCCGCGGCACAGGCCTTCACTTCGGGCCCGTCGTCCACGCCGGAGCTGGCGCTCGTGAGCTGGAATCAGGTTCTCCTCTACCCGAAGTCCGTCCCACCCGACGAGCTCGTCTGCGCCGCCAGCCTCCGGCTCCCCGAGGGCTGGAAATACGGAACGGCCCTCGCGATCGCGCGCGAGGGGGCGGACGGGATCGCGTTCGCACCGGTGTCGCTCACGGCGCTCGTCGACTCGCCGGTCCTCGCGGGGGCGCACTTCCGGACGGTCACGCTCGACGGCGGCCCGATCCCGCACCGCATCCGGATCGCCGCCGACGGCGATGCCGCGCTCGCCATGCGGCCCGAGGAGGAGGCGGCCTATCGCAACCTCGTCGCGGAGACCGGCGCGCTCTTCGGCGCGCGGCACTACCGGCACTATGACTTCCTCCTGACCCTCTCCGACCACGTGGCGCACTTCGGTCTCGAGCATCACGAATCGAGTGACGACCGGGTCGCCGAGCGCTCGCTCATCGACGAGGATGCGCGGCGCATGATGGCGGGGCTCCTGCCGCACGAGATGGTCCATTCGTGGAACGGCAAGTACCGTCGTCCGGCGGACCTCGCGCCCGGCCACTTCGACCAGCCCATGCAGGGCGATCTCCTCTGGGTCTACGAAGGGCTGACGGAGTACCTGGGCCAGGTCCTCGCCGCGCGCGCGAAGCTCCTGACCCCGGCGCAGTACCGCGAAGCGCTCGCGGAGACCGCCGGAGAGATGGACATCCAGCGCGGCCGCGACTGGCGGCCGCTCGCCGACACGGCCGTCGCCGCGCAGATCCTTTTTCCGGCGCGGCCGGACGGCGGCGCCTGGCGCCGCGGCACGGACTTCTACCCCGAGAGCGAGCTCCTCTGGCTCGAAGCGGACACCATCATCCGGAGCGAGAGCGCCGGGAAGCGCAGCCTCGACGACTTCTGTCGCCTCTTCCACGGCGCCCCGGGAGGCCCCCCCGCCGTCCGGCCCTACCGCTTCGAGGATGTCGTTGCGGCGCTCAACCAGGTCGCGCCGTACGACTGGAGCGGATTCTGGAAGGCGCGGCTCGAAGGGACCCGGTCCAGGGCGCCGCTCGACGGCATCGCGGCGGGCGGATGGAGACTCGCCTACGGGCCGACGCCCACGGAGATGCAGCGCGCCGCGGAGGAGACCGGCCGCCTCGTGGACGCGCGCTTCTCGCTCGGCTTCACCGTGGACGACGACGGCGACATCCCCGACGTGATCCCCGAATCCCCCGCCGCACGCGCCGGCGTCGCGGGCGGGAGCAAACTCGTGGCCGTCAACGGGCGCCGCTACTCCCGCGATCTGCTGCGCGACGCGATCCGCGACTCGGCGTGGCGGCCGGTCGAGCTGATCGTCGAGAACGGCGACGCCTTCGCGACCCACCGGCTCGAGTACTCGGGCGGCGAGCGATATCCGCGCCTCGAGCGCGACGAGACCCGGCCCGACCTGCTCTCGAAGATCACCGCGCCGCTCGTTCCCGCATCCGCCGCCACCCCCTGATGGCGGCGTCCGCCCTCCGCAAGGCAGCCTTCGCCGGCCTCATTCTCCTCGCCGCGGCCGGGCTCGGGCTCGCGCTGCTCGCGGCCTCGACCTTTCCGGCCGTTTCGGGATCCCACCGTGTCCACGGGATCTCGGCGCCGATCGCGATCCAGCGCGATGCGGCGGGAGTTCCCACGATCCGCGCGGCGTCCCAAGACGACGCGCTCTTCGGTCTCGGGTTTGCCCATGCTCAGGACCGCCTCTGGCAGATGGAGTTCCAGCGGCGGATCGGCAGCGGCCGCCTCGCCGAGATCCTCGGCCCGAAGCTCGTCGACACGGACCGCTTCCTCCGAACCGTCGGCTTTCGCCGCGCCGCCGAGGCGAGCTGGCCGACCCTGTCGCCTGCGGCGCGCCGCGCGCTCGAGGCCTACGCCGCGGGCGTCAACGCCTTTCTCGCCGCCGAGCGCGCCCGGCCGGTGGAGTTTCGCCTGCTGCGCGTCGCGCCCGAGCCCTTCACTCCGGTCGATTCGCTGGTCTGGGCCAAGATGATGGCCTGGGATCTCGGAGCCAACGCACGCGACGAGATCCGACGCGCCCGCTTGACCGCTGCGCTCGGAGCCGAACGGGCGCGCGCGCTCTTTCCCGCGGTCCCCGCCGAACCGACCATCCTGCGCGACGTCGAGTGGCAGGCCGCCGCCGCCGCGGTGTCCGCCCTTCCCGCGGCGCTGCGAGGCTCGGGCGATCGAGATTGGCGGCGCCTCGACGCGGCCTTCGCGGTGCTCTCGCCGCTCGGCTTCGGCGGCGAGGAGATCGGCAGTAACTCCTGGGTCGTGGCCGGCTCGCGCACGGCGTCGGGAAAGCCGCTCCTCGCGAACGATCCGCACCTCGGCCTTCGGACGCCCTCGGTCTGGTACCTCGCGCGACTCCAGGCGCCGGGGCTCGAGGTCGCGGGGGCGACGCTGCCGGGCGTCCCCGGCGTCATCATCGGCCACAACGCGCGCATCGCGTGGGGGCTGACGAGCGTCGAGCCCGACGTCGAAGATCTCTACCTCGAGCAGACGGATCCCAAGGACCCGACGCGCTACCTGCATCGCCGGCAATGGCTCCGATTCGAGACCCGCACGGAGACGATCCGGGTCCGCGGCGCTCGAGACGTCGCGCTCGCGGTTCGCTCCTCCGTCCACGGTCCGATCGTGAGCGACGTGATGGAGGGCGCCGCCACCCTCGGCCAGCCGGTGGCCCTCCGCTGGACGGGGCTCGATTCCGGCGACACGACCGCGGAGGCGTTCCTCGGCATCGACCGCGCTTCGACATGGAGGGAGTTCCTCGAGGCGGCCGCGCTCCTCAAGGCGCCGGCGCAGAACGTCGTTTACGCCGACGTCGACGGGCACATCGGCTACACGGCGACCGGCGTCATCCCGATCCGGCCGCGATCCGACGGCCTCCTGCCGGTGTCCGGCACCGGAGACGACGACTGGTCCGGATACATCCCCGTCGAGCGTCTCCCCCGCGCGTTCGATCCGCCGCGCGGCTTCGTGGCGACGGCGAACAACCGGGTCGTCTCGGAGCGCTATCCGTGGCCGTTCACGCGGGACTGGCCCGAGCCCTACCGGGCGGATCGGATCACGAAGCGCATCCTCGCGACACCCCGGCTCGACGTCGCCTCGATGCGCGCGATCCAGCTCGACCGCCACTCCGAGCAGGCCGACGAGCTGCTGCCGCTGCTTCTCGACACGAAGCCCGCGGATGCGGCGTCGGCGCGGGCACTCAAGACGCTTCGGGCCTGGGATCGCGATTTCGGGCCGGAGTCGCCGGCCGCCACGATCTACGCGGCGTGGTACACGGCGCTGTCGGCGATGCCGGAGGACGAGGCCGGGGACGCGCCGCTCGGAAGCGTCCGGTCGCGCTTCCTGATCGACTCGCTGCGATCGGACGCGAGCTGGTGCGACGACGTCCGAACCCCGCAGAAGGAGACGTGCGCCGACTTCAAGACCGCGGCGCTCGCGAGCGCGGTCGCCTTCCTCGGGAAGCGCTTCGGGCCCGACCCGTCCGCTTGGCGCTGGGAGCGGCTCCACCGCGCCCGCTTCCCGCACGGCGTCTTCGACAAGGTGGCGTGGCTCCGCCCGTTCTTCTCGCTCGAGACGGGCCAGGGTGGCGACGCCTCGACGGTCAACGTCGGCGCCTACCGGAGGGACGGGTCCTACACCATGAGCGATGGCCCCAGCTACCGTCAGATCGTGGACCTCTCGGACTTTTCGAAGTCGGTCTTCGTGCACACGACCGGGCAGTCCGGTAACGTCTTCTCCGGGCACTACCGGAATCTGCTGCCGCTCTGGAGGACCGGCGAGTACCTGCCCATGTCGGGCGCGAAGCCCGAGGACGAGCTCTCGCTGGTTCCTTGAATCTCTCGCAGGTTGCTCAAAGAGGGCGTGGGATGGCGTTACGAGCGCCGCGAGGTCGGATCCGCGGAAGCGCGACAGAAGCAATGCGCGATGCCTTCGCATCGTCGAGGGGCGATGACGAAGGAGACGGTCCCGCGCCGCCGTAACCCGAAGGGCGGAAGGCACTTAGCCGGCGCCTACCCGGCGCGACGCCAGGGAAGCCCGGCAAGAATTCCGCAGAGGGCGCCGCCTGCAAAGTGCCGGGCACGACGCCCGCATCCATTTTCAGCAGGCTGCTAGTGGGCGGTCGCGGTGCTCGTCTCGCGCGCCGCCCGGCTCTCGTTGGCGCGGTCTTCGCGGATCTTCCCGTCGCGCAACCGTACGATGCGGCGCGCGTGCGCGGCAATGTCTTCTTCGTGCGTGACTAGGATGATCGTGTTGCCGCGCGAGTTCAGCTCGTCGAAGAGCGCCATGATCTCCGTGCCGGTCTGCGAGTCGAGGTTCCCGGTGGGCTCGTCGGCCAGAAGGATCGACGGATTGTTGATGAGGGCGCGCGCCACCGCGACGCGCTGCCGCTGGCCGCCCGACATCTCGTTCGGCTGATGCCCCATCCGGTCGCCGAGCCCGACGGCCTGGAGCGCCTTCACCGCGCGCTCGTGGCGCTCCTTCCGCGGGACGCCGGTGTAGACGAGCGGGAGCTCCACCTGTTGCAGCGCGGTCGTGCGAGGAAGCAGGTTGAAGGTCTGGAAGACGAAGCCGATTTCCTGGTTGCGGATCTGCGCGAGCTCGTCGTCCGTCATGCGCGCGACCTCGCGGCCGTTGAGGACGTACGAGCCCGACGTCGGCGTGTCGAGGCATCCAATGAGGTTCATCAGCGTCGACTTGCCCGAACCCGACGGGCCCATGATGCCGACGTATTCCCCCCGCTCGACGCCGAGCGACACGCCGTCGAGCGCGTGCACGCGCTCCTCCCCCATGTCGTAGACCTTCGTGATGTTCCGGATATCGATCAGCATGGGGTTTCGATCTGAGGGTTCATACGGGCGGCGCGGCCGCGGGTTCGACCGGCGGGCCGCCCGGTCTCAGAAGACCGCGGCCAGCCCCGCCTTTCCCAGGACGAACACGACCCAGAGGGTCACGATCACGCCGGCCGCCTGCCCCTTCCGAACCTTCGCGGCGATGGAGTAACCGATCACGAACAGCGCCAGGCTCCAGAACGAGAACAGGTCAATCGAGGACAGCAGCGAGTGCAGGACCTTCTCGTCGCGGCCGACCAGGAAGCCGAGATTCGAGCGCAGGAGATCCCCCATCGCGTTCGGATCCATGGTTTCCTGGCGGGCGAGGAGGGGCAGGAGAAGCACCGCCCCGAGGACGCCGGGCAGGAATCCGTGCGACGTGACTCCGAGAGACTGCGGATATGTCAGATCCCAGCCGAACGCCTTGAACGCCCCCCAGATCACGACGGCGCAGACCAGCGTGATCACGAGCGGCGCCAGGCCGCCGATCACGTAGCTGAAGATCGGCGCAAACGACTTTTGCCGCGCGACGATCGACTGGAGCTGCTCGTCGGAAACCTTCTGGCCGCTCTTCTCGATCCGGTCGCGAACCATCTTCTCGAAGTCCATCCGCGGGAGCAGGACGGCCGAGATCGCGAGCGACAGCACGATCCAAATCGCGACCGGAAGGATCCACGTCGGCCGCCGCGCGATCGCTTCGAAGGTCTTGCCCGGAGCGAAAAACGTTCCCGGGATCCGCGCGATCGCGGAGTCCCCGGAGGTCGGCGGCGGGGCGGCGCCGGCCTCTGCGCTCACGGCTTCCCGGCAGGCGCGCTCGGCCAGGGCGGCGGGATGGGAGGCGTCGTCGTGTCGGGGAGTCCCTCCACGCCGATCTTCTTCCACTCGAGGTTGTCGGCCACGGAGTAATGATATGCCGCGACCGCCTTCCGGTAAACGACCAGCGCCTGCAGCTCCGTGGTGCGCGCGGCGGACAGGTCTCGCTGAATCTGGTTGACCTGGAACGTCGTGCTCATGCCGTTGTCGAACTTCTTCTTCTCGGCGTCGAGGTTCTTCTCGGCGAGCTCCCGGCCCTTCGAGGCCGCGACGATCTGGCGCTGGGCCGTGTCGATCGCCCGCGCCGCGGCGCGCACGTCGACGACGACGTTCTGCTGGGTGGTCGTGAGGACGGCACGGTCCGATTCCAGGAGGTATTGCGACGCGCCCTGCTGGCCCCTGGCGTACCGGTTGAGGATCGGATAGGAGACGTTCAGGCCGATCGACCAGTTCTTGAACCTCCGGTTGAAGACCTGCTGGTAGGCGTCGCCGAGCCCGTTCACGGCCAGAACGTTGCCGTCGGCGTCGTGCACCGTCCCGTCGAGACCGATGTTGCCGTAGCTCCCGACGAGGTTGACGCCCGGCAGGAGCTGATTCTTCCAGTACTCCAGGCGGACCTCGTCGGACTCGGTCTGGTAGGCCGCGGCCACGACCTCGGGCCGCTTCTCGATCGCCAGGCGCGTCCCCTGGGGCAGATCGACCGTCATGGGTTCCGAGTGAACGTCGTCGGTCGCGACGATGGGCACGTTGCCGAGGGCCGGGTCGATGTTCAGCTGGCGTCGGAGGCGGTCGAGGGCGTCGCCCACCTGCCCCTCGGCCGTGATGATGTCCTGCTCCGCCTGGGCGACGCCGACCTCGGTCTGTGTGATGTCGATCGGAGCGAGGGAGCCGACGTCGATCTTGATCTTGGTGATTCGATTCAGCTCTTGTGCGATGCGCAGCGACTCGCGTTTTACGTCCAGGTTCTGGATCGTGTAGACGAGATCCCAGTACGCCTGCTCGACGTTGTTGACGGCCGTCTGGACGCTGCGGACGTACTGCTGGTACGCCGCGTCACGCGTGTTCTTCGCGATGTAGATCTGCCACTTCGTGGCGGTGAACCCGAAGTTGCGAAGCAGCGGCTGCGAGAACTGAATCGTGAGCCCCGCGTTGTAGGAAGGGTTGATGCCGCCAAAATTGTAGAACTGGGAGTTCGTCACGAAGCGGCCGCCGTTCGTGCCGAGCGTGAAGGTGCCGCCCCACGGCGCGAGCTGCTGGACCTGTGCGCCGTAGTTGTAAGTGTCCTGAACGATCCGGGGGGCGCCGGCGAGTTGGTTCGAGGCCGGCGAGTCCTGGTGGTTCCGGTTGGCGAAGCCGCTGAGCACCGGATCGAAGATTCCTTCGTTGGCGACGAGCTCGTAATCCGTGGCCGCGGCCGCGTTGACGGTGACATTCAGATCCTGATTGTTCGCGAGCGCGAGCGAGATTGCCTCGTCGAGAGACAGCTTGATCTGCCCGTCCACGGGAGCCGGAAACGCGCGCGGAGTCCGCTGGCCCGCCCGAGCGGAAACCGTCTGAGCCGTCTGCCCGGCCGCATCGAGAGTCCGCGCAAAAAAGCCGCCCAGAGCCAGGGCAGCGCAACCCCACCGAAGAATCGGGAACCTGCTCATTCCTGTCACTCCTTCGTCAATCCTTCTACGCACATGCCGGACGAATGTTTCCCCGAATCGCCCCTTTTCCCTTTCCGGAGCGTCATTTACCGGCGCGGCGACCCCACGCGGCGGAGACGTCCATCATACCGGAGGGGAGCTGCCGCTCCGGGGCGAAAGCTCTCCGGCATAGAAGCACGCCGCCGCCCGGCCGCCCGGCTTCGCGTCGAGCGGCGGCGTCTCGACGCGGCAGCGCGGACGAGCGATCGGGCAGCGCGGATGGAAGGCACATCCCGACGGCGGCGCTACGCGCGACGGCGGTTCACCCGAGAGAACGAGGCCCCGAGCTCTCGAGCCCTCCGTGGCCGCCGCCAGCAGCGCCACCGTGTAGGGATGCAGCGGCGATGCGGCCACGTCTGCAGCGCGCCCCTCCTCGACGATCCGCCCGCAGTAGAAGACCGCGACGCGGTCCGCCACGCGCGAGACGACGGCGAGATCGTGCGAGATGAAGAGCCCCGCCATCCCGGTCCGCTCCCGCAGGTCCGCGAGCAGGTTCAGGATCTGCGCCGCCACGGACACGTCCAGGGCCGACACGGGCTCGTCGCAGACGAGCAGCTTCGGTCGCGTCGCGAGCGCGCGCGCGATCGCGACGCGCTGGCGCTGCCCCCCGGAGAATTCCGATGGGTACCGGTCCGCGGCGAACGGAGAGAGGCCGACCTCCGTCAGGAGAGCCGCGACGCGCTCGGCGAGCGCGCGGCCCCCCGCCATCCGCTGGACGCGGAGCGGCTCCGCGATCTGATCGCCCACGCGGAGGAGCGGGTGCAGCGAGCTCTGCGGATCCTGAAAGACCATCTGGATGTCGCGCCGCTTCTTCCGAAGGCGCCGCCCCGACAGCGCGGTCCAGTCCTCGCCGTCGAACCGCATCTCGCCTTTCGTCGGTTCCTCGAGGCGGAGCAGCAGCCGGCCGGTCGTGCTCTTCCCGCTGCCGGACTCGCCGACGAGCCCGAGTGTCTCGCCGCGTGCGATCGCGAGCGACACGCCGTCGACGGCGCGAATGTGCCCCGCGGCCGCGCCGAAGAGGCCGCGGCGTACGGGATAGACCTTGACGAGCCCATTCGCCTCGAAGAGCGCCGGCTCGCCGTTCATGAGGCCCGCCGATCGCGGTCCGAGCCCGAGCCTGAACCTTCGTACAGAAAGCAGCGCACGCCGACGCCGCCGTCCGTGAAGAGCGGTGGCCGGGAGCGGTCGCACGGCGTGAAGCGCTCCGGACAGCGCGGCGCGAACGCGCAGCCTTCCTCGACGCGCTCGAAGAGATCCGGGACGGTTCCGGGGATGGCCGGGAACCGGCCGCGCGAACCGCCATCGATGTCGAGTCGCGGCCGGCAGGCGAGGAGCCCGCGCGTGTAGGGATGACGCGCCGACCGGAAGATCTCGGCCGTCGGGCCCTCCTCCACGATCCGTCCCGCGTAAAGGACGAGGACCCGGTCGCTCTCGCGCGCGACGAGCCCGAGATCGTGGCTGATGAGGAGCAGCGTCAGGCCGCGGCTTCGCCTCAGGCGAGCCAGCAGCTCCAGGACCTCGGCCGCGACCGTCGCATCGAGCGCCGTCGTCGGCTCGTCGGCGATCAGGAGCGCCGGATCGGCCGCGAGAGCGATGGCGAGACCGACGCGCTGCTTCTGTCCTCCGGAAAGCCGGTGTGGATACTCGTCCACCGCGGACTCCGGATCCGGCAACGACACCTCGCGAAGACGATCGACCGCGCGCCGGCGAGCCTCCGCCGCCGACATCCGCGCGTGAAGACGGATCGCTTCGCCGATCTGGTCGCCGACGGTCCGGACGGGATCAAGGGCGGCGCCGGGCTCCTGAAAGAGCGTGCCGATGCGCGCCCCGCGAAGCCGCTCCCACTCCTTCTCGGGAAGGCCGAGAAGGCGCCGGCCCTCCCACGCGACCGCGCCCGATACGCGCGCGGACTCGGGCGGCAGCCCGATCAGGGCGCGCGCCAGCAGGCTCTTGCCGCAGCCGCTCTCCCCCGCGAGGGCCACCGTCTCTCCGCGCTTCAGCGTGAACGAAACGCCGTTCACCGCGGGAAACCACCGGCCCCAGCGCGGCAACTCGACCGAGAGGTCGGCGACGGAGAGGAGCGGCGCGGTCATCGGATCAACCGATCGTCAATTCTTCTTGACCGCCTCGAGCTCCTTGACGCGGTTCACGATGTCCCGATAGTTGGTGTTGAGGCCGTACACCTCAAGGAAGGTCCGGTAGGCGAGCTCGAGATCGCCGGTGTCCTGGTACACGCCGCCGAGGTCGTAAAGGAGACCGACCGTCTCGACCTCCTTGATGTCGGGCGACTCGAGCCCCTTGCGATACCACTTGATCGCGAGCTGCGGCATGCCCTTCTCGAGGAAGCAGAGCCCGAGCATGCTGCAGCACTCGACCATGCGCGCGGGATCCTTGCTCGCGAGCTGGAACTCGCCGATGGCTTCGTCGGTCAGGCCCATCTCCTTGTAGGCGATTCCGAGGTTGAAATGGGTCTCGTAATCCTCGGCGGAGAGCTGCTGCTCGACGCCCTTCTTGAACTCGCGGAAGATCTCCTCGAGCGAGGCTTCGCCCTCGGGCCCGCCGAGCGCCGGTGCGTCCGGCACGGGCGCCTCCTCGGCGAGCTCTTTCTCGAGCTCCTCGGCGAGATTGAAGAACTGCTGCTCGTCGGCGAAGAGGCTCTGCTCGTCCAGGACGGGCTCGGGGGCCGCGGTCTCCCCTTCCGGCGCCTCACCGGCCTTCTGCATCTCCTCCTCGAGGAGTGACCCGAGCTCCTCGTAGGAGACGAACTCGGAGTCCGACGGCGCGGCGATGCGCACGGAAGACGTCGCGCGGGGCGCCGTGATGTCCGGAGGAGGCCCCGCGGCGGGCGGAGGCGGAGCGGCCGGAGGAGGCGCCGCAGCGCGTGGCGGTGCCGGCGTCATCGCGGCTGACGGAGGCGGAGGCGCGGGAGCGGCCGGCTCCGGCTCGAAATCCTCGAGGAGCTCGGGAACCGGCAGCGGTTCCGGGAGGACCGGATGCGGGCCGCCCTCGAGGCCGAACTCGTCGAAAGCGGACTCGGCCGGCGCCGCGGGCGGCGGCAAAGCGGCGGGAGGCGGAGCCTGGGCCGCGGCCGCTCCGGAGGCGGCCGCGAGCGGCGGTGCGGGTGCCGGGGGCGCCGCCGCCGGCGAGCCGTAGCGCCGCAGCAGATTCTCGGCGTCGGCATTCCGGGCCGTGCTCCGGTAATAGGCCGCGAGCTCGTCGACTTCGCGGGCGAGGGCCGGATTCTGGGACTCGGCCATCAGCTCGATCATCCGTTCGCGCGCGCGCACGAGATCGGGCCGGCGACGCACGAGCGTGCGCAGCCGCTCGACGGCCTTGTCCGCCAGGCCGTATCGGGCGAACACCTCCGCCTCGACGACGAGCGTCTCGACTTCGCGATCCTCGGGCGGGGCGGAAGGCGCCGCGGCAACCGGCGGCGGCGGAACGCCGGCGGGCGGAGGCGTCGGAGTCGGGAAGACCGGCGGCGCAACGGAGACGGCGGCGGGCGTCGCCGGAGCCGGCGGCTCGTCCTCGACCTCCACCTCGACTTCGATCTCGGGAGCGGGAGGCGCCGGTGCCGGCGACGCGGACGGCGCGAGCTCCTTGAGCCTCGCGGTCGCCTCCGCGTCTCCCGGCGAGAGAGCGAGCGCCCTGCGGTACATTGCGACCGCGACGTCGCTGTTTCCGAGGCGGACGGCTTCCGCCGCTGCCGTCGAGAGAAGCGCCGCAGCCTCCGGGCGACGGCCCTCCGCCTCGCGCACCTCCGCGAGCTTCTCGAGTGCCGGCCCGTAGGACGGCTGGGCCTCCAGAATCGGCGCCAGGTGCGCCGCCGCGCGCGCGAAATCCTTCACGGAAACCGCCGCGTCCACGGCCGGAAAGATCGCCGCGAGCGACGCGTCGGCGTTGCCCTGCGCGATGCGGACGCGCGAGAGCTGGACGCGGCACCCTTCGCTGGCGGGATCGAGCGCCAGACCCTGCTCCGCGGAGCGGACGGCCTCGGCGGGGTCTCCGGTGTCGAACTGCGCCTCGGCGAGGAGCGCGAGCCCCTCGGGTGTGGCCGGCGCCTTCTTGAGGATCGCAATGGCGGCGGCGGCGTTCTTCTGGGCGAGCATCGAGCGGACGAGCTTGCGCTGGACGTCCGCGTCGCCGGGCACGAGCTCGAGAGCCTTCTGGAAGACGGCGATCGCCTCGTCGTGGGCGCCCCGCTCGGCGAGCGCCGCGCCGATCACGCCGTATTGCGCCACCGCGTGGTTGATCTGGCGGTTGACGCGGTACAGGTCGGCCAACCGCGCCTGGATCTTGAGATCGCCCGGCTCGACCGCGACCATCTTCTTGTAGGCCGCGATCGCATCTTCGGGGCGGTTGTTCTTCGAGTAGTGGTCCGCCAGGACCTGGTACTGGCTCCGCGCGTCCTGCGTCAGGCCCTGCTTGTGGTAGAGGTCGGCGAGCTGCTCGTAGACCTCGAGCCGCGCCGGATCGATCTTGTTGATCTTCTTGTAGATCGCGATGGCCTTCAGGAAGAAGCCGTCCTTGGCATAGAAGTCCGCGATCCGCATGAAGAAGGGGATCGAGTCCGACGGCCGGTTGATCCGGACGTACAGGTCCCCGACCTTGTTCAGGGTCGAGATGTCCTTGGGGTTCTCCTCGAGGACGCGCAGGTACTCCTTCAGCGCGGCGTCGAGCTTTCCCCGGGCGAGCAGCTTCTCGGCGCCCTGAAGGATCTGATCCCGATTGGCCATGTTTGCCTAAATTCTAACCGGAGAAGGGCGTGCGCTCGGCCCGGGGCGCGCCGCCGAGGTCAGCGCGCCTCCCGGCGGCGCCCCGCCGGGACCGTCGCAACGGGCCGCGGAACGCCCTCGGCGACCCCTTCGAAGCTCAGACGATGCTCCGGGCAAGGTCCGTAGCGCCGCAGCGCGTCCCAGTGCTCCGAGGTGCCGTACCCCTTGTGATGCTCGAACCCGTACACGGGATAGCGGCGCGCGAGATCCCGCAGCAGCGCGTCGCGATGGACCTTGGCGACGATCGAGGCCGCCGCGATCGAGGCGCAGAGGGCGTCGCCGTGGACGATTGGAAGCTGCGGCCGGCGGACGCCCGGAATCGTCACCGCGTCGACGAGGAGCGCTTCGGCCGGCGGCGTCAGCGCGTCGACGGCCAGCCGCATGGCCTGAAGGCTCGCGCGAAGGATGTCGCGCTGATCGATCTCGCAAGCCGCCACGGTCCCGACGCCGAACGCCACGGCCCGCGCGCGCACGACGCTCGCGATCTTCTCGCGCGTCTCGGCGTCGAGGCGCTTCGAGTCGTCGAGACCCGGCAGCACGCATTCGGACGGAAGAATCACGGCCGCGGCGACGACAGGCCCCGCGAGACAGCCGCGCCCCACCTCGTCCACTCCCGCGACGAGACGGTATCCGCGGCGCGCGAGCTCGCGCTCGAGTCGATTCAGCCGGGAAAGGCGACCCAGCTCCGCGAACAGCGCGGAGAACGGGTCGGCGGGCACGGGGCGTCGGGGCTCCGCCTACTCGGCGCGCTTCTCGTCCCGCTTCTCGTCGATGCGGGCGGCCTTCCCCTTGCGCTGTCTGAGGTAGTAGAGCTTCGCGCGCCGCACGGCGCCCTTGCGCTCGACCTCGATGCGATCGATGACGGGGGAATGCAGGGGGAAGATTCTCTCGACGCCGATGCCGCTCGAGATCTTGCGGACGGTGAACGTCTCGCGCGCGCCTCCGCCGCGCCGCGCGATGACGACGCCCGCGAAGACCTGGATGCGCTCTTTCTCGCCCTCGCGCACTTTCACGTGGACGCGGATCGCGTCGCCGGGCGCGAAGTCCGGGACCTCGGCGCGCAGGGAGGGCTTTTCGACTTCCAACAGCAGGTCGCTCATGAAGGGTTCCTCGGCGAAAACGTCGGAGTTTAGACGAACCGGCCCGCCGCCGCAAGCCTACCCGCCGTCGGACTCCCCGGGCTCCACCGGGCGCTTTTTCAGCAGGTCCGGCCGGCGCTCCCGCGTGCGCTCGAGGGCCCGCGCGCGGCGCCATCGCTCGATGCGAGCATGATCGCCCGAAAGGAGGACGTCGGGAACCCGGAGCCCGCGAAACTCCTGCGGCCGCGTGTAGTGCGGGTAGTCCAGACGGTCTCCCACGAAGGAATCCCGCTCGACCGACTCGGCGCGGCCGACGACTCCGGGCACGCGGCGCGAAAGGGTCTCGACGAGCACGAGCGCCGCGGCCTCGCCTCCGGAGAGGACGTAGTCCCCGATCGAGATCTCCTCGTCGAAGAGCCCGAGGTCGCGCACCCGTTCGTCGATGCCCTCGTACCGGCCGCAGACGAGGAGCAGCCGTTCCCGCGCGGCGAGCCGCTCGACGCCCTCCTGGTCGAGACGCCGGCCGTCGGGAGAGAGCAGCACCCGCCAGGCGGGCGGATTCCCCTGTCGGGCTTCGATCGCCTCCGCGACGACCGGCGCGAGGAGCACCATCCCCGGGCCGCCTCCGTACGGCTCGTCGTCCGCCTTCCGGTGGCGGTCGCGTGCGAAGTCGCGCAGGTCGGTCACGGCGACCTCGAAGCGGCCGCCCTCGAGCGCCCGGCCGAGAAGGCTCTCCTCGAGCGGCGACCGGAAGAAGCCGGGAAAGAGGGTCAGGATCTCGATGCGCATCGGCGGCGGCTCCGAGGCTAGACGTCCGCCACGAGCTCGAAGAGGCCTCCCGGCGGATCGAGAACGATGCGCTTCGCCAGGGAGTCCACGCGCACGACGATCCCCGCGACGAAGGGCACGAGGACGAGCTTTCCTTCCGGCGTGCGCACCGTCAGGAGCGGTCCGGCGGCGGTCGTCTCGAGCTCCGCGGCCTCCCCGAGAGGCTGCCCCGCCTCGTCCTCGCACGGCCAGCCGCGGATCTCGTGC
>Ga0335080_10002474_pt1 | contig 18424 bp, 16 predicted proteins | sample Lox_Sample_34_FD_206720 | JGI IMG/M metagenome (GOLD analysis project Ga0335080, IMG submission 206720) | Soil microbial communities from Loxahatchee National Wildlife Refuge, Florida, United States - Lox_Sample_3.4 | ecosystem: Environmental > Terrestrial > Soil > Wetlands | place: USA...
GCAGGTTGTGACGCTGCTTCGGCAGATTGAGGTGGCGACATCTTCGGGAAAATCGATCGGGGTCGCCTGCCGGGAAGCGGGGATATCGGATCAGAGCTATTTCCGGTGGCGCAAGGCTGAGGCGTGAGCGCGCCACTGGTCCGCGCGCTTCGCCGAAGGGCGGGCTCGATCTCGAGCAGGCGCGTAAGCTCAAGGACCTGGAGAGTGAGGCGGAAGAGAGAACGATCCGGCGGATCGTTCTTCCGCCGAACAACGCCCGGCTGAAGCGGCTGGTGGCGGATCTGTCGATCGAGAAGCAGGTGCTCAAGGACATCGCCGAGGGAAACTTGTAAGCCCCGAACGGCGCCGGCGGGCTGTGGTGCAGGTGCGAGCGAAGTATCGTCTCTCCGAGCGCCAAGCCTGCCGGATCGTCGGCCAGCCACGCGGCACGCAGCGTTACAGTGTGATCGCACGGGCTGACGAAGATGCGCTGACGCTGGCGGTGACACAGTTTGCCGCGCAGTACGGCCGCTACGGCTATCGCCGGATCACGGCTCTGCTGCAAGGCGCGGGCTGGGATGTCGGGACCGATCGCGTGCAGCGCATCTGGCGCCGGGAGGGGCTGAAAGTCCCGCAGAAACAGAGACCGCGAGGAAGGCTATGGCTCAATGACGGCAGTTGCATCCGGTTAAGACCAGAGCGGCGCAATCACGTCTGGTCCTATGACTTCGTCGAAGCCCAAACCCATGATGGCCGCAAAGTGCGATTGATGACGTTGATCGACGAGTTCACGCGGGAGTGCCTGGCGATCCGCGTCGCACGCCGGATTAACAGCCTCGGCGTGCTAGAGACCATGGCCGACGTCATGATCGCGCGCGGCGTTCCAGAGCATATCCGCTCTGATAACGGCGCCGAGATGACCGCGAAGGTCGTGCGCAGCTGGCTTGCGAACGTGGGAGCAAAGACCCTTTACATCGAGCCCGGCAGTCCCTGGGAGAACGGTTACTGCGAATCCTTCAACGGAAAACTCCGCGACGAGCTGCTTAACGGCGAGATCTTCTACAGCCTCAAGGAAGCCAGGATCGTCATCGAGCAATGGCGAGAGCACTACAACACCATCCGGCCGCACTCATCGCTGCGATATCGGCCGCCGGCACCGCAAACGTTCGCGCCACCGATGTCCCATCTAGATGGGACATCGGCCATCATGTAGTCTCTATCGACTTGGTACAAAATATCCGTCAGGCCAATCTCGTCCTTGCGGTTCTTCAGGATCTCAAACAGGGACTTGCGCAAGGCGCTTGAACCGGACCTGACCGCCATCCCCTGCTCGATAAGGAAGGCGCGGACCTGATTGATCGTCGCCGTCCGTCGCGACACCAGGCGCGAGCGCACCCGATGGTAGGCCTGCAGGTCGAGCTGATCCTGCGTCTTCTCTTGCACGACGTGCAGGTTGGGCCGCAACGCCGCCTCGGCAATGGCCTCTGCATCGTTGTAGTCGTTCTTCTGACCCTTCACGAACGGCTTGACGTAGAACGCCGGGATAGTCCGCGGAATATGTCCTAGCGCCCGAAGCGTCCGGCTGACAAAGTGGGCGCTCAGGCAGGCCTCCATGCCGACGATGCAGGGTGGCAGCTTCTTGAAGGCTTCGGCAAACGCCAGCCGCTTCAGCTTCCAGCGGAATGCAATCTTCCCGTCGGTACCAGAGCCAACGACGTGAAAGACTTCCTTGCCAAGATCGATCCCAATCGATGCGAGTGCCGGGATCTCCGTACTTGCTTTGCGTGTCATGACTGCTTCTCCTGTGGTTCGCGGGCGCGCCTCGAAAGGCTAACCCGAGGGGGAAGCAGCCGGTCCATCCCATTAGCGGACATTCGTGTTGATCCGTTGCCAACGTCAGTTTCGCAATTATCGGCCTACCGCAAAAAATTCGCGAGATGCGCGAGTCAATTGCGCCTTCGCACGGGTGCGTCGCGCTTCCGATGCGGTCCTACGCCCCAGCGACGACATTCTCGATAGCGCCGATCCCGGCCACCTCGCAGCGGACGACGTCGCGCGCTTTAAGAAACTGCGGAGGATCCATACCGGCTCCGACGCCCTCGGGCGTGCCAGTGGCGATCAGGTCTGCGGGCTCAAGAGTGAAGGCAGTGGACAAGTACGCGATCTGATCTTTGATTTTGTGCAGCATCAGGCTCGTGTTCGAATGCTGACGAATTTCGCCGTTCACCCGGCATTCGAGATCCAAGCCCTGGGGGTCTGGAATCTCATCTGCAGTCACTATCCACGGTCCCGTGGGCCCATGGGTGTCGAACGATTTGCCCATGGTGAAGGTGGGCGAATGGCGCTGCCAGTCGCGCGCCGAGACATCGTTGGCGACGAAGTAACCGAAGACATATTGAAGCGCGTCTTCCGGCCTCACATTTTTCGCGCGACGTCCGATTACAAGTCCGAGTTCGACTTCATAATCTAACGCCTCCGTTACACCCGGTTCTATCGGATCGAATGGACCGGTGATGCAGGTGGTCTGTTTGTTGAACCAAACTTGATGCTGCGCGGTTGCAATGCCGAGCCGCGCCGCTTCCTCGACATGCTTGCGATAGTTCATGCCGATGGCCAGATATTTTCCCGGCCGCGGGATGGGCGCGAGAAGGCGGATTTGGGAGATGGGGACTTTTGGCTGCGCGGATGCGGTCCGAACACGGATGCTCTCGAGCATGTCCGGCCCGCCTTCAATGACCTCAAGGATGTTGTGAGCCTCGAAACCACACTCTTGCAGGTCGACGATTCCAGCGTCCTTCACAACCCCAACCCGCTGACCGCTGCCGGCGTCAAAATGTGCAAGCTTCATGCAACTCTCTCGCTGACTTCGCAGGCGCCGCAATTGGCCGCGCAGTGAGGATGAGTCATCGAGCAACCTCTGATGGCTCGTAGTTGGTGGCGAAGTCAGCTGGTGGAGGCGGCCCCCAGAGGAACATTGCATCCTCAGGCGCGTGGTCGCCGGCAGGCCAGTCACAGTCGGCCGGGACATAGTCGATGTCAGCGGAGTATTCGCAGTAGCTGCCCCATGGATCGCGAACATAATGGAAGTAGTTGGCGCCGAGGACGTGTCGCCCAAGGCCCCATCCCGCCTCGAAGCCGCCGCGTGCGGCTTGTGCGGCACCGAGCCCGACCTCCTGGACCGAGCCCACGTCCCAACTTAGGTGGTGCAGCCCACGATGGTCGGACTTCACAAGTGCGAGCATGTGGTGATCGCTTCCGTGTACGCCGTGCAGAAAGGCGACGCCTTCGCCGCTGCGATCGGAGAGGCGAAGTCCGAGCGCGGATTCGTAGAACGCAATCGCCTCTGTAATTGATGTCGTGAAGATCGCGACGTGTGACAGCCGGCGCGGATGGACCTTCGGAGCCTTCGCGTGCGTAAGAGCGCCGGAGACGCCGGGTGCCGTAGAAGCGGCGGCGAAAACGCTTTTCTCGTTCGGCGAGCTTTTGTCCGCAATCCTGATATTGATGGGGAGGCCGTCAAAGCCTTCGATCCACCAGCCTCCAGGCTCGGCGCCCGGGGGCGCAGCCGCCGACTTCACGTCGCGCTTTTCCAGCTTCCGCTGGAGAGCCAATTCATCGTCTTCGAATATTCCGAAGCTCAGATAACTCAGCCTTTTCGCTGGCCCCGGCGAGACGACGCCCCAACGGTGGGAATTGCCGCGGGTGTGGAGCACAAGGCGACGCGGCTCCACATGAACCGCGAGGCCGAACTGATCATAGAAGCTCCGCGCAACCTCGAGATCTGGCACGACCAGGCCGAAGTGATCGATCGAGTGGACGCCCGTCACTCCGGGACGGCGGCTCAATGCCTGCTTGGACATGGTTTCAATCTCCTGCCTGTGCTCGAGCGTGCGGGATTGGAAAAGTGGCGAGGGGAAGCGCTCGGGATTGGCTGGGCGAAGCCCCTCACACCGCCATGCTTGGCGTAAGGCCGCAAAGAATCCGGCCATAGAGCTCGTAGTTGCTCGCTGGGTTCGCCATGGCATGCATGTTGGCGACGCGGAGGTCCTGCCAGATACGGCTTAACCGATTGCCACTGCGAGCGAACGAACCGCCTCCGGCTCCGGCCAAGAGGTCGACGCCTTCCCACAGGAGCTGGCCTGCCATGCCGGTATAGAGTCGGGTTTTCGCGCGTTCCGCGAAGGGCATGAACTCGCCCTTCTCGGCCCAGGCGTCGACTTCGGCGCAACACTGGGCGACCATAAGCCGGCCCGCTTCGATGCGGCCGCTCGCCTCGCCCAACTGCAAATGGGTGACGGCAGCCTCAGCCTGCTTGCCGTATTGCGTGAGAAGAATGCCTCGCGAAGGAATCTGGCTCAAAATCTCGTCGATCATCGCCTGCCCGAGGCCGACGGCCACAAACTTCAGGATGATGGCGTCGAGCGGGTTGAAGGCGCAGCGATAGAGAGCCTGATCCTGAAAGCCGCCCTTATAATCTCCAGCGATGCAGGCACGGGTATCGACGATTCGTTCCCAGGGAACGAAGACGTTCTCCACTGTGACAGACGAGCTGCCGCTGCCGCGAAGTCCAACGGTGTCCCAATCATTCAGGATCTTGCACTCGCTGATAGGCATCAGTGCGAGACTGGGGCGCGTGAGCTTACCGTTTTCGTCGGGAAGCAGGATTCCGAGCAGGTTCCAGTGGGCGAGATGTACGCCGGAGTTGAACGGCCAAAAGCCCTTTTCGATTATGACGCCCCCATCGACAAGTCGCACTGACGAGCCTTTTCCTGGGCTGAACACTCCGGCGACGCGCGCATTGGGTGTGGAGAAGACCTCGTCTGCCACCGCTCGTGGGAAGACTGACGCAACGGTCCAATTGCCGGTGTTCACGAGAGCGACGGCCCAGGCAACACCGCCATCGCCACGACCAAGCTCTGCGTTGACCTCCATCCATTTGGTGAGACTTGACTGCAGCCCACCGTAGGCACGCGGCGTTGTCATCGACAGAAAGCCCGCTTCCTCAAGTTCCGCGACCAACGCGGGTGGAACGCGCGCGAGTCGGTCCGATTCTGCCTGTCCTTCGCGAAGTCGCGGCACGATGGCCCGAGCCCTGTCCAGAATGTCGGATGTCTGCGTTTTTGGCATGTTCAGAACAGCGCTCATTGCTTGACCTCATAATGGACAGTGTGTCTATTATGATGTTTATGCGGGGACGAAACCTGAGTCAAGCGTTGGTATTAGGGTTGAACTAGAATCCAATCGTTCACGCGCCTAAATTTGAAATTTGGTTCTCCGTAGTCGATTTCGACGCTAGACACAGATGGTTCATTATGAAGGGAGAACTCGGCTGCTGGGCTCGATGTGCGTGTCTCCTCGGTGGGTCGCGTCTTATCGCTCCGACCGAACTGAACTAGCGCAGAGGCACGAATGAAAAAGAAGGCCGATCACCGAGTTCGCGTAGCCCGGGAAAGGCGCGACCGGATGCACCAGCGGCTTCTGAGCGCCGTCATGGCAAGTTATAGCGAGGGCCTGGAGTACGGGGTGCCGCTTGTCGAAGACGTCTGCCAAGCGGCCGATGTCTCGCGGGCAACTTTCTACAAACACTTCAGCTCGGTCGACGAGGCCATCGACATCGTTGGCCAACAGCTCATGGACGAAATGTTCCATAGTCTCGAGCTAATATCTCCGCGTCGGCAGGAACCACTGCTGCGTCTGACCGCCGGTATTCAGATATTTTTGATGCGTAGCGTTACAGACCCGCTTTGGGCGGCGTTTGTATCGCGGACGGAATATTTGAGCCGGGAAACGGATCTGCTGAAAGGGCTCGTGACTGACATCCGTATGGCGCAGGCCGATGGAACTATCCGCGTCCGGAACGTCGATGCAGCTGCAAGCCTTGTAGTCGGAGGGATGATGGAGGCCATTCGGCACCTCCAGCGCACCGGTCAGCGCAGCCGGGACTACGTCGAGAACCTGACGGCCATGATCCTGTGTGGACTGGGCGTCGACTATGAGCGCGCCCCGGATCTCGTTCGAGAGCGCTCGGTCTATATCCGGGGACTCGCGCCCGATTGTCTGGACTGGTGGCGAGTCCCTTGGACCTGAACTGTGTCGTGAAATTTCAGCGATGCGGCCCACTTGGAGCCGCCACAACCGCTCCGCAGAATGCCTTGTTCACATCGCTACGGGCTTCGAGAAGCGGCGGTTCCTTCTTGCAGTGAAGAAATCCTTTCAACCCATTTTTTTGCGAAAATCGCACCGCGGTTCCTTTGTTTGGAAGGCGATTCATTCCCGAAAACAAATGCCCGCTTTTCGCCGATTGTGTTGAAAAAGTCGGAGGGCGTTTTTCGCTCGCGATTTCCAATCAATCTTGGACTAATTTGCGCAATAATGATTCAATATTCGTCCGCTTTTGAATCGTTGTTGCGCAAAATCAGCGCCGCAGCGCTCGTCTCGGATTTTTTCAACACAATCCACCCACAGCGGACGTTCGCTCCAGCCGGTTGCGACCGCTTTGCCGAACGACTACTGTTTGACTCAAACAGAAAGTTCGCGGGGGCTATTCAAGCGGAACTCGCCGCGGGCTGTTCTCGTACAATTTCCTGCCCGTCACGCAGCTTTGCGCTCACGCCGATCGAGGAGTTTGGCAAAATTGGCCTGCTCAACGAGCTTGAATGCTGCGACAGCTTCTTCGCCCTTCATCGAGAAGTCCGGTTCCAAACCATCGCCAAGCCGCTCGAGCTGCATATTGTTCCATCCCATGAGGTGAAAAAGATTCAACTCGGGTTCCGGGGCTCGGAGAACTTCACCTGACAATAGTTTCGCGGCGATAGAGGGATCTGACAGAAATGGACGTCCCATGCCGATCAGGTCGAGCTCGCCGGATTTGAGGGCAGTCGTCATCGCGGGCACGCTGCGGAATCCCCCCGTGACCATGACAGGCATTTTGGCCACGGCGCGTACGGCAGCAGCAAACTCCAGAAAGTAGGCCTCCCGCTTGACCGTGCTGGATTTGCGACCATCAATGCCCTCATCCTTCAGCGACGCTCCAACCTGCTTGGGTTGCTCGAGCGAACCGCCGGAAAGCTCGAGGAGATCGAGCGACGAGCCGTTCAGCCATGTCACGAGCTGAATACATTCTGCATTGGTAAAACCGCCTTTTTGAAAGTCCGATGCGTTGAGCTTTATGCTGACCGGGAAGTCGGGTCCAACCGCGCTGCGTACTGCTGCAATGGTTTCGATTAGGAATCGCGAACGGTTCTCGAGGGAGCCGCCCCATCGATCGGTGCGAACATTGGACAGCGGGCTCAAGAACTGTGATGGCAGATAGCCATGGGCTGCGTGAATTTGTACGCCCGTGAAGCCGGCTGCCTTCGTGAGCCGAGCGGTCGTTGCGAACTGCGAAATCGCCCGTTCAATCTCACGCTCGGTCATAGCCCTGGGCTTTGCGAAGGAAAAACCGATTCCCCGGACGACATCGATTTCCACGCTTGATGGAGCCAGAGGTTCATTGTTGATTGCGCTGTCCACCTGACGTCCGGTGTGACTGATCTGCGCCCAGTAATGTGCTCCCTGCGACCGGCCGGCAGCGACCATTCTCTTCAGCGCTGGAACACCGCTCTCATCCTCAAGCACTACGTTGCCAGGGCGCTCGAGATGCCAGCGGTCGACCTGGATGTTGCCCGACAGCAAGAGGCCGGCTCCGCTCGACGCCCACCGCATGTAGAGAGTTTCCAACCTCGCGGTGGCGAAGTTGTCTGCATCCGCAAGTCCTTCACTCATCGCCGCTTTGGCAAGGCGGTTGGAAAGAACCGTTCCGGACGGAAGTCTAAGCGGCGCTGCCAGCGAACTCGTCATGGTGTCCTCGTTGAGGTTGGTGTCGACGAAATACGAACTCGAGCTTCACGCCCTCGGGCCCCGGCACAAAAACCTGGCGCTCGCCGCTCTCCGGCAGGTCGCGCTCGAAATAGTCGAGACTGTGCTGTTGCAGGCGCACGATGAGCGCGTCATAGCCGGATCCGGAGAGCGCGACGTGGTCGACTACGCCGGTAGCACCTCTGAGATTGGTCCGGACATAGCCTCTTGTTAGATCGTCGTCAGCAGATGCGAGGTGGATGAGGGGGCGATCGCCGCTGTAGAGCCAGTGTCCGCCGAATGGGAAACTTGGGCGTGCTCCCTCCGTGAGTTCGGCTGCACATACCAAGAACTTGCGCATGCGCGCTACATCACTTGCGAGAATGAGTATGTGGTCGAGGTTCCAACTGTTCACGGGTCAACCCTTAGGCTCGGCGTCGAGCCCAAGTTGATTGATCGAACGATCGTAATAAATATCGTTGATTTAATAATATTCATTAGTAAAATAAATGAATGATCGATCGGCTAGATGACCTCAAACTATTTGCACTGATCGTCGAACGCGGTTCGCTCACCGCGGCAGCCCGTGAAATCGGTCTGTCACAGGGAGCGGTCTCGGTGCGCCTCGCAGCGCTGGAGAACGCGTTAAGCACGCAGCTTCTCCGGCGCACGACGCGTCGATTGCAACTCACCGAAGCGGGCGATCAATTCTATCAAACTGCCAGGCGCGTTCTCAGCGAGATCGATGATCTTGAGCAGTCACTTGCGGGCGATCGTGGCGAGCTGAAGGGTCCGATCCGAGTGACTGCGCCATGGGACATCGGCCGCAATCACCTGGCTCCGTCGATCAATGACTTTATCAACGCCAATCCGGGTCTCACGATTAGCCTGATGCTTTCGGACGCGACACTCGATTTAAACGAATATGGCGTAGACTTGGCTATACGATACGGTCGACTGCCCGACAGCTCTCTTCAACTCCGCCGCATCTCTACGAACAGGCGCTTGCCGGTGGCATCTCCAACTTATCTCGACCGCGTCGGCCGCCCAGCAAAACCGCAAGACCTTCTCGCGCGCAATTGCATCTCGCTCCTGCGTGACGTCGGTCGATTCGATCTGTGGCCGTTCGTCGTCAACGGCATCCCAAGCCAGCTCAAGGTCTCTGGTGATCGCGACGCCAATGACGGCGATCTGTTGCGGCGCTGGGCCATCGAGGGCAAAGGCATAATCCTCAAGTCCGCATGGGATGTTGCGCTTGATATTGAACGGGGCCTATTGGAGCCACTGCTGTTAGAGTATTGCCCAGTCGACGTCGATCTACAGATTGTATTGCCCGCGGCCCGCTCGCGACCAAAACGCGTCTCAGTCCTCTGCGACCACCTGGTCGCGACGTTGCGAGCCGTCGACAAGCGGCTCGAAGGTATTGGGCTCAAATCTGAGCAGGCGTAGCTAACAAACTTGGTAAGTCAATGTCCGGCTTCGACCCGAGGGGGATATTCGTATTCGGGGTTAGCTCGCAGCAAGACATTCTCATTAGTTCGCGGGTGTCAGCGTTTCGAGCGCGTGCGGGCGAGCTGTTTCAACAAAGCGATAACATCACCCTCATGTCCCATCGGCTTTGAGCCAGGAGCGACTGCGCGACCGAGCGCCATGCCAATCATTGCTTCCAGCGCAAGGCGATAAAACGCAACGTCGTCTGGATTGCGCCCGACCTTCGCAGCCAAATCCGCGTTCAGTTGTGGCGTCGCGGCCCGGCGAAAGCGTTCGATCACGGGGTCAAGTTCTTTTCGCAGAGCCGGATCATTGCGAGCGGCCATCCATACCTCAATGACAATCTTAAAATCCGGATGGCCGAAGCCCGCCCACGCGGTTTCGATATAGGCGGCCGCGGCATGGCGCGGATCGCCGCTTTCGGCTGCATTGCGCGAGCGTATGCCAATATCGGCGCAGACTTCCTCCAGCGTCGCCGCGAACAGCTCGGATAATCCGGAGAAGTGGTGAAACAGCGCGCCGCGCGTTACTCCCGCGCGGGCGCATACTTCGACAGCTGTGGTGCGGCCATAACCAGTGTCCATCAGCGACGCCCGGGCCGCTGCGATCAAGCGCGCCCGCATGGCCGCGCTGCGCTCTGCCTGGGTATTTGGCTCCTTGGTCTGGTTGCGAGTCCGAATAAGTTTGGCTATCATAACACATACATACATGAATGTATGTTATTTGCAAGCAGAGATTGTGGGAATGAACGCGGTCGTTGGCAACAGGTTCAAGGCATCAAACCGTCTCCAAACAGAGATAGCGCTCGACGCGAAAGCGGCGCGCGCTGCGTGCGGGATATCGCAGGCACAGGAGAAGCAAATCGCGCGCGACCTCGCACCAGCAATTGCGTGGCCGACACTGACGCTGGCCGTTGTTCTGCCATTGACGCTCGTCGCGGTGATGGCGCTCGGCTTTGTGAGAACACTTCCGCTGTGGGCCTGCACGCCTCTACTGGCGATTGTGTCTTATGCCCACTACACGCTGGTGCACGAGTCCATTCACGGAAACGTGGTGAGCAGTCCGCGCAACCTTGCCTGGGTCAACACCGTCGTTGGCTGGATCGGGTCGCTGGGGATGGGCGCGGGATGGCCGCCGCTACAGCGCACGCACGTCCTGCATCATTCCTTCACTAACACGGAACGCGATCCAGACATCATCGTAAAGGGAACGCTTGTCCAGCTACTTTTGAAGTGGCTAGTCATGATGCCGATGTCGCTGCTGCCGATGTTCGTCATGCGTCTCATCAGTCCTAACCGCTACAAGCAGATCGGGAGCATCCTTAGCCCATCCGAGATCATGCAATCGTCGGCGGTATCACTCTTCACACTTGCGCTGCTGGTGGCATCAATCGTGACCGGACATTTCGTTGACTGGCTGTGCCTGTGGTTTCTTCCGACCCGCCTGGGCATCCTGCTCCTGAATATCTTTTTCCAATGGCTGCCGCACCATCCGTTTGACCGAACAGAACGCTATCGCAACACCCGCATTAGTTTGTGGTTCGGTGGCACACTGGCGCTACTGCAGCAGAATCTGCATCTGATGCATCATCTTTGGCCGAGCGTACCTTTCTACAACTATGCGAAGCTCTATCGCGCATTGAAACCGGTTCTGCGAGCCGAAGGTTCGAGGATCGAAGGTTTGATGGTCGGCAAACACGCGCGCGCCATCGCGGACTAGCGACGGGTTCACCAAACTTTTTTGCGATTTCATTCAATCACGAAGCGGAGCCAGAACAGTGAGTAATCCCCAGAAGCAGTCGGAGCATTCGTCCGGAATCTTGGTAGAGGCCGAGGATTTTGCCAACTATGGCGGATGGGTGCTCGACTCACAGTTTGAGACGCAGATGGGTTCACCGTACCTGCTCGCCCATGGGCTCGGACGACCGGTAGCCGATGCGACAACTGTGATCGCCGTTGCAAATGCCGGCGAATACGAAGTGTGGGTGCGGGCGAAGGACTGGGTGCCGTCGCACCATCCGGGCCGGTTCACGCTGTCGATAAACGGCACCACGCTCGAAACAGAGTTCGGTGCGAACGGTAAGGACTGGTCCTGGCAGTCTGCAGGTAAGATCTCGCTTGCGAAGGGCGACGCAACGCTGGTCCTGCACGATCTAACGGGATTCGACGGCCGCTGCGACGCGATCTACTTCAGTAAAGACGGAGAGACGCCGCCGAATTCGGTAGATAGTGCGAGCCGCGCATGGCGCAAAAGGCTGCGCGGTTTGCCCGAAGCTCCAGCCAACGCCGGTGAGTATGACGTCGTTGTCGTTGGCGGCGGAGTATCCGGATGCGCGGCAGCTCTGACGGCCGCACGCCTCGGCCAACGCGTCGCGCTGATCCACGACCGCCCAGTCCTTGGCGGCAACGCGAGCAAGGAAATCGGCCTCATGCCGCGCGGCGCTCAAGGCACACTGTTGCAGGAGCTCGCGGCACGAACGGACGATGGCGATCTGGTGGCGCTGCAACTGCTCAGGGCTGAGCCGAACGCGACGGTATTTCTCGAGCATCGCATTGTCGCGGCGGCGCGCGAAGGCGACCGGATCGTTTCAGTGGACGCGGTGCAGGCACGCGGTGGACTGGAGCGCCGGTTTGCCGGAAAGATGTTCATCGACGCCAGCGGCGTGGCCGTGCTCGGAGTACTGGCCGGCGCAGAAACGATGTTCGGACGAGAGGGGCGGTCTGAGTACAACGAGCCCTATGCACCGGAAGAAGCGGACCGGATGCACCACGGAAACACGCTCTTTTTCCGCACGCGAATGGCGGATCATCCCGTTCCATTTCCGGATGTGCCCTGGGCAACCGAGGTATCGAAGGATTACGCCAATCTCAGCGGACAACTGATGAAGCCAGGCGCCGAGAACGGGGCCGGGCCGGTCGTCAATACGAACCCCGACACGCCCACCTTTCAGTTCAGCGCTGACCCGAGCCAGGCCTGGATGATGCAGTTCCCAGCCACGCACTACTGGGAGTATGGCCAATGGCTTGACCCCTACGAGTCGGGCGAACTCGTCCGGGACTACCTCATGCGGGCTCTCTACGGGACGTTTTCGAACGTTAAGAAGCTAGAACCGGAGCAATACGCCAACCTTGAGTTCGACTGGATGGCGTTCGTGGCGGCGCAAGGGGAGTTCCGGCGATACAAAGGCGATCACGTGCTCACGGAAAACGATATCCGCAACCATACGCGATACAATGACATGCTGGTATCAAACGACGGGTTCTTCTGCATCCACTGCGCGTGGAAGCCTGGTGAAGGGAAATACGATTTCCGTCTGAAAGACTGGATCATGGACCTTCGCGACCAAAAGCCATACGGCATCCCGTTCCGGTGCCTTTACTCAGCGAACACCGAGAACCTGCTGATGGCGGGCAAGCACATCAGCGTCACCCACGTCGCTGGCTCGTCGGTGAAGCTCATGGGCAACGGCGCGCAGCACGGTATTGCCACTGCGGCCGCGGCGTATCTCTGCAATGCCCACGACACTACGCCTCGCGGTCTTTACGACTCCCGCCTGGACGAGCTGATTGGGCTCGTCAGCAAACTCACTGGTCACAACCACGATCACGCGGCGACGCCGGCCAGCAAGTAGTTCGTGCCTGGTATGCGGAGGAGCTTGGATTCAACGGCGCGTGCGGCGGGAGAAAAATGACGGATCGCTATAGGGTTTCTCACTCTCAGTGCGGGGCCGGTCCGATTGGGTGCGGCACTTGAGCTGACACGTTTTCGCCGCTCGATGAGGCGTTTCGTAATCGTCGCAGCCGAATGCCCACCCGCCACCCATGGCGGACTTTCGTACTCTGCAGCCGCGCTTGCCTAACCGGCTGTCTTTCTGGAGCGATGGCGCGCGCGGAAAACTGTCAGATTCTCGCAATGAGCCCACGATGCAGACTTCGCTCGTCAAACTTTCTTGCAGTTCGGAAGTGTCCCGAGAGCCCCGCTTATGCTCGGTTACTGCCCGACTCCCGTGCCAACACACTCCACCAGATGCTGCTGCCAAAGTTCGAGAGCGGACTTCTTTTCGGGCAGATAGCCGTACCGGTTGTAGATGCCGGCAACGCCTGATTGGCTTCCCGAGATGTGGTTGAGCACACGTTCGATCACATGCGGAGCGACGCCCAGGCGAGCCATCGATGACGCCGCCGTGCGGCGAAGATCGTGGAACCACCAAGGCGGCATGGCGGACTTGCCATCTGCCTTGCGGTACTCGTTGATCAGTTTGTCGAGACGACGTTTGACGCGACCATAACCCGAGATCGGACGCGGCGCTTCGGCAACTTCCAACGTCGAACGTTTGCGGGCGTCAGCCGCGGCGTGCCCCAGTTTGGCCGGCGACTTATGTTTCTTCATCGCCGGAAACACATACGGATTGTCGGTCTGCTTCGGCAGCGCGGCGAGGAGTTCTAGTGCGATGGAGGGGAGTGGCACCTCGTTGGCAACGCCGTTCTTGGAACGCTCCTTGGGCACCGTCCACATCGCGTTGACGAGATCCAAATCCTCCCAGCGCATGTGGCCCACTTCATCCCGGCGCTGAGCCGTGATCAAAAGCAGCTTGCCGACGTGCCCAAACGGGTAGCCCAGGGCGTCAAAAGCCCGCCAAATATAGTCCAACTCGTCATCGCTCAGGACGCGATCCCTAGAGACTTCCTTGCCTGGTGGCTTAAGTCCTGCGGCCGGCGACGTGGCCAGAATGTCCCGCTCGATGCACCAGTTGAAGAACCTGCGCATAAGCGCCAACACCCGGTTCGCGCGCACCGGTGACGCCCGATCGCAAACACGGTCCAAGACCTCGATGACGTCGCGCCTGTTGATCGCCGTGATCTTCTTGAACTTCCAGTGGGGAATGAGCTCGTTCTGGATGTCGCTTTCCTGGCGTTTCCAGCCCTTGTTGTTTTCCTTGGCGTAACGCTCGATGAACTCCACCGCGACCGCGGGGAAGAATTGTCCGTCTACGGGTGTGATCGAGCGAGGTTCCGGGTCCTTGCCCTCTGCGATCTGCTCAAACGCGCCCTTCGCGAGCTTGCGTGCAGCAGCGAGCGAAAGAGCAGGGTAGGGACCAAGGGTGAGCCTTCTCTTGGGAGCTTTGCGTCCTCCCATCCGGTACATCACAACCCAGCTCTTGCGGCCATTGGCGGTCACCCGCAGACCGAAGCGAGGCAGCAGTGAGTCCCAAATCTCGAGCCGTCCCGACTTGGGCGCCTTGATGCGCTCAACTCCCAAATCGGTCAGTCGTTGACGCAAGGGCTGCTCTCCGTTACTCGGGACCGCGCAAGCTCACGCTGCGGTAGATCCTGTGACGCTGAACCTTACAACAAACCCAATCAGGGTACCACCCGGGGTCCCCGGACGGGTCGTTCACGGATGTTCGTCCACGTTCCAGAATGTGCGTTTACTTGATACATATCAATTAGTTGTAGCAAAACCCGCGCACTCCAAACGTTCCGCGATGTTCCGCCAGGTGTCGCATTCTCTTCGCCATCATAATCCCTTGGTCGGCGGTTCAAATCCGTCCGCTGCTACCATCCGTCTTCGATGAGGTGGCCGTGCTGACGAAGACCGCTCCGACCATCGACGATGTCCGCGCCGCGGCCAAGCTCATCCAGGGTGCGGTCGAGCGCACGCCCACCCGTCACTCCGACACGCTGTCGCGCATCACCGGCGCCGACATCCATCTCAAATTCGAGAACCTGCAATATACCGCCTCGTTCAAGGAGCGCGGCGCGCTGAACAAGCTCCTGTCATTGAGCGATGAGGAGAAAAAGCGCGGCGTCGCGGCGATGTCCGCCGGCAACCATGCGCAGGGCGTCGCCTATCATGGCGGCCGCCTCGGCATTCCGGTCACCATCGTGATGCCGGAAGGAACGCCCTTCACCAAGGTCAAGCACACCAAGGATTTCGGCGCCCGCGTCCTGGTCGAAGGCGCGACGCTGACCGAATGCTACGCGCGCGCAACCGAGATCGCGCGCAGCGAAGGACTGACCTTCGTGCATCCCTACGACGATCCGGTGGTGATCGCGGGCCAGGGAACGGTCGCGCTCGAGATGCTGGCCGACGCCAAGGAACCGCTCGACGTGCTCGTCGTCCCGATCGGCGGCGGCGGACTGATCTCCGGCATCGCCATCGCCGCCAAGGCGATCAATCCGGCGATCGAGATCTACGGCGTGCAGACGCGCGCCTATCCCTCCATGTACGACGTCTTCAAGAGCGCCAATCTGCCGTCCGCAGGACAGACGATCGCCGAGGGCATCGCGGTCAAGGAGCCGGGGCTTTTGACGCGCGAGATCGTCAAGAGCCGCGTGCAGGACATTCTTCTCGTCGACGACATGCAGATCGAGCAGGCGCTCGCCGCGCTGCTCGAAATCGAGAAGACGGTGGTCGAGGGCGCGGGCGCCGCGGCCTACGCCGCCGTCGCGGAGAACAAGGAACGGTTCGCGGGCCGCAAGGTCGGCATCGTCCTGTCGGGCGGCAACATCGACATGCGCCTCCTGTCGAACGTCATCCTGCGCGAGCTTTCGCGCGAAGGCCGCATCCTGTCGCTCGAGGTGATGATCGAGGACCGCCCCGGGCTGCTGGCGCGCATCGCCAGCCTCGTCGGCGACGCGGGCGGCAACATCCTCGAGGTCAGTCACAACCGCATGATGACGGACACGCCGGTAAAGTCGGCCTATCTCGAGATGGTGATCGAGGCGCGCGACGCCGCCCATGCCGAGGAAATCCGCGCCGGACTGCGCAACGCCGGCTTCACCCTGAGAACCTGAACCGCTTGCACGGCACCGGCCGGGCTTGCCTTTCTCCTCGAATATAGATATCCATCTAATTAGATTGATGTCTATGGAGAGCGGAATGGGCGACGATAGCGCCACGCTATTGGCCTTTTTCAAGGCCCTGGCGAACGAGAGCAGGCTGCGGATCGTCGGTTTCCTGGCGGCGCGCGAGCGCAGCGTGCAGGAGCTGGCGGACCTGCTGAATCTCAAGGAGCCGACGGTGTCGCACCACCTCGCCGTGCTGCGCGAGATCGGCCTCGTCAGCGCGCGCGCGGACGGCACCACGCGCTGGCATGCGCTCGATCCCGACATGCTGCGGCGGATGAACCGCAAGCTGCTCGACGACCGCAAGGTGGTGTCGCTGTCGAAGGCGCAGACGGAGCCGGACGAACGGATCCTGTCGGGCTTCGTCGACGAGGCGGGCCGCCTGAAATCGATTCCCGCCGCCCGCAAGAAGCGCGTCGTCGTCCTGAAATGGCTCGTGCGGCAGTTCGAGAACGGCCGGCGCTACCGCGAAGCCGAGGTCAACGAGATCATCCAGCACCGTCATTGGGACAGCGCCACGCTGCGCCGCGAGCTCGTCGGTCACAAGATGATGGCGCGCAGCGGCGGAGTCTATTGGCGAACGCCCGAAGCGGAATGGCGCGAGACGGATTCCTCGGGACGCTATTGAGCCGATCGTTGCTCAGCGGCGCGTGCGGGCCCGGCGCGCGCGCTTCGGCGGCGTCTTGAGCAGCGCGCGGATCTTGCCCGCATCCTTGGGTGTCGCGGGATTATAGACCACCATGCTGAGATCGGGCCGGCCGTCGACGGCGAAGGCGGAGATTTCCATCGCCAGCGGCCCGGCCGCCGCATGGTGCAGGATCTTGACGGCATCGCCGTGTCTCAGCACGTCGTTTTCGCGCCACAACTCCGCGAAGTCGGGACTGGTCGCGCACAGTTCGTCGACCAGCGACTGCACGCTGCGGGCGGCGCCGGCGCGCGCCACATCGGCGCGAAACGACGCCACCACATATCGCGCGACGCTGCGCCAGTCGGGCTGGTTCTCGCGAACGCGCTTGTCCCGGAACATCATGCGCAGCACGTTGCGCTGGCCGTCGGGCAGCATGCTGTAGTCGGTCAGCACCGCCGCGGCCGCCTTGTTCCACGCGATCACGTCCCAGGTGGCGGTGCGAATGAAGGCCGGACTGTGCTCCAACGTGTCGAGCAGGCGCTGCAGGCGCGGCGTGATGCCGTCGGGCGCGCGATAGCGGACCTCGGGCGGGCGCCCCAGTCCGAGCAGGAGCAGATGCTCGCGCTCGACATCGGTCAGCATCATCGCGCCGGCGATGCGCTCGAGCACGTCGGCCGACGGCGCGCCGCCGCGACCCTGCTCGAGCCAGGTGTACCAGGTGGCGCTGACATGGGCGCGCTGGGCGACTTCTTCGCGCCGCAGGCCCGGCGTCCGCCGCCGCTTCAGGGGAAAACCGAACGCCGCGGGATCGAGTTTGGCGCGCCGATCCTTCAGATAGGCGCCGAGGCGGTTTGCATCCGTCATCCTGTTAGCCTCTATACCAGTATAATCTCACTACTTTACCCGAATACGAACCGTACCAATATCCCTCGCGACCGAAAAGAGAGTGTCTCGCATGCGCGTATTCGTCACCGGCGCCGCCGGATTCATCGGCACGGCCACCACCAGGGAATTGATCGCCAACGGCCATGAGGTGCTGGGCCTCGCCCGCTCCGACGCCAACGTCGCGGCGCTCGAGAAGATGGGCGCCAGCGTCCATCGCGGCTCGCTCGAGGATCTCGACAGCCTGCGCCAGGGCGCGCGGGAGACCGACGGCACGATCCACCTCGCCTTCATTCACGATTTCTCCCGGTTCGCGGAGAACGGGCAGGTCGACAAGCGCGCCATCGAGGCGATGGGCGACGCCCTGGCAGGCACGAACAAACCGTTCATCGCCACCTCGGGAACGGGACTCGTCGCGCCGGGCGGCCTGGTCACGGAAGACATGCGACCGCCAGCGGCCGCCAACGCTCCGCGCGTCTCCGAGCAGGTGGGCCTCGCCTATGCGGCGCGCGGCGTGCGCGCGATGGCGATAAGGCTGCCGCAGGTCCATGGCGGCGACGGCGCGGCTGGTCTGGTAACCTATCTGCTCGAGATCGCGAAGCAGACCCGCGTCGTCGCCTATGTCGATGACGGTAGCGCCCGCTGGCCGTCGGCACACCGGCTCGACGTTGCGCGTCTGTACCGGCTCGCGCTGGAGAAAGGCGCCGCGGGCGCCATCTATCATGCGGTGGCGGAAGAAGGCGTGCCCATGCGCCAGATC
>Ga0335080_10002475_pt1 | contig 18423 bp, 15 predicted proteins | sample Lox_Sample_34_FD_206720 | JGI IMG/M metagenome (GOLD analysis project Ga0335080, IMG submission 206720) | Soil microbial communities from Loxahatchee National Wildlife Refuge, Florida, United States - Lox_Sample_3.4 | ecosystem: Environmental > Terrestrial > Soil > Wetlands | place: USA...
CGGAGGGTGGCCGCGCACGCCCAGGAAAACGGGATAGATGACGTCAGGCTGTGATTGATCGAAGCAGTTCAACAGACGGCTGATGGTGGCCGGTCTGACGAGGGGGATATCTACCGGGAGGACGAAAAATGCCGCCACATCACTCTCTATGGTTGCCAGCCCGGCTGTTACCGAAGAAAACATCCCTTCCCGGTAGCTAGGATTGACTACGTCGGGAACACCAAGCCGCGCCAGTATGGCTTCCAGCTCTTCGCCCCGGTGTCCGGTCACGACCCGGATATCTTCGATTCCCGTCTTGCGGAACAGGGCGACGCACCTTTCCAAGGGCGTGACCCCGCCCAGGGGAAGGAGCGGCTTGAAGTCGCCCATCCGCTCGGAGAAGCCAGCTGCGAGCACTATGGCGGCTACTCGGCCGGCCACTAATCCACCATTCCGGCACGCACCTGGATCAGTTCCGCAACGATGCTGACAGCGATCTCCTCCGGGGTCTCGGCATCGATGGCAAGCCCGATCGGCGCATGCACCCTCGCCAGGTCATCACTGGTAAATCCCTTGCCCATCAGCTCATGATAGATGAGGTCCCGCTTCCGTTTGCTGCCGATCATGCCGATGTAACCCGCCTCCGTTTTGAGGGCCTGTTCCAGGACCGTCTTGTCATGGAGATGTCCCCTGGTAAGGATCACCAGGTAGCTGTCCCGGTCGATTTCGAGCCCTTCGAAGGCCTGGTGGAACGATGGGACCACGTTGATGCCGTCGGCATTTGGAAAACGGTCGGCATTGGCGAAATCGGGGCGGTCGTCCAGCACCACCGTGCGGAAATCGACGATGTGCGCCAGTTCGGCCACCGGCCGTGATACGTGTCCCGCGCCGAAAAGATAGACGGTGCCGGGAAGGACCGTGGGCTCCACGAAGAACCTCTTCTCCTCCCTGGCCAGCGCAAGGGGATGTTTCGCCCTGGCCGATTCTGCGGTGATGTCGGCGAGCAGGGAGTCAGGACCGGGGAAATTGCCAAGTGTAACCTCGTCCGCCTGCACCAGGCACCACGCCATACGCCGAACCATCTCGCCGGTAGTGTCGATGGTCTTGATCAGGAAGCCCTTGTGCCTCTTCTGAAGAAGGAGAATGAGCTCCTTGAGTTCCCTGATATTGTCCGGATCGGCCAGGAGCAGTTCGAGAAGTATCTCCATCTTGCCGCCGCAGATCATCCGGTCTGTGGCGGCAGCATCCGCACCGGTAAACTCGACGGTTTCGGTCAATGCTTTCCCGGTATTGAAGACCTCGCGGGCAAGCTTCTGGGCGTGGAACTCCACCAGACCGCCGCCGATTGTGCCGACGACGGCGCCCCCCGGACGGACCACCATCTTGGTCCCCACGGACCTGGGGGTGGAGCCGCTGTGGCCGATGACCGTCGCCAGGACCAGGTCTTCACCCTCTTCCAGGAGATGGCAGATGCTCTGCAATTGCTTTATCATATTAGTCCCCCCCGATACGATTGTCGTGTATGATCTTCTTCGCCACACCGGCGTAAAGCTTCTCGCCGTCTACGAAACCGATTGTCCCGATGGCCAGTGAACCAGATGCGACGGCTTCTCCTATGGCAGGCAGGTCAAGAAGGGCCGCCCGTATCATTTGCGCCGCTGCTTCGTCAGTATTCCACATCTGGATGTCCAGCGCAAGGAGGTCTCTGCCGTCGCCATCCATCACTGTTGCCCGGTAATCTACGAGACCGGTTATTGAGTAGAGCGCCTCGGAAAGATCGGCGCTCTCCAGACAGGTGTTATTACCAATAAGCTTCCTGTCGCCGAGCCGTCCCCGCACATGGTCGAGGCGGCGCAGCACGGTTCCGCAAGGGCAGGGCTCGGCAATGAAGCGGGCCAGGTCGCCCGTGCGATAGCGGATAAGCGGCATGCCTGCGCGGGTCAGGGTAGTGAAGACCACCTCACCAACTTCGCCATCGGGCAATGGACGGCCGGCTACGGGATCGACAATCTCGAAATAGAGGTCCGCCTCCCGCAAATGGTAGCCGGACAACGAACGGCAGTCCACACCGCCACCCAGCCCTGTTTCGGTCATCCCGTAGTGATTGAACACCGGGCAGCCCCAGACCCGTTCGATCTCGCGAATAACCGCGTCCGGCACATAGTCGGCGCTCAGAAGAACGCTTCTGATCTGGCCTTGGGTAAGCTTGCATGCTCCAGGGTGCCTGACCAGCGCCAGTACCTGGCCGGGCAAGCCGACCAGCGAGGTGATATCCAGGTCTGCGATTGTGGCGAGGGTCGCGGCCGGGTCCCGCACAGGCCCGTGGACGATCCCGGTGACGTCCATCCGCTTAAGCCCCTTGATCAGGAGGTCACCGACGCTGCCGGGAAGCTCGCCGGGCATGAGGACCAGCACCCTGTCCCCAGGCCCCACCAGCGTGGACATGCCGTGCTGGAAGAAATCGATTGTCAACCCCAAGTCCGCGGATGTGAAGTGGATACGCTTGGGGGCCGCCGTGGTGCCCGAGCTGGCCAGGGTCACCACCCGCTCGATCTCTCCCATGGGGACACAGATAAAACGGCGATCATCTTCGATGATATCTGTGGGGAATGTGAAGGGGAGACAGGCGAGGTCCGCAAGAGTACGGATATCGTTTTCACTGAAGCCCGCCAGGCTCTTTCTATAGAACGGACTTGCAGCGCGGACGCGGGAGATTGTTTCTCTGAGCTTTCCCAGCTGGTAAGCCTCAAGGAGCGGACGGGTGAGCGGTTCCGCCGCTTTCAGGCAGATCTTGCTTTTTATCCAGGGTTCGAGGGGAGAGAGCGGGATCAAAATTTCTCCCGATAGAGCGGCGTCCCATCGGCACTTGTCAGGTTGTAGAGGCAGAACGGCACCATGCGGCCATCAGGGGCGGCCACATGGATGCAGCACTCCTGGACGCGCTCCAGGTCAAGGCTCCAGACATCCTGGAAGGACATGGCGGAGATGGCGAAGGTATTGGCGCGGTGGTCCTCCAGGAAATCATCCAGGCTGTCCTTTGTCGCGCAACAGGATACTGGTTTCGGCGCGGCCCACTGGTTTGCGACAAAGGATACCGCTTTGCCTGTGCCGAGGCTCTCCGGTTCGCTGCCGCAGCACCCTGAAGTCTGTTTGCTGAGCGGCTTGAGCGAACCGTCAGCCTGGCGCAGGAAATTTCCGTGGAAAGAACAGAACGGATGCTCGCAACCCGGCGGGATAAAATGATCGACCATGATAAGGCCGTCGGTCTGCTTCTCGATGGCCCGCATCAGGTCAGGGAGGGTGAAACGCTTTTCCGCTGGTGGAGGCTCGGGATGACGGCCGAAATAGGCCGCCGGCTGGAAATGTACCCCGCGCACAGCGGGCGCATGCTCCAGGGCGAGCTTGAGAATGGCGCCGACATTGTCAGTATTCACATCCTTGACTACGGTCGGCACCAGGACTACCCCCAACCCTGCGGCGGCACAGTTTTCAATGGCGGCAAGCTTCTGCTCCAGCAGCTCCCTCCCCCTGATCACCCGGTAGATGTGGTCATCGGTCCCGTCGAACTGCAGAAAAACAGAAAACAGCCCGGCCCGTCTCAGAGCAACCGCATAGTCGGGGTTCTTCGCAAGCTTCATGCCGTTGGTGTTGAGCTGGATAAAAGGGAATCCGCTACCGCGCCCAAGGGCGATGATTTCAGCTAGATCGTCGCGCATGGTGGGCTCGCCGCCGGAAAGCTGAACGATGTTGTGCGGACCGCTCTTTGCCATGGCCGTGTGGAACAGTCTGGCAAGGTCAGCGAGGGAGGGATCGGGCGTGGTGCTGCTTCCGCTTGTCGCGAAACAGAAGTTGCAGGAGAGGTTGCAGCGGGAAGTGACCTCTATCAGGACGGTGCATGATTCCTGACGGTGCCCGGCGCAGATGCCGCAGTCAAAGGGGCAGCCGTGGCCCGAGCCCGGGCGGGGAGAGGAAGGCCGCACCACCCCTTTCGGCCGGGACCAACCGGCCGGATCGGGGCCGCCACGCCAGACGACCGATTGGAACCGGCCGTGATCCGGACAATCCTTGATGAGGAAGACATCTTCACCTTCTTGTCGCCGCAACGCCTGAATCCTTTTCAGGCAGCGAGGGCAGAGGCTCATTGTTTCTTTTTCGAGATGACTCAAATCTCACCTGCCCACGGTAACGTCGTAACCGCCCGTCCTCAACAGCTCCAGCACCTTGGCATACGTTTGCGCCACGACTTCGCCGCAGCGCTGGCGGATCTCTGAGCGGTCGCCGATGATCGCTTCACAGGTAACGTCCCCGTAACGCTTGCCGAAGGTTTGCTCGAACCAGTCCCCAAGGTCCTTCAGCATGTATTTGAGGTTGTCGTCTTCGTTTTCATTATCGTTCCCTTTCCCGGCATAAAGACCGAGAAAACAGGCGGCGCCGGTGAGGGTGCCGCAGAAACCGTTATTGAACCCGGAACCATGCGCCAGTCCACCCATGGCCCTCACCAAGTCGGGATTGCTCTTCCCCTGCGACTCCAGGGCCAGAATCAGAAGGATCTGGCTGCAGTAATAGCCGTGATAGTCCAGTTCCATGATCCGCAATAATGTCTGGTCCATGTTGACCTCTCGGATTAATCTTTCCGTGCCACCAGCAGATAATACCCCGGCCGCTGATAACCGTCACCGGCCTTCTTATATTCCCCGCAAAATACCGCGGACGCGACATCGGCGAGAACCAGCCGCGCCGCCAGTTCCTTGAGAAGCGGGGTATGATCCTCCCAGAAGAGGACGGTGAAACCGCTTTCTTCGAGCATCTTCTTTGTAACGGGGTAAGCAACGGCCCCCTTCAGGCAGCCGTCCGTACTGTTTTCCCCGTGGCACTGGTTTTCTCCGGACTCTCGCATATATACATCGCTCAGGATCAATCGGCCTCCCGGGCGGAGGATTCTGCAGAACTCCGTTAGTGCGCATTCCGCATCAGGCAGGAGGGAGAGAACGCATTCGCAGAGGATGCCATCTAATGATTCGTCGCCGAAGGGGAGCCGTTCAGCATTGCCAAGGACCAGGGGCAATGATGCGACGCGCGATTTTCCATCGCGCAACAGTCGTGAAGACATGTCCACGCCGGCCGCATTAAGATGATGGTGGTCCCTCAGGTATTCGACGCTGGCGCCGGAGCCGCACCCCACATCCAGAAGCCGTGCACTGTCCGGAAAGGAGCAGAACTCCAGTGCACGGGCAGTAAGCTCCACCCCCCCCGGTCTGATGGCCGGGCCGGTTACGGCATGAAGCTCTGCGGATTCATAATTCACTTATCCTCCAAAATTCGTTCCGCCTCGGCCATTTTCCCCGTCGCCAGATCCTCGGGGATCATGACGAGACCGCAGGAGGTACAGGCGGGGAGGGGGACCTCGAAGTTTCCTTTCATGTAGGTGAAGGCAACCTTCACTATTTCCAGCGGCGTACCGCAGGAAGCGCAGCTCCAGGCTGAACTTTCTTCCGGCTGATTGCTCATGGCTTTATCCCTGCTATCTGCATGCGATGGCTGTAAGCATTATGGATGGTGTAACCATTATCGGCAGGCGAGTACTCCACCCAGAAGGTCACATTCCCGCTCTGTTGATACGCCAGAAAGTGGCCGGTATCGGCATTCTTCAGCCGTTTTCCCGTTTCTTCCGCCTGGTGTATCACCTGCCGGATATCGTTTTCCAGGATGCGCCGGTCATCGATCCTTCTGCGCACCTCATCCGATATGGACAGTTTGATATTTTCATACTCTTCCATCTGCGCTTCTCCCTTTTCTCCATGTTCGGCAAGCACGGCATCCCTGACGAGAGAACGGTTATTTCTACGCTCTGACCAGGATATCCAGCCGCGTCCCGCCGGGTCGGTCCCGTCATGGTCCGGAAAAACAAGCTCCAGAAGATGGGCAGTCCGCTTTCCCGCTGCAGCCAGATTGTCGCGGCACATGGCACAGTAGGCGATGTAGTCATTGTCGCTCACCTTAGTGTGGTAGTAGACCGTGTCGGCGCTTTCCCGAAGCCTTGTCCTGAACCATCCCTGAGGGGCTGTAACAGTGGAGGGTGGCGAAGTACCGGCCTTCACCGCTCGATGGGCAATGACATCCCTGGCAAGGCCCGGATTGGCGTTAAACATGAGACCGCCGAAACCGCAGCACTCAGGCTTTTCGCCGCTCAGGGGGAGTTCCTCCACGACGAAGTCAAGTCCCTTGATGATACGCCGCACGCTCTCCTTGGTCTGCGGGTCCTTGCGGGTAATGCAGGGGTCGGCGACCGAAACGGTGGAGCCTGTCAACCGCTCCGCTAAGGAGGACGCGCCAACGGGGAGGCCGATATCCTCCATCACCTCCCAGATGGATTGGGTCTCCATCTCCGGGATCCGCTCCGTGAAGAGGGAGCGGCAGGTGGAGCATGCGGTGATGACCTTCGGGCTTCCCATTTCATCCCATTGCTGGCGGAGCTTCGCAATTGAAGCCTTGAATAGGTCTTCCCGCCCTGCCCAGAACGCGGGTGCGCCGCAGCAGCCCAGCATGATACCAACGCCGCCCGCGAGCTTTTCCCGCAGATAGCGGTACGATGTCAGCACCGGGAGGGGCGAGGTGGCGCAGAGCTGGCAGCTGGGGAAGTAAAGCCAGGCGCTCTTCTCGCCCCCAGGTTCGTGGCGAAGGAGAGCGAAACTGTCACCATTCGCATGCGCCATGTCACTGAGCGCGAACTCATGGAAGGAGGCTGGCATGAATTTTCGCTCATTCATGGTACGGCGCGCCTGAAGGCAGAGGTCACCCATGTAGAAATCGTTGGGGCAGACGGTCTCGCAGAGGCCGCAGGTGGAGCAGGAATTGACAAACTGGTTCTTCGTGTGCGCCCTGCCGTGCATGACGTACTCGTTGTTGAATATCTGGCGGGCGTACTTCTTCGGGTACCCCTCGAAGCGCTCGAGGTAGAGACAGACCTTGACGCACTCCATGCATTCGCACTGGATGCAGCGTCCAGCCTCGGCCAGTGCCTCTTCGCTGCTGTAACCGGCATCCCCAGCCGTCGGGATGATGCGGGGCACGGGTTCGATCTCCGCGATACTGGTGAAGAGCCGGGTGGAGAACGGCCCTTCATTTTCCCGGCCGGTGGAGAGCTGCACATTCTGGATAAAGCGCTCAATGGAAAGGGCACCCTTCCTCCCGTGGAGTGCCTCGGTGACCGGGGAGAAAGCGCTGGAGAATCGCGTCCCGCCGCCGGCGAAAACATCATCCTCCCCTGTAGCGCCGGTGGCCGGGTCAATAACGATCTCGCCGCTGTCATCGCGGGTGAGAGGAAGGTCGCACCCGGCCATCGCCTCGCGGTCCATGAAGATGGCGTCGAACTCGCTGCGCAGCCGGGCAAAGGCCGCCTCGTCCAGGACAGCGCCGTAACGGAACTCGCCACCCAAGGTCTCCAGCACCGCGATCTCCTCACGGACAACATCGGGCGGCAGGATATCCGCCGGATATTCCAGCAGAGAACCGCCGAGAAGCCCGCCCGCCTCCACGATCGTTACTCTGAACCCCTTTTTGAGCAGGTCCCAGGCGGCACAGAGGCCGGCGAAACCGCCGCCGAGAACGGCGACCCGCTTGTCTCTCCGGGCAAGGGGCTGGATGCGCGCCCTGGTGGTTGTGTTCTCCACGCAGCGACGTTCCAGGAGGCCGATGGCGATGGGCGCTTCTACCTGGTCCCGCTTGCATCTGCGCTCGCAAGGGTGATCACAGATCCGTCCCAGGATGCCGGGAAAAGGCATGGTCCTGGCGAGGACCTGGAAAGCGGCATCCACGTCCCCCCGGGCCATCTCCTTCACGAACAGACGCGCGTCCACATGTATCGGACAGGTCGCCGTGCACTCCGGCGGCTCCTCCTGGATGCATTTGTTTTCCCATTGTTGGAGTTCGTCTTTTTCCATGACGTGTCAAACGATCCTAATCTAAAAACGGCGATTGCCGCAAGCCCTTTTCGGACTTCCGGCAATCGCCGACTCGTTGTTGAAACAGAGCTACTTCTTTTTCGGTTCGATGGTGTCGATCCCTCCCTGCGACATGTAGCCGTCGGCAAGGGCGTCTGCCACATCATAGGCCTTCTTGTCCGACTTGAGCCCCTTGAGCACCTTTTCCGGGTAGGCCGGGATAGCGCGGATGCGTACGCCGCAGGCGTCGTGGATGGCGTTGATGATGGAGACGTGGGGCGATGTGAGCGGTCCCTCGCCGACGCCGGCCTGGCCGAAGGCGCCGTCCGGGCGCGGGTTTTCCACGTAGATCAGCTCCATGTCGTCCGGTATGTCCTTGATGAAGGGGAACCCTGAGCCCATCAGGGTGATGTGCTTGTCCAGCTTCTCGAAATCCTCGGTGAGGGCCAGGCCCACACCCTGTGCGAGACCACCGTAAACCTGGCCGTCCACGGTGCCGCGGTTGGTGATGGTGCCGTTGTCGCCGGCATAGATCATCCTTTCCACGGTCACCTTGCCGGTGGTGATGTCCACGGCCACCTCGGAGACGAACAGGGCATACATGTAGATGCAGAATGGTTTCCCCTGGCCGTTGTCGTCCTGGTGGGTGCAGGGGGTGGTCCAGCTCCCCTCATACTTGGTCGGCAGGTTCTCTTTCTTCATCTCGTCATAGGTGCGGAAGCCGCCGTCAGGCTTCTTCATAGCGTCCAGGAGCATACGGCAGGCGGCGACGATGGCGTTGCCGGTGACCACGTTCTGGCGGCTCCCGCCGGAGGGACCGCTGTTGGGAGTGAGGCTCGTATCGTTCATGCAGAGCTTGATCTGCGAGGGCTTCAGATTGAGGGCGCGCAGCGCCTCATGGGCGAAGGCCACGGTGCCGGCGTCGGAGCCCTGGCCGTGGTCTTCCCAGCAGTTGCCGATCATGACGTCGCCGTCGGGAAGGAGCTCGGCCCAGGCGCCTGACGAATCGGGGCCGTCGAGACCGCAGCCGTATATTCCCAGCGACACGCCGACCCCCCGCTTGACGGTGTCGGTCGTCTTCAATTTGGCCCTGGCGACAGCCTCCTGGTACTTGGGACGCATCAAATCGAACATCTCCTCAAAGCAGAACACCTCGGGGACCTGGCCGGTGGGGGTGGTGGCGCCGGGGCGGTAGATGTTCTTGTAGCGGAACTCGAAGGGGTCGAAACCGGCTTTCCTGGCCAGCTCGTCCACCAGCGATTCGGAGAGGAAGAAGCTCTGGGGCGATCCGTAGGCCCGGAAAGCGGAGCCCCAGCCGTGGTTTGTGGCGACCGTGCGGCCCACGTAGCGAAGGTTTTTCAGGTCGTAACCGGCGCCGATGAACTGGGTGCCGCGCAGGGTTACCAAGTCGCCGAATTCGGAGTAGGGGCCATGGTCGCATGACCAGTCCGCCTCCAGGGCGAGCATCTTCCCTTCCGCGTCGCATCCCAGGGTCCCCTTCAGCCAGAAGGGGGAGCGCTTGCCGGTGTAAGTCTGCTGCTGGTACCAGTCGTAGCCCAGGAAGCAGGGACGGCCGGTGGCGAGCGCCGCGGCGCCAACCAGCGCCTCCATGGTGGGGCTGAACTTGTAGCCGAAGGTGGCGCCAGTGGGGTTTGCCACCAGGACGATCTGGTCCGGCTCCACGCCCAGGCCGGGGGCGATCATGTAGAGGTGGAGATGGGCGGCGATGGTCTTGGAGTGGATAACGACCCGGTTCTGCTCGTCGATGTAAGCGAAACCCACGTCCGGTTCAAGGGGCATATGCGGCTGGCGTTGCAGGTAGTACTCGCCGGAAATCGTGTGAGCCGCCTTCTCCAGGATCGGTTTGACATCGTCCCCCTTGTTGTTGTAGCAGGTATAATAGACGTTCGGGGTGCCCGGGTGGATCTCGATGGCGTCGTCAGCCATGGCCGCCGGAGCATTCATATATGCGGGGAGAACCTCCAGGTCCACCTTCACCTTTTCGGCGGCCGCCTTGGCGTTCTCTTTGGTATCGGCGCAGACGATGGCGACCACGTCGCCGTACTGGTAGATCTTGTCGTCGTTCAGGATCGGCCGATCCCAGCCGTCCCCCTTGTTGGTGGGGAAGGTGATGAGGCCGGTGATGCGGTTGCGCCCCTTGACGTCCTTGTGGGTGACGACCTTGAAGACGCCCGGCATCTTTTCCGCCTCGGAGGTGTCGATCCCCTTGATGTTGGCGTGGGAGACCCGCGGCTGAACCAGGGCGCACTGGAGGGTGTTTTCGGGGAGCTGGGTCCCCATGTCCTCGCCGAAATCCCAGAGGCCGCAGACCTTGGCCAGGAATGTGGGGCGGGGGATGCGGGTCCCGTACACGCGGCCGTCTGCGGGCGGCTTGTATTCCAGGGCCTGGTCGGTCATCTCGCCGCGCAGTACCCTGGCCGCGTCCATGACCGCGTCCACGATCATGCTGTAGCCGGTGCAGCGGCAGGCATTGCGGTGCTTCTGGAACCAGTCGCGGACGTCCTGGCGGGTGGGGTTCAGGTTCTGGTCCAGGAGCGCCTTGGCGGAGACGATGAAGCCGGGGGTGCAGAAGCCGCATTGGAGCGCGTGGTGGAAGATGAAGGCTTTTTGGATCGGATGAAGGTTTAGGGGGGTGCCGATCCCTTCGATGGTGGTTATCTTCGCCCAGTTCTCCACCCGCTTCATCCTGATGACGCAGGAGCGGACCAGCTTGCCGTCCAGGATCACGTTGCACGCCCCGCACATGCCATTGCCGCAGCCGACCTTGGTTCCGGTCAGATGGAGCTGCCTGCGCAGTACATCGGACAAGAGGGCCTCCTGCTCGACAATCAGGGTCCGTTCGATGCCATTAACGTTCAATACCTTTTTCACCATTCCCATACCGTAACCTCCATTATTTGTTGAATATATGCATGCAAACCAGCCGATTTTATTGGCTTGTCAGTGGCTATGGCATCCTCCGCAGCTTCTTTCTCCCTCATTACCGTCGCACGGTCCTTCCAGGTCACTATGCAGGACTTCAAGCTCGGGGAGGGCCTGGCGCGCGAACAGTTCCATATTTTCCCGCACCGACGTGCTTTCCGCCTGGAAGACCCGGAAGCCGCACATATTCATGGTTCGCAGCGCATCGTCGCCGATCCCCTCCACCACGATACCGTCCAGTTTCTGGTCGCGCAGGGCCATGAAGGGATTGCAGCCCGCATAAAGCTTCTCCGGGTCGCAGTTGGCGATTACATGGCTGTGCATGCTTGCCGTATTGACAACAAGAAACCGCGGGGCCGAGGCGAAATGGCCGTAGATCGCGCTGTCTAGTCCTTCGGCGGTTATGATGGGGAAACATAATTTCATACGTAGAATCTCTCTTAAACGTTGTAGGGGCGGCACTTGCTCCGCCCGATTGGGGCGCGGCAAGCTGCAAGCTTCGCCCCTACGGAAGATTGATTACCAGCGCCTGGCCGGTGGGTAGATAGATCGGTTTCTGCCGTTTATCGGCGAAAAATTCATCCACGGCTTTTCTAACGCCGGGGCAGGTGGCGAACCCGTAATCGTCGAAGAGCATAGTTGCTCCGTGTGCCAGGCGCGGGTAAAAGAAGGCGCATGAATCATGGACCGATCTGTACATATCCGCGTCAACATGGACGAAACAATATGAGCCAGAAGCGGCATCACCGCCGGCGGATTCGGGAAAAACCCCCGGATGAAAGAGTACCTCCGTGAATCCATCAAGAAATTTCTTCACTTCGGGAAGGGATGTGTCCGCAAAATCCCCTTCACGATGGAAATCGATCCTCTCGGCAACAGCGGGGGCGCCGCGGAATGTGTCAAAGAGATGAAGGCACTTTCCCCGGGCCGAACATACCGACGCCAGGAGATAGGCAGTCCCTCCCCGGTAGACCCCCACCTCGGCAGCATCGCCGGGGAGGCATGCGGCCGCGCCAGCAAACTGGTGCAGCACCTGCAGCCTGTCGGAGCTAAAGAGCGTGCGGCCGCCGATACGATCGCAAACCTTTTGGAAATCTTTGTCAAGATCGGCAAGCGGAAGCGGCGTGACGCAGACATCCTCGAAATCGACTAGCTCGGTCAGGCCGTAATCGATGAGGCGCTCGCGAACCTGGGCATAACCGGGGCCGACGGCAACGAGTACCCGGAAAGAATGCGGCGGAAGAGTAGTAAGATAATCCGGGTCGAGCACCGGCAGGTTCCCGATCTTGTTTCCCCTTTTGGCTGGATCGCTGTCGATGAAACAGTGAATACCGCTGTTATCGCCGCTTTTCTCAAGGGTCCTTAGGAGCATTCGCCCCTTGTTGCCGGCGCCGAAAATAATCAGCAGCGGCCGGTTCGTCAAAACCCGTTCATGACCACGGATACCCTTTTCAGTAAAACTTGATATTTCCATATTTGAATTTGATGAATAAACCTTTCTACGGTGCCACCATAAGAGCACGAAGCATGCCAATTTCAGAACAATGTTTTTATATCGACGGATAGCTCAATAAACAGCAGGCAGATGCCAGAATGGGCTACCTGAAAAACCTGATTGTTTAATTAGTTAATTGTCTGCCGGAAAACCATTAAATAGCGTTTAAGTTATTGGGTTGGTCGGTATTCACCGATTAATCCGGATTAACAATTTACATGGTTGTAACAGAAGAGGGCGACCGGCATTCGGAGTTGTTTCAAAATGGAGCAATATTAAGTTGTTATAATCTGAAAACGTTCCGAAAAAACGCATTATGAATTGATTTGACAAGCGGATTTTGCTAGTTTAGACAAAACGAACACATTCATGGAGATGTTTTTGGATCGTTTTCCCCTGGTCAGCATGGTAAAGATCAACCGGGCGCGTATAGAGTTCTTCTCGCGTGGCACGGTACCGTCCGGTCTTGTCCCCGATTTCATCGTCAATTCCTGGAAACGGTCCGCCGCCAAAGGGGTGGACGCCGAGGGCAAATCCTGGGACATACCGGCGATCGAAGCGGACGAACTGGCCTGCATGAAGGAAAAGAACAGTGAACTGCTGATACATTCCCTGCCGGTCATCGAAAACCTTTATGAGCAGATCATCCATACCTCCAGCATGGTCCTTCTGACCGATGCCACCGGTGTAGTGCTCCATACGGTAGGCGATCCGGATTTTATTGACAAGGCCCGCAAGGTTTCTCTGCAACCGGGCGGCATGTGGTCGGAAGATATCCGTGGCACCAACGCCATCGGCACCGCGCTGTTTGAGCAGACTCCCATAGTTGTTCACAATGTCGAGCATTTCTCGACTGCCAACCATTTTCTCACTTGTTCCGCCTCGCCGATTTTCGACCCTCAGGGGAGGATACTGGGGATACTTGACGTGTCGGGCGACGGTCGCGCGCAGCAGCAGCACACCATGGCTCTGGTGCGGATCTCGGCGCAGCAGATAGAAAACCAGATGTTCTCGTCGGGTTTCGAACAGGAGGTTGTGCTTCACTTTCATGTCAGGCCCGAGTTCATCGGGACGCTTTACGAGGGGATCGCCGTGTTTTCACAGGACGGACGTTTTATCGCCGCCAACCGGAGCGCCCTCCTTCATCTCGGCATCGACCGCTTTCAGGCCCAGGCCCAGAACTTTTCAACTCTCTTCGATGCTTCGCTGAATACCCTTATCGAGCAGCCCAGCCCCTTTCTCCAGCCCATCCGGCAACTTCGCACCAAAAGCGGTTTCACCATCTATTGCCGCGCGAAATCAGGGGCCTTCGGGACGTCGAAGGGTAAAAGCGGCGCTGGTCAAACGCTATTCGTCTCTCCACCGGCGGCGTCACCCGAGGGGCGTCAGCCGCTCCTGGAAGAGCTGGATCTGGGCGACGCAGGCATGCGCAAGATTATCGCCAAGGTGCGCAAGGTGCTGGTGCACGACATTCCGGTCCTCATCGAGGGGGAATCGGGGACTGGGAAGGAGCTGTTCGCCCGGGCGATGCACTACAGCGGATCACGTTATGCGGGCCAGTTCGTGGCGCTCAACTGTGCCGCGCTTCCTGACGGGCTCATCGAGGCGGAGCTGTTCGGCTACCGGGAAGGGGCCTTTACCGGTGCCAGGCGAAAGGGGCACATCGGCAAAATCAGGCAAGCGGACGGCGGGACTCTGTTCCTGGACGAGATCGGCGATATGCCACTGCAGCTCCAGGCGAGGCTTCTCAGGGTCCTGCAGGAGCGGGTGGTCTATCCGCTGGGGGGGACCGATTGCTATCAGGTGGATTTCGCCCTGGTCTGCGCCACCAACCGCAAGATCCGCGAGGAAGTTGCGGCCGGGCGGTTCCGGGAAGACCTCTATTACCGGATCAACGGGCTCCTCATGACCATGCCGCGCCTCTGTGAGAGAGAAGACCGGCTGGCACTGGCCGGCGACATCATCAACAAGCTGGCCGGTTACAGGGGAGGAATCAGGCTAAGCCGCGAAGTGGTGGATATCTTCGCAAACCATCCATGGCCCGGCAACATCAGGCAGATGCACAACGTCCTCCGCACGGCGGTGGCGCTTCTGGGCCATGACGAAGAGATTAACGTCGAACATCTCCCCGAGGATTTTCTGGAGCAGTACCAGCCCCATTATGGCGCGTCGGGCGGGCGTATCAAAATGGGATCGATACCTGCCGCAGAGATTGAGCCGGCCAGTCTGGAACACCTGGAGATACGGGCTATACGCAGGGCCGTGGAGGAGTGCGGCGGTAACATTTCCGCCGCGGCGCGCCGGCTCAGGATCAGCAGGAACAAGTTGTATCGGCGGCTGCAGGAGTAAAGGAGTTTCTCATCCGGGGTTTCCGGATGGAAACTAATTAACGGATTGACCTTGAAAGGGAATTGTTGTATTAATTACGCGTAATTAAATTTAATTGCAACGGAGCGAGGGATTGAATTGTCGCCCTTCGACATTTTTTGATCGAGCGGAAGCCGTCCTGACCGGAATTATACCGGCGGGCGGTTTTTCTTTTTTCAAGCGATCCGGCAGTTCAGACACCCCCTGAATCCACTGTTGAAAGGAGGCAGCAGAATGAAGGTATTGTTTACCTGTGTCATCATCCTGATGTTGGCTTTCGCAACTCCCTTTCCGGCCATGGCGGGTGTCGATGTGAGCATCGGTATTTCGCTTCCACCACCCATCGTATTTCCTTCACCCCCCCCGGTGATTGTGATGCCTGAAGCCAGCGATGTCTATGTCGCTCCCAACGTTAATGTTGACCTCTTTTTCTGGAACGGCTGGTGGTGGCGTCCATGGCGGGGCGGCTGGTACCGGTCCCATTATTATGACCGGGGCTGGGCATTTTACAACAATGTCCCAAGCTTCTATTATGATGTGGATCCGGGATGGAGAGGGTTCTACCGGGCACATGCCTGGTACGGTCACCCCTGGAATTATGCACTGGTTCCTCACCAGGAGCTTGTCAATAACTGGAGGAGCTGGCATGATACAAGGAGATGGGAGCATGAGGGGTCATGGGGCATCCAGAATTATCAGCCCAGGCCGCTTCAAGAAAGGCATGACCTGAGGCTCCAGAGACAGGCCGAATATCAACGCCGTCCCGAGGTCCTGCAATTCCAGAAACAACATAATCTGACCCAGATGAACAAGCAGCATCTTGAGAGCACTTATAAAGAGCCGCAATTCACGAAGCAGAATCAGCTGCAGGGTGTTCAGTCGGGGGGGCATCAGCATTACAAATTGGATGATAAGCCGCGGGTTGAGGGTTATCAGAATCAGCCGCATTTCAAGAAGGTGAATCAGGGCGCGCAGTTTCAGAATCAGCAGCATCTCAAGCTGCAAAATCAGCCCAGGGTCGAACAATACCAGAAACCGCAGCTTGAGCAGCATCATGGCAGGATCGAAGGTGCGCAAGTGGAGCATAAAAAGTTTTGACGGCTTGCTAACGGCTGTTCAGTGAAGATTATTTTACAGTGTCGGGGAGAGGGGAAATGTTCGATTCCCTTTGAAACTTAATTGGCCGCCTCGTTCAGCTATTGCTGACAGGCGGTTTTTTTCATAACCATCCGGCTCGTCCTGCTTTAAAATACATGCATGGGGAGGCATCATGGATAATCCCGACGTAACGGAAAAATACGGGAGGTTTGTTGATGACTACAACAGCGGCTGCGACAGGGCGACTCTCTGCGCCAAATACCGGCTGGTGGAGGACAAGTACGATTCCTTCCTGGAATTCCTGAAGCGGAAGGGGTATGTTCTGATCGGCACCGTGGCGCAATCCGCCTCGAGCTCCGAGATCGGTTACCAGATCATCGGGGATGATCTGCAATTTGTGGAGATTGAGCTGGACCCTGGCGAAACGGCGATCGCCGAGGCCGGAGCCATGATGTATCTGGACTCGTGGATCGAGATGGAGACCATTTTCGGAGACGGCAGCGCCTCGTCCCAGGGTGTTATGGAGAGGGTCTTCGGGGCAGGCAAGAGGGTCCTGAGTGGCGCATCGCTCTTCATGACAGCCTTTACCAATCGCGGACCGACCAGGAGCAGGGTGGCGTTTGCAGCCCCCTATCCGGGTAAGATCGTACCCCTGGATCTTGGGCAAATGGGGGGTGAGATGATCTGCCAGAAGGAAGCGTTCCTCTGCGCGGCCAGGGGGATTTCCATCGGCATAGCTTTTCAGAAGAAGCTCGGTGTCGCGATCTTCGGCGGTGAAGGGTTCATCATGCAGCGCCTGACGGGTAGCGGCATGGCCTTCGTCCACGCCGGCGGGACCTTGGTGCGAAAGGACCTGCAACCGGGGGAGACGCTCAAGGTTGATGCCGGCTGCCTGGTTGCCCTGCAACCGGGGGTAAATTTCGATATCCAGTTCGTCGGAGGAATAAAGAACGCGCTGTTCGGAGGGGAGGGGCTCTTTTTCGCGACGCTCACCGGACCGGGCACAGTATGGCTGCAATCCCTGCCATTTACCCGTCTGGTCGCCGTCATCAATGCCCGCCTGCCCCGTGCCTCAGGTGGCGACAGCGTCTCCATCGGCTCAGGCGCCCCCGCAAAAGACACCGCCACCATTCTCGGCGGGATCGGCGGGGTGCTGGGAGGGCTATTCGGCGACAAAGGCAATGATTGATGGCTTCGCAAAAAGTCCATATGCGGCGTTGCGCTCAAGCCTTGTCACTGCGGCGTACTAATATGTACGCCTCATTCCTAGTACCATGTAACAGTTGCGTTTTCGTATAATATGTGCCATATTGGCGGAAACTCTCTCAAGGAGGCCGCCGTGGCACCAAGATATCGAGTTACTCTAACAGCAGAGGAGCGCAACGAGCTTGAAGAATTGACGCGGCGAGAGAAACTTTCCGCCAGAGTATTTATCCATGCCCGTGCATTGTTGCTCTGTGACGCCGGTCCAGATGGTCCTGCTTGGCAGGTCTCTGATGCTGCAACAGCTCTTGGGGTAACCAGTCGTACCATTGAACACGTGAAGCAGCGCTTTGTAGAGGAGGGACTGGAGGCAGCTCTTGAGCGCAAGCCAACAGATAAGCCTCCACGTGATGTCAAGTTTGATGGCGCTTTTGAGGCGAAACTGATTGCGCTGGCCTGTTCAGATGCCCCGGAGGGGCAAGCTCGATGGACGGTTCGACTTCTTGCCGACAAGGCTGTTGAGCTTAACTTCTCCGAATCCGTATCGCACATGACCGTACAGCGGGTCCTAAAAAAAACGAACTTAAGCCTCATCTCAGCAAGTACTGGAAAATCCCGCCGGAAGGGAACGCAGCCTTTGTAGCTGCGATGGAAGACCTTCTGGAGGTTTACCATCTTCCATATGACCCTGACTATCCGGTGGTATGTATGGATGAATCCTGCAGGCAAATGATCGGGGAAGTCCGCGAGCCAATCGGGTGTGCACCGGGCCGACCGGCGCGTATTGACGATGAATATGTCCGAAATGGTGTGGCGGAAATCTTTATGGAAGTTGAACCGTTGGCCGGCAAAAGACACGTGGCGGTCACGGAACGTCGTACCAGACGTGATTGGGCTTTGCAGATCAAGGAAATGCTTGATGAGCGCTATCCGCATGCGATCAAGGTACGTTTGGTTATGGACAATCTGAACACTCACTCAATAGCCTCGTTCTATGAAACCTTCGAGCCCCGGGAAGCCAGACGGCTAGCGGAACGCCTGGAAATTCATTATACTCCCAAACATGGGAGTTGGCTGAACATGGCAGAGATCGAACTCAGCGTCCTGAAGGGGCAATGTCTTAATCGGCGAATTCCCGACATGGCCACGATGCAGGCAGAAGTGGCCACATGGGAAAACCACAGAAACAACAGGACGAAGAAAATCAATTGGCAATTCACCACGTCGGACGCTCGGATTAAGCTGAAGCGTCTTTATCCGAAATTGTAGCTGTTACGTGGTACTAGCGCGTTCGCCCAGCGCGTTGACTCATAATAAAAGGTAACCGAAGGATAGGAATCGTTGCTTCAAGTTTGAGGTAACCGAAGCGTGTAGAAAATGATCTTCAGTTTTTCTTCG
>Ga0335080_10002476_pt1 | contig 18423 bp, 16 predicted proteins | sample Lox_Sample_34_FD_206720 | JGI IMG/M metagenome (GOLD analysis project Ga0335080, IMG submission 206720) | Soil microbial communities from Loxahatchee National Wildlife Refuge, Florida, United States - Lox_Sample_3.4 | ecosystem: Environmental > Terrestrial > Soil > Wetlands | place: USA...
TGTCGGGCTTCGCGGTCTTCGACTTGGCGGACGCCGCATTGCCGTCGGCAAGCTTGTCGCCCGCTTTAATGTTCTCAGCCTTGTTGTCGCCGATCTTGGTGTCCGACGTGGCGGTGGCCGGCGACGCGATCGCCGGCGCGGCGGCGCCGGATGAGGCGAACAGGATCGCCTGCACACCGGCGCGATAGGCGGACTCATCGGTGGGACGCAGGTCGAGGGCGAGGCGGATCGGTTGCGATCCTTCGGCCGGCAGCAGACGTGCATCGGTCACCGCGGCCGGCGCCGCGAGATCGAGCACGATGCGCGAGGTGCCGGCCTTGAAGAGGCCATAGCGTAAGGCTGCAACCAGGCCGCGGCCCTGCAGCTTCCGCCCTTCCGGAACCTGCCACGCGACCTCGGAGAGATCGATGACGATGCGGTTGGGATCGGCCAGGGCGAAGACGCGATACTCGGCCTGATCCGAGAGGCTGAGCTCGACATGGGTCAGGTTCGGCTCGACGCCGAGCTTCGCGCCGGTGACCGCTGGCTTCGCTTCGGCAGGCGCTGCGATGGCCAGCAGCACGAGGAAAACTATCCCCGTCAGCCAGAGGAAAACCCGCCGCAGATCGCGCATTTAGTCCAAACTCCCGAGAGAAGACTCAAAGTATAGCCCTATAACTCCCTGTGAATCAAGAGAATCCTGACCCAGACACCGGCTCGTGATCGCCCGCGAAAATGCCTCTGGGATTGTCATTGTCACGGTTTACGCGGGTCACTATTCTGCCGGGGATTTGGTTAAGGAAACGCGCGACCGGCACTATGACCGGAGCCGCCTCCAAAGCCGGGTCTTGGCCGCTTCGGCTGAGGGATTGTCGCCGCAAGGCAAAGCAGCTCGACCTGCGGCATCCCGGGCGAAACGGCTTCAGTGGCGCCACCTGCGCGACCCGTGACGGGCTTCTTCCCGCCGGACCTCCGCACCGTGACGCTGTTCGCCACAGGTAGACATGAAACACACCTGGAATTCACCAACCCAATTTGCGCTGCCGCCTGCGGCCGCCCCGGTTGACACCCGAGGCGCAGCCTGGCGCGCGCTGGAGCATTTCACGCATGGCCAAAACAATGCTGATCGATGCCACCCACCCGGAGGAAACACGGGTCGCGGTGGTGGACGGAAAGAAACTTGAGGAATTCGACGTCGAAATAGCCGGTCGCCGGCCGCTCAAGGGAAACATCTATCTCGCCAAGGTCACGCGGGTCGAGCCGTCGCTCCAGGCCTGCTTCGTCGAGTACGGCGGCAACCGCCACGGCTTCCTGGCCTTCAGCGAAATCCATCCCGACTACTATCGGATTCCGATCGCCGACCGCGAGGCGCTGATCCGCGAGACGCAAGCGGCGCTGGACGACCATGAGCACGACCGCCGCGAGCGGCCGCGCCGCGGCAAGTCCAGGCGCGCGGACGCCGATCAGGGTCAGCGCGAAGATGATCATCATGGCGATGAGCATCCGGAGAGCGATCATGGGCACCAGGCCCACGATCACGACGACCACGCCCATCACGACCATGAACCTGACGACCACGCCCATGAGGACCAGGTCGATCATGACGAGCACGCGTCTCACGACGACGACGTCTCCGTGGCGAGCGGCGAAACGCCGACCGAGGATCGGGCCTTTGAATCCGATCTCCCCGGGCCGGCGATCGGCACGCCGACCGAGGCCGAGCCTGCTCCTGCCACGTGGGAATCCGCCGACCCGGCGATGCCGCTGCTCTCGCACCAGGAGGTGCTGCGCCAGGATCTGAACGAGGACGGAACGCAGGGCGAAACGCTCGGGCATGAGGCAGGCGAGACCGATGCCGGCGCCCTCCCCGCCACCGGCGACGCCGACTTGCCGCCGCCGTCGCAGGGCGAGCTGGTTGAGGTGGCGGTCCCCGAAGAAGTCTTCGACACCGTCGGCGGCAGCGAGCCCGCGCGCGACGACGACCCGGAGGTCGATGAGGAGAACGCCCGCCGCCGCCGGCAGCGCGCCTTGCGCCGCTACAAGATCCAGGAAGTCATCAAGCGCCGGCAGATCCTGCTGGTGCAGGTGACCAAGGAGGAGCGCGGCAACAAGGGTGCGGCGCTCACCACCTACCTCTCGCTGGCCGGCCGCTATTGCGTGCTGATGCCGAACACCGATCGCGGCGGCGGCATCTCGCGCCGCATCACCAGCCTCAACGACCGCAAGCGCCTGAAGGGCATCGTCGACGACCTCGACGTTCCGGAAGGCATGGCGGTCATCGTGCGCACCGCAGGCAGCGAACGCAGCAAGCCGGAAGTGAAGCGCGACTTCGAATACCTGATGCGGCTCTGGGACGAGATCCGCGAGACCACGCTGAAGTCGTCCGCGCCGGCGCTGATCTATGAGGAAGCCAGCCTGATCAAGCGCTCGATCCGCGACCTCTACACTCGCGACATGGGCGACATCGTAGTGGCCGGCATCGAGGGCTACAAGCAGGCGAAGTCGTTCATGCGGATGCTGACGCCGAGCCACGCCAAGCGCGTCCAGCTCTATCGCGACGCATCGATCCCGCTGTTCCAGCGCTATCAGGTCGAGGCGCAGCTGGCGGCGATCCACAACCCGGTCGTCCATCTGCGCTCCGGCGGCTACATCGTCCTCAACCAGACCGAGGCGCTGGTCGCGATCGACGTCAACTCGGGCCGCGCCACCAAGGAGCGCAACATCGAGGAGACCGCGCTCAAGACCAACGCCGAGGCGGCGGAGGAGATCGCGCGCCAGCTCCGCCTGCGCGACCTTGCCGGCCTGATCGTGATCGATTTCATCGACATGGAGGAAGGCCGCAACAATGCGGCGGTCGAGCGGCGGATGAAGGAGTCGCTCCGGAACGATCGGGCGCGGATCCAGATCGGCCGGATCAGCTCGTTCGGCCTCCTGGAAATGTCGCGCCAGCGGCTGCATCCGAGCCTGCAGGAAGCCTCGACCGAGATCTGCCCGCATTGCCGCGGCTCGGGCCGGATCCGCTCGGTGGATTCGACCGCGCTCCACGTCCTCCGCATGGTGGAGGAGGAGATCACCAAGACCTTCAGCCCGGGCGTCTCGGTGTTCGCCCCGACGCCGGTGGCGCTCTACATCCTCAATCAAAAGCGGACCGCGCTCTCCCAGCTTGAGATGCGCCGCGGCGTCCGCATCTACATCAACGGCGACGACACCCTGACGCCGCCCGACTTCCGCCTGGATCGGATCAAGCAGCTGGCGCCGGGCGAGGAATTGCCGCCGGCGCCGGCGCCGGTCCCGCTGCCGGCCGACGCCGAGATCGATCTCGAGGAGGACGTGGTCGAGGAGGTCGACGAGGAAGCCGAAGCCGCGGCGGAAGCCGGAGCCGAGGTCGAAGGCGCAGCGACCGCCGAAGCAGGCGACGAAGAGCAAGGCGGCCGTGGCCGTCGGCGTCGCCGGCGGCGGCGCGGGCGCGGCGGCCGGTTCAGCGCCGACGAGTTCACCGAATCCGCGGAGCGCAGCGGCGGCGAGGCGCCGGCCGTGACCGCCGATCTCCCGGCTCCCGATCTTGCCCGGGGCGCGGAAGCACCGGCATCCGACGACGTGGGTTCAGCCGAGACCGGCGGGGCCGAGGAGTCGGAGGATGAGGGCGAGGAAGGTGCGGGAGCAGCCGGCGATGGCGATCCTTCGCGCCGCCGGCGTCGCCGCGGACGGCGCGGCGGGCGTCGGCGCTCGCGGCGCGGTCAAGAGCAGTCGGGTGAGCCCGGCGGCGCCGAGGGCTTCGAAACCGCCGGCGAGAACGGCGAAGGCTTCACTCCGGACACCGGCCTGAGCGGCGGCGAGCAGCCAGCCGTTCCGGAGGATTCCGAGGCGCTGCCGCCGCAATGGCGCCAGCCCGCGGCCCCGGCAGTGACAAGCTGGGACCACCCGGCCGAGCCTCGACCGGCGATCGAGCGGGCGAGCCTGCCGGCGGCGGAAGAGCCGGCGGCCGCACCCGTGGAATCCTCCTCCTCCCCGGTCACGATGATCGAGATCGGCGGGCCGGGCGGCGAAAGTGCGGCCCGGGCCGAAGGTTCCGAGGACAGCGCAAGCGAGCAGAGCCGGCGCCGCGGCTGGTGGCGACGGTTGATCGAATAGGACCACCCGCCGTCGCATCCGCATCATTGATGGACAACCATCGACGAACCGTAGCCGCGAGACGTTAGAATACGACCCCGGCTCCGGACGGCCACGGTGCGAAGCGCGCCTTGCGTGGCGCCCGGGCGGGATGAGGGCGAGCGGATGGCGAATGCGGCACCGGAGCAGAAGGAGCAACGGCGACGGCGGCGATGGCCGTCGGTCCTGCTCCTGGCGCTGCTGGTCCTGGTGGTCGCCGGCATCACGCTGCGCGAGCAGATCGCGGCCTGGGCGGCGACCGAGGCGCTGAAGATCCGGTACGGATTGCCGGCCCAGCTGAAGATCGACCAGATCGGACGCGACCAGGCGCGGATCGCCTCGATCTCGCTCGGCTCCGGCGCGCAGTTCACGGCCTCGGACATCACGCTGCAGTTCCATGCCGCCGAGATGCGCATCGACCGCATCGAGATCGGCCGGATCGAGATCCACGCGCGCTACGACGGCCACGAGCTCACCCTCGGCGAGCTCGATCCGATGCTGCGGGAACTGACCGCACCGGACGGCGGCAGCGACCCCGCACCCCTGCCCTCCATCATCCTGCACAAGATCGTCACCACCGTGGACACGCCTCTCGGCAGCTTGAGCGGCGACGGCATGGCGACCATCGACCAGGGTGTCATCTACAGCCAGTTCACCTTGAGCGAGCCGGAGCAACGCTCCGCCATTCACCTCGATCTCAATGCCGCGCTCAGCAACCAGTCGCCCCAGCCCCAGGGCAAGGTGACGGCGGACTTGAAGGCAAACTCGGCGCTGTGGGAGATCCTCGACCTGCCGCCGCCGGATGCAGGCACGCTGCAGCTCAGCGCGCAGCTCAAGGTGCCGACCACCGATGCGCCGAGCGGCATCCGCCTTGCGACCGGTTCGGTGATGTTCGCGTCCGACTGGACCATCACCGGGGGCGGCCTCTCCTGGGCGGGCCAGCCGGCTCCCATCGACCTGCAAGGCACCGGCCGCGCGGTCCTCTCGGAGCGCCGCCTGGAAGTTCCCAAGTTCGACTTGAAGACGACCGGCGGATGGTCGCCGGATTCCACCATCCATCTGCAGGGCTCGGCGCTTGCCGACCTCGCAGCCGGGCAATCCCCCACGGCCCCTTCGGTGCAGGCCACGATCGATCTCGCGGCGCAGACCAAGCAGGCGGCGTTCGGCTCGATCCAGGCGAAGGCGCCGACGCTCGATCTCGGCCTTCAGCTGCAATACGCCGACAACACGCTGCAGATCAGGCCGAGCCGCGACGGTTCGGTCAAGCTCGCCCAGGCGGCGATCGGACCAGCGCTCAAGTTCAACAAGCCGGTGACGCTGACGCTGAAGAAGACCGACGACAGCATGCTCAACCTGCCGATCCCGCCGATGAACGGCGATCCCATCGAGGGCACGATCACGCTCGGCATGCCAGGCGCGGAACTGACCCTGCCCTCGCTGCCGGCGCCGGTGCAGGTCTCAGTCCCGAGCGGCGTGCTCGCCTTCACCTATGAGCCCGACTCTCCCTTCCACTATTCCTTCGACGCGAAGAACGCCGCGGTCACGCTCGATCAGCCGGCCGCCGCGGTGAAGAACCTGGCGATCGGGCTCAAGGGCGATGGCGGCAAGCTCGACGTCAGCCTCAATTCGCCGACGGCCAACGGGCCCGGCAACCTCAGCCCGGGCACCCTGGACGGCAAGGCGACGCTCGACGGCAACAAGCTCTCCGCCAACGCAAAGTTCACCTCAATCGTCGCCAAGACGGCGCTCACGGCGAAGGGCGGCTACGACCTCGGCAGCGGCAAGGGCCGGTTCGACATCGAGCTGCCGCCGGTCGCCTTCGCGCCGGGCGGATTGCAGCCCGGCACGCTCCTTCCGGGCCTCAAGATCTGGACCGAGAACGTCACCGGGACGGTCGCCGCCAAGGGACCGATCCTGATCGACAAGGGCGATGTGACCTCGCAGATCGCAATCAACCTGCAGGGCCTGACCGGCAAGTTCGGGCCGATCAGCCTCCGGAATCTCAATTCGGTCGTGGAGGTCGATCGCATCTGGCCGCTCACCACCGCCGCCGATCAGATCGTGTCGATCGAGCTCGCCGATGTCGGCCTGCCGCTGACCAACGGCCTGATCCGGTTCAAGGTCGATGACGGCAGCAGCCTCTCGCTCGCCGAGAGTCGGCTGGAGATGATGAGCGGGCACGTGACCCTCGACCCGGTCACGCTGAAGCTCGGCGCGCCGGCACAGCAGATCCATCTGAATGTGGACAAGATCGCGGTCCATCGGCTGTTCGAGCTGTTTGCCGTGGCCGGCCTCGACGGCGACGGCATCCTCTCCGGCGAGATCCCCGTGACCCTGTTTCCGGCCGGGCTCGCGATCGACCATGCGAAGCTGGCGGCGGAGGCGCCGGGTCATCTCCGCTACGACCCGGCCCAGGCCCCGGCCGCGCTCGCCAATGCCGGCGGCAGCGTTAAGATGGCGCTCTCCGCCCTCTCCGACTTCCATTACGACAGGCTGGAAATTGATCTGGATCGCGCCGCCACGGGCGATACCGAGCTGGGCTTGCACATCGCCGGCCGCAATCCCAGCTTTTACAATGGTTACCCGGTGGAGTTCAATTTATCGGTCACCGGACGGCTGGACGAGGCGCTCCGCAAGGGCTTGGCCGGCTATCAAGTGCCGGATATGATCCGTGAGAGGCTGAAGTCGTTCAACCACTGAAGGGCCGCAGGGTGTCTTCCTCTCGAATTCCGGCGCAGGGCGCCGTCGTGTCTCTCCTTCCGGCGGCGCTGGTCCTGTGCTTCGGAATGGCGGCCTGCAACCCGACCGTGAAGGTCGAGGCGCCGGATAAACCGATCGTGATCAATCTCAACGTCAAGATCGAGCAGGAAGTGCGCGTCAAGGTCGATAAAGACGTAGAGAGCCTGGTGAACGACAATCCCAACCTGTTCTGAAGCTGACCCCGTTAGAGACAATGACCGATATCCGCACTCCACGTTCTTGGAATTCCTGGCTGAAGGCTGCCTTCGCCGCGCTGCTGCTGGCGGTGATGCTGCCATTGGCCGCCGCCCATGCCGATCCGCTGGACGATGCCCGTTCGGCCGGCCTGGTGGGCGAGCGTCCCGACGGCTATGTCGATGCGGTGACGCCGAGCCCGACGCCGCAGATCCAGCAGCTGATCAGCAACATCAACGCTCAGCGCCGCTCGGCCTATCAGACGCTGGCGGCGCAGAAGGGCGTGCCGGTCGAGGAAGTCGGCGCGCTCGCCGCCGAGAAGACCATCTCCCAGAGGCTGAAGCCCGGCTGGTACTACATGAACAGCGCCGGCCAATGGGTCAAGAAATAGGCGCACCCGCCTGAATGGCATCCCTGCCCGGCAACATCGACGAGGCCCAGGCGCTTCTCAAGGCCGGCAGCTACGTCGCCGACCGTAGCCTGGCGACCGCGGTGTTCCTGGCGCTGAAGCTCGGCCGCCCGCTGTTCCTCGAAGGCGAGGCCGGTGTCGGCAAGACCGAGATTGCCAAGGTGCTCGCCGAGACGCTCGGCCGCAATCTCGTCCGCCTGCAATGCTACGAGGGCCTCGACGTCGCTTCCGCGGTCTATGAGTGGAACTACGCGCGGCAGATGATCGAAATCCGCCTCGCCGAGGCGGCGCATGAGGAGAGCAAGGAGCGGCTCGCCGCCGACATCTTCTCCGAGCGGTTTCTCATCAAGCGGCCGCTGCTGCAGGCGCTGGAGCCCGACCCCAGGGGTGCCCCCGTGCTGCTGATCGACGAACTCGACCGCACCGACGAGCCGTTCGAGGCCTTCCTGCTGGAGCTGCTGTCGGATTTCCAGGTGACGATCCCGGAGATCGGCGCGGTGAAGGCTGCGGCGAAGCCGATCGTGGTCATCACCTCCAACCGCACCCGCGAGATCCACGATGCGCTGAAGCGCCGCTGCTTCTACTACTGGGTCGATTATCCCGACGCCGAGCGCGAGCTCGCGATCCTCCGCACCAAGGTGCCGGGCGCCGGGCTCGACCTCTCCAAGGAGGTCGTGGCCTTCGTGCAGAAGCTGCGGCAGCGCGATCTCTTCAAGCTGCCGGGCGTCGCCGAGACCATCGACTGGACCGACGCCCTGGTGCAACTCGACCAGGTGGCGCTCAGCACGGGCGCGATCGACAACAGCCTCGGCGCGCTCTTGAAGTACCAGGACGACATCGCGCGCATCCGCGGCAGCGAGGCGGCGGCGATCCTGGAGCAGGTCCGCGCCGAGATGACTTCGGCGGCGGCGACCAAGCTGCTGCAGCATTGACCGAGCCCACGGAAACCCGACACGCCGGCCGCAGCCGTTTCGCGCAGAACATCCTGCTGTTCGCCCGCACGCTCCGCGCGGCCGGCTTGCCGATCGGTCCCGGCAAGGTGATCGACGCCGTCGAGGCCGTGAAGGCGGCCGGCATCGGCACGCGCGACGACTTCTATTGGACCCTGCACGCGGTCTTCGTGGCGCGGTACGAGCAGCGTGAGATCTTCGACCAGGCGTTCCACATCTTCTGGAAGAACCCGCAATTCCTGCAGCGCATGATGTCGCTGCTGCTGCCGCAGCTACGGTATGATCAGCCCGCGGAGGATCGCGAGGAGATCGCAACCCGCCTCGCCGAAGCGCTGCAGGGCGAGCGCGCCGCCGACGCCTTCGCCGAGATGCCGGCGGACCAGGAAGAGGTCGAGATCGACGCGGTCATGACCTTCTCCGGCCGCGAGATCCTGCAGGAGATGGACTTCGAGAAGATGACCTCGGCGGAGCTTGCCGAGACCAGGAAGGCGATCGCCGCCCTGCGCCTGCCGATCATGGAAGTGCCGACCCGACGTTTCGCCCCGGCGAGCCGTGGCCGGCGGGTCGATATGCGTGCCACCCTGCGCGCCAGCCTGCGCAATGCCGGCTCGATCCCGCTCAAGCTGAAGTCGCCGAAGCTCCGGCATCCGCCGCTGGTGATCCTCTGCGACATCTCGGGCTCGATGAGCCGCTATTCGCGCATGGCGCTGCATTTCGTGCATGCGATCACCAACGACCGCGACCGGGTCCACACCTTCCTGTTCGGAACGCGCCTCACCAACATCACCCGCGACCTCCGCCACCGGGACGTCGATGTGGCCCTAGACCGGGTCGCCGCCCATGTGAAGGACTGGGCCGGCGGCACCCGGATCGGGCATTGCCTCCATGAATTCAACAGCAAATGGTCGCGCCGGGTGCTGGGCCAAGGCGCCGTCGTGCTGCTGATCACCGACGGGCTGGACCGGGAAGGCGTCGAAGGCCTCGAGGACGAGACCCAGCGGCTGCAGAAATCCTGCCGCCGGCTGATCTGGCTCAATCCCCTCTTGCGCTATGAGGCTTATCGGCCCCAGAGCCAGGGGGCGAAGGCGATGATCCGGCACGTTGACGATTTCCGCCCGATCCACAATCTTGAGAGCATGCAGGCGCTGGCCGATGCCCTGGGCAGGGCGTCCATGCGGGCCGAGCGTCCGGAACGGAACCCGAAGAGGGCGGCATGACCGAGGACGAAGAAGTGCTGAACGCCGCCGCCCAATGGCGCCGCGAAGGCAAGGGTGTGGCGATCGCCACGGTGACGGCGACCTGGGGTTCCTCGCCCCGGCCGACAGGCTCGCAGCTCGTGGTCTCGACCGACGGCAAGATGCTGGGCTCGGTCTCCGGCGGCTGCATCGAGGGCGCGGTCTTCAAGGAAGCGCAGGAGGTGATCGCCGACGGCAAGCCGCGCCTGCTCGATTTCGGCATCACCAACGAGCAGGCCTGGGAAGTCGGCCTCGCCTGCGGCGGCAAGCTGCAGGTCTATCTCGAGCGCGTGGACTGACATGAAGCGCGAGGTCCTGGAGCAGCTCCTGGAGCTGAAGGCGCGGAAGCAGCAGGTGGCGCTCGTCACCGAGCTCGCAACCGGCGCCCAGGACCTCTTCACGGATACGCATCGGGCGACCGGCCTCGGCCTCTCACCCGCCGCGGCCGAGCAGGTCGGGCTCGCCCTCCGCGAGGACCGCAACGGCGAGCTGGAGCTCGACGGGCGGCACTGCTTCGTCCAGGTGCACAATCCGGCGCCGCGCCTCATCATCATCGGTGCGGTGCATATCTCCCAGGCGCTGGCACCGATGGCGGCGATGGCCGGCTATGCGGTGACCGTGGTCGATCCCCGCCGCAGCTTCGCGACCGAGGACCGCTTCCCCGGCGTCACACTGAACGGCGACTGGCCCGACGAGGCGATGGAGCGGCTGAAGCCCGACGTGCGGACCGCCGTCGTCACCTTGACCCACGACCCCAAGCTCGACGATCCGGCGCTCTCGGCGGCCCTGCGCTCGCCCGCCTTCTATATCGGCGCCCTCGGCAGCAAGAAGACCCATGGCGCGCGCCTCGGCCGGCTGACCCGCGCCGGCTTCGGCGAGGGCGACCTCGCCCGCATCCATGGCCCCGCCGGACTCGACATCGGCGCCAAGTCTCCGGCGGAGATCGCGGTCTCGGTGCTGGCGCAGCTCACCGCGGCGCGGCGCAACCGGCAGAGCCAACGTCCGTCGGGCCAGCGTTCGCCTGAGCAAGCCTCGTGAACCGGCGATGATCTTCGCCGAGCTGCCGATCGCGGATTGCGCGGATACGATCCTGGTCCACACCCAGCGCTGGAACGGGCAGGCCTTCAAGAAAGGGCGCCGTCTCTCCAAGGAAGACGTCGCGCAGTTGCAATCGGCGGGCATCGACAGGCTGACGGTCGTGCGGTTGGAACCGGACGACGTCGCCGAAGACCGCGCGGCGCAAGAGCTGGCGGTGGCGCTGCTCGCGAACCATCTGCGGGTCGATCCCTCCTTCACCGGCCGCGCCAATCTCTATGCGGAGTGCGACGGTCTCTTCCTGCCCCAGGCGGCAGCAGTCGATCGGATCAACCGGGTCAGCGACGACATCACCCTCGCTACCCTTCCCGCCTACGCGCCGGTGACCAAGAGCCAGATGGTGGCCACGGTCAAGATCATCCCCTTCGCCGTGAAGCGCGCCGCGCTCGACCGCTGCCTCGCCGCGGCGCGCGAGGCCGCGGCGCTGGCGCTCTCACCCTATCGGCCACGCCGGGTGGCGCTGATCCAGACCGAGCTCTCCGGAATGAAGCCGAGCCTGTTCGAGAAGGCGGTCGGCGTGATGAACGAGCGCCTCGCCGCCTTCGGCAATCCGCCGGTCGCCGAGAGCCGCGCCGCCCATGCGGCCCCCGCGCTGGCCGATGCCATTCGGGCGGTGAAGAGCGCCGACCTCATCCTGGTGATGGGCGCCTCCGCGATCGCCGACCGCCACGACGTCATCCCGGCGGCGATCGAGGCCGCCGGCGGCGAAATCCGCCGCTTCGGCATGCCGGTCGATCCCGGCAACCTGCTGGTGCTGGGCGATCTCGCGGGGAAGCCGGTGATCGGGCTTCCCGGCTGCGCGCGCTCACCTAAGGTCAACGGCTTCGACTGGGTGTTGCAGCGGGTCATGGCGGACGTGCCGGTGGGACATGATGACATCGCCGCCATGGGTGTCGGCGGTCTACTCGGCGAGATCGCAAGCCGGCCGCAGCCCCGCGACCATCGGCTGGAGGAAACGCCGGCGGCGGGCGGCCCACGGATCGCCGCGCTCATTCTCGCCGCCGGGCAGTCGAGCCGCATGGGCCGCAACAAGCTGCTCCTGGAGCTCAAGGGCAAGCCGATCCTCTGCCATGCCGTCGATCACGTGCTGGCCGCGGGGCTCGCCGAGGTAATCGTGGTCTGCGGCCATCAGGCCGGCAAGGTGCGCACGGCACTCGGCGACCGGCCGGTGAAGGTGATCGAGGCGCGCGAGCATCGCCTCGGCATGAGCGCCTCCCTGAAGGCCGGCATCCGCGCGCTCGGCCCGAAGGTCGATGCCATCCTGGTGATGCTGGGCGACATGCCACAGGTTCCGCCGGGGCTGATACGGCGCCTGATCGCCGCCTATAATCCGCTCGAGGGCCGCGGCATCGTGGTGCCGACGGTCGAGGGCAAGCGCGGCAACCCGGTGCTGTTCGACCGTCGCTTCTTCCCGGAAATGCTGGAGCTCGAAGGCGATGTCGGGGCGCGGCACCTGATCGGCACCCATGACGACCAGGTGGCCGAGGTCGCGGTGGAGGATGCCGGCGTATTCGCCGATGTCGACACGCCGGAGGCCTATGACCGGCTGCTGGCGAAAGTGCCGCAATGAGAGTCCTACGATGACCGCCGATCTCTATCACGCCGAGCTGGTGACGCGCGCCCGGAAGGCCTTCGGCCAGGGGCGCCTGCCGCAGCCGGCGGCGAGCGTCACGGTCGACAACCCGCTCTGCGGCGATCGCGTGGTGCTCGACCTCATCCGCAGCGACGGCAAGGTCGCGGCGATCGGCCATGAGGTCAAAGGCTGCCTGCTCTGCGAGGCGGCGGCCGCCACCATCGCCGAGTTCGGCCGCGACCGCAGCCCGGCCGACTTGAAGGCGATGTCGGCCGCGATCCACGCCTTGATGAAGGACGGCACGCCGGCGCCCGCGCCGTTCGCGGCGCTTTCCGTTTTCACCCCGGTCCACGGTGCGAAGAGCCGCCGGGACTGCGTCCTGCTGCCGTTCGAGGCCCTGGGCAAGGCGCTCGAGGCCGCCTTTCGCGACACGGCCCCCCACGAAACGGCCTCCCGAGATACGGGCTCGTGATCCGGCGGAACTGGCGAATCCGCCTCGAACCGGCCTATAGTCGGGTCATGATTCTGAAATCCAAGCGGCCCGCTTCGGTGACCTGGTGAGCGAGGGCATCTTTCGGCGCGTGTTCCCGGCGGGAGCCACGATCTTCCACGAGGGCGACCTCGGCGACTACGCCTACATCGTCGAGCGCGGCCAGATCGAGATCTCGGTCGGCAGCGGCGACATGAAGGAGGTGCTCGCCGTGCTGGAGCCCGGTGAGCTGTTCGGCGAACTGGCGGCGCTCGACGGCTATGCCCGCTCCGCCAATGCGGTCGCTTTGACCGAGAGCGAGCTGATCCTTATCGGCCAGGACCAGATCCGGCACCGCATCAATTCCGGCGACGAGATCGTGGCACTGCTGCTCCGGTCGGTGCTGCGGTCGTACCGCGGCGACCGGCGCAACATCACCGGCTGGGCCGCGGCCGGCGCCGCGCCGCCGGAGACGCTCGGTCCCGGCCTGGCGCCCGGATATGCTCCCGGACCAGAACGGCATCGCCGCGCCGTCGCCAAGCTCCGGCTGGAGAACGAGCTCAAGGCGGCGCTGGCGCGGGACGAGTTCGAGCTCTATTTCCAGCCCTTGGTGCTGTTGGCGGGCGAGACCCTGGCCGGGTTCGAGGCGCTGATCCGCTGGAACAGCCCGCTGCGCGGCGCGGTCGGCCCGGACCAGTTCATCAAGCTCGCCGAGGAGGCCGGCCTCATCGTACCGATCGGCCATTGGGTGATCGGCGCCGCCGTGAAGCACCTCGCGGAGTTCCAGAAGGCAGCGGACCAGAAGGCAGCGACCCAGAAGGCAATAGCGCCCGGGCGCGAGCTCTTCGTCGCCATCAACGTCACCAAGCACTTCCTGCACGAGGCGCAGATCCTCGACGATCTCGCCGCCAATGTCGCCGCGTACGGCCTCCTGCCGAAGCAGATCAAGATCGAGCTCACCGAAAGCGTGCTGATCGACGACACGGAGGCGGCGATCGGTTGGATCAAGCGCTGCAAGCAGCTCGGCTTCCGGGTCTCGATCGACGATTTCGGCACCGGCTATTCCAGCCTCGGCTACCTGCACCGGCTCCCGGTCGATGAGCTGAAGATCGACAGGAGCTTCATCGAGACTATGACCAACAACCCGAGGAGCCTCGCGGTGGTGCGCGCCATCGTCGGCCTCGCCAAGGGCCTCGACCTCGAGGTGGTGGCGGAAGGCGTCGAGACCCGGGAGCAGGCCGAGGCGCTGCGCGGCCTCGGCTGCACCTACGGCCAGGGTTATTGCTTCTCCAAGCCGCTCCGCGCCGCCGACGCCATACTCGGCATCACCGGCGCCGTCACCAAGGCCCGCAGCGCCGGCTGAGCCTCCGCCCCGCTCCGCGGCGGCATGGCTTCGATGAATTCCATCGTCGACCGAGCGAGGCCGTGATCCATCAGGTTGTTGTGGTTCGCCTCGGAGAGGAAGACACCCTGCTTCGGCTCGTTGGCGGCGGCGTAGAGCATGCGGCCGAACCGGACCGACGTGGTGCGGTCGAGCTCGCCGTGGACCAGCAGCAGCGGCATCCGCACCCGGGCGATCTTGCCGAGCGAGTTGAACTTGTCCTTCACCAGGAAGTCGAAGGCGAACAGCGGATAGCGCGCCCGGGCGGAGAGCACGATCGAGGCCAGCGGCGCCTCGAGCACCAGGGCGAGGGCCGGGAACTCCAGCGCTATCTCGATCGCGACCGCGGTGCCGAGGGATTCCCCGAACAGGACGATCTGCTCCGGCCGCACGTTGTGCGCGGCGAGGAAGGCGAGATTAGCGCGGGCGTCCGCATAGAGCCCAGGCTCGCTCGGCTGTCCGGGATTGCCGCCATAGCCGCGATAGCCCACCAGCAGCACGCCGTAGCCGGCGGCGAGGTAGTCCCGGATCCGCTCGGCGCGGCTGCCACGATGGCCGGCATTGCCGTGGAAGTAGACGATCACGCGCTGATCGGCACGCACCGCCGGCGCCCACCACGAATGCAGCGTCAGCCCATCCGAAGTGGCAATCGCGACCTCGGTCATCTGCTCGGTGAGGCCCGCGGCGGCGAGATCGGCGCGATCGATATCCGGCCGGAACACCAGCCGGCGCTGTCCGAGGAAGAGCAGAGCGAGGAGCCCGAGGTAGAGCAGCGCGACGATTGCGAGGATGCTGCCGATCATGGGGCCATCGGATCGAGCTTGGACCCGCCGGCAGCGGACCCGCCGTTGATCGATTGCGCGCGATAGCGATCGACGAAGCGGTTGTAGGCGTCCATGCCCTCGGTGCCGCACCAGAGCTTCTGCCCGCCCAGCCCGTGGTTGTCGTATTGCAGATCGGCGGCGATCGAACCGGCGACGCGCACGTCGTGGTGCGCCGCTTCGCTGATCGGCATCGCGCTCAGCAGCGCATCGCGTTCCAACACGAAACCGAGCGCCGACTCCTTGGTAAGGAGTCCGCAATATTCCAAGACACCCTCCTGGTAATAAACCTTGAACAGCTCCGGATGCGCTGCCCGCGCCTGGTCGTACTGGTCGGCGGCGGCGGGACCGGCCAGCCCCAGCAGGCCCGAGACCGCCAACACTTGGAGCGCCAGCGACAATGGACGCCATGACGAGCACAGCACGGGATAGCGCCCGTCCCACGCACTGGGTCGGCGCCGGAAACACTCTGGCTCAGTGGGGATCACATGCTCCACCACTACAGTTTGACATATCAGCCGCCAAGCCAGCAATCTGTGGGGTCGATCGACCTTGGGAAGCCGTCCAAGTAACGATTGTATAACGCCATCGCCCGCAAATGGCGCGGCTTTCAAATTCACACTCAAGCCCCGGGTCTTGCTTTTCGGCCCCCCAACGCCCATGCTGCTGGCTGGCAATTCAGCATTCACGGTCGGAATAACACGACCAATGTTGGAGGCCGGATACGCGACAGGGAGTAGAGTGAGCAAAATGACTGATCAAAGCCAGCACGGCGGCACCGAGCTCAGGGGGCGGATTAAGTGGTTCAATCCGGAAAAAGGCTTTGGGTTCGTTTCGCCGGCGGACGGCGCGCCTGATGTCTTCTTGCACATCTCCGCGCTGAAAGAGGCCGGTCTTCAGGACGCACCAGAAGGTTCCACGATCCACTGCCAGGTCGGTCAGGGGCGCAAGGGAATCCAGGTTCTGAAAGTGATCACGCTCGATACCAGCACGGCGACGCCGCGCACGCAGAATCGTCGGCCCTTCGGGGGCGGCGGTGGCGGGCCGCGGCGCGACCATGGTCCGCGGCACGACGATCACTGATCACGCTTCTGCGTTGACAGCGGTGCCCGCCGCGCGAGCGGCGGCTGATGCGTAGTGCTTGGCGCATCGCGCGCGAAGCGGCTACCATTGCACGCGATTCTCACCCTGAGATGAGAACCGACGCGCAACAGAGCCTGTGAATGGCCTTCGACCACCGCGACTTCCGCAACGCCCTGGGCAATTTCGCAACCGGCGTCACCATCGTGACGGCGCGCAGCCGTGGCGGCGAGCCGCTCGGGCTCACCGCCAATTCCTTCAACTCGGTCTCACTCGACCCGCCGCTGGTCCTGTTCAGCCTCAATCGCAAGAGCTACAGCCTGCAATCCTTCGAGGAGGCCGGCAATTTCGCGATCAACGTCCTGCGCGACGACCAGCAGGACATCTCCAGGCTGTTTGCCCAGGCGCAGACCGACAAGTGGCTGGGTCTGGAGTTCGAAACCTGGGAGAGCGGCGCGCCGATCCTGAAGCATGCGCTTGCGGTCTTCGACTGCACCACCCACGCGGTTCATGACGGCGGCGACCACCTGATCTTCATCGGCCGGGTTCTGAAATATGCCCACGATCCCGCGGGCAAGCCGTTGCTCTACTTCCGGGGCAATTACGGCCAGGTTCATCCTTAGATCGGCCATCCCAAATTGGTCTAAGATTGGTCCGAGGTTGCACAGCTTTGGTCGCAATCGGATTGCCAATCAACCCCGGCTTGGTTAGTGTTTTTCGCACGACGCAAGCCGAGCGGATCCCGATAAGCGACCCCGTCCCCGGTCGAGCCGGCCGACGAGAAGGATCGCGCGATGGACCGGATGGCCGCGCCGAACAGGGAGATTGCGTCATGAAGAAGCGCGTTGCCGTGATCGGCGCCGGCCCGTCCGGGACCGCCGTCCTCCGGGCCTTCCAGTCCGCCGCCGCCAAGGGCGCGGAGATCCCGGAAGTGGTCTGCTATGAGAAGCAGGACGATTGGGGCGGGCTCTGGAACTATTCCTGGCGCACCGGGCTCGACGAATTCGGCGAGCCGGTTCATTGCAGCATGTACCGGTACCTGTGGTCGAACGGGCCGAAGGAGTGCCTGGAGTTCGCCGACTATACCTTCGACGAGCATTTCGGCCGGCCGATCGCCTCCTATCCGCCGCGCGCCGTGCTCTGGGACTACATCAAGGGCCGGGTCGAGAAGGCGGGCGTGCGCGGCTGGGTGCGGTTCCGCACGCCGGTCCGCGAGATCGAGTACAGCGAGAAGACCGGACGCTTCACCGTCACCGCGCACGACCTCGTCAACGACCAGCTGAGCAGCGAGGAGTTCGACCATGTGGTCGTGGCGAGCGGCCACTTCTCGGTGCCGAACGTGCCGGAGTTCCCCGGCTTCCGCACCTTCAACGGCCGCATCCTGCACAGCCATGACTTCCGCGACGCCGTCGAGTTCAAGGGCAAGGACATCCTGATCATCGGCCGCAGCTACTCGGCCGAGGACGTCGGCTCGCAATGCTACAAGTACGGCGCGAAATCGATCACCAGCTCCTACCGTTCGCGGCCGATGGGCTTCAAGTGGCCGGCCAATTGGGAGGAGAAGCCGCTGCTGCAGCGGGTCGAGAACAAGACCGCGCATTTCAAGGACGGCAGCTCGAAGGAAGTCGACGCGATCATCCTCTGCACCGGCTACCTGCACCACTTCCCGTTCCTGCCGGACGACCTGCGCTTGAAGACCGCGAACCGGATGTGGCCGCTCGACCTCTATCGCGGCGTGGTCTGGGAGCGGAACCCGAAGCTGCACTACATCGGCATGCAGGACCAGTTCTACACCTTCAACATGTTCGACGCCCAGGCCTGGTACTCGCGCGACGTGATCCTCGGCCGCCAGAAGCTGCCGGCCCTCGCCGAGATGCAGAAGAACAGCGCCGCATGGCGCGCGCGGGAGGAGACGCTGGAGGACGCGGAGGACGCGATCTGGTTCCAGGGCGACTACGTGAAGGAGCTGATCGACCTCACCGACTATCCGACTTTCGACGTCGAGGCGGTCAACAAGACCTTCATGGAATGGGAGCACCACAAGGCGGAGAACATCATGGGCTTCCGCGACAACGCCTATAAGTCGATCATGACCGGCAAGATGTCGCCGAAGCACCACACGCCCTGGCTGAAGGCGATGGACGATTCCCTGGAGAGCTATCTCAACGAGAGCGGCGCGCCGGCGCAGAAGAGCTTCGCCAAGGCGAAGTAGCGCTTGATGGGCCTCAAGCCTTTGTTAATCACGGGCGCCTAGATTCTCGCGAGACGTGTAGCGACCGAGGCTTGGAAGCCTATGAATTTCGTCTCACCTGCTTCGATGGAAGGCGCGACCAGCGCCGAAACCGAGC
>Ga0335080_10002478_pt1 | contig 18417 bp, 15 predicted proteins | sample Lox_Sample_34_FD_206720 | JGI IMG/M metagenome (GOLD analysis project Ga0335080, IMG submission 206720) | Soil microbial communities from Loxahatchee National Wildlife Refuge, Florida, United States - Lox_Sample_3.4 | ecosystem: Environmental > Terrestrial > Soil > Wetlands | place: USA...
GCTCGGTGCGGCTATCCTCCGCTGGAAGCATGTCTACTACTACAACGTTAAACCCAGCCGCCGAGCAGCCGCACGCCAAGGTCGTCGAGGGTTCGGACGGCCTGCTGCTCGAAGTCGACGGCCGGATCGTTCCTAACTACGACGCCACCGTCCACCCGTTTCAGGAGGGCGACGTAGTCACGGGCCACGTGGTCCGCATCGATAACGACGAGGTACTCGTCGATATCGGCTACAAGTCAGAAGGGGTCATCCCCGCCACAGAGCTTTCCATCCGGAAGTCCGTCGATCCTGGCGAGGAGGTGTCCCTCGGAGAGGAGGTCGACGCCCTCGTCCTCACCAAGGAGGACCAGGACGGCCGGTTGATCCTGTCCAAGAAGCGCGCCCGCTTCGAGAAGGCCTGGCGCCGGATCGAGGCCGCCGCCGAGTCGGGCGAGCCCGTCGAGGGCGCCGTGATCGAGGTCGTCAAGGGCGGCCTGATCATCGATCTGGGCGTGCGCGGATTCCTACCCGCGTCGCTGGTCGACATTCGCCGCGTGCCGAACCTCGACGAGTACATGGGCGAGACGATCGAGTGCAAGGTGATCGAGCTCAATCGCTCGCGCAACAACGTCGTCCTGTCCCGTCGCGCCGTGCTCGAAGAGCAGCGCAAGGAGGATCGCGAGCGGATCCTGGACCGCCTGCAGCCAGGCCAGGTCGTGGAGGGCACGATCTCGAACATTGTTGATTTCGGTGCTTTTGTCGACCTCGATGGGATCGACGGGCTGATCCACATCTCCGAACTTTCGTGGTCGCACGTCAACCATCCCTCCGAGATCCTGTCGATCGGCGACAAGGTCACGGTCAAGGTGCTCGACATCGACCGCCAGCGCCAGCGGATCTCACTCGGCCTCAAGCAGACCCAGGAGGACCCGTGGCAGCGGGTCGTCGACACCTACAACGTCGGCGACGAGCTCGAGGGCACCGTCACCAAGGTCGTCACCTTCGGGGCGTTCGTCGAGATCCTCGACGGCGTCGAGGGCCTCGTCCACATCTCCGAGCTCGCCCAGCACCACGTCGAGAACCCGCGCGAGATCATCCAGCCGGGCGATCCCGTGCGCGTCAAGATCCTCGAGATCGACTCTGAGCGCCGGCGTCTGTCGCTGTCGATAAAGCGGGTCGAGGGCCAGGTGCTGCCGGTGAGGCCGATCACCGCTCCCATCGACGGAGACGCCGGCGATCTCGACAACGTGCCCGAACTAGGCCTTTCCGAGGACGTGTTTGCGGGCGAGGATCAGCCGCTGCCGGTCGACACCGACGGCGCGAGCGACGCCGCCCCCGAGGCCGAGTTAGAGGCAGAGGTGGGCGCCGCCGACGACCAGTTGGAAGCTGAGCCGGACGCCTGATCGCCCGGTCCCGTTCGTCGGACTGACGGGCGGCATCGGCGCCGGCAAATCGACCGCGCTGGAAGCCCTCGAGCGGGCGGGCGCGGTCGTGCTCTCGACCGACCGTGTCGTCCACGAGCTGTACGAGTCCGACGAAGTGATCGAGGCCGTCAGCGGAAGGTTCGGCGAGGTGGTCGCTCCCGCGGGCGTCGTCGACCGCGCCGAGCTGGCCCGGCGGGCGTTCGCTACGCCCGAGGACCGCGAGTGGCTGGAGGGCTTTCTGTGGCCGCGCGTGGGATCGCGCATGGCCGAGTGGCGGTCGACCGTCTCGGCGGCAGCAGACCCACCCGTGGCGGCCGTAGTCGAGGTACCGCTGCTGTTCGAATCGGACATGGACGGCGTGTTCGACGCGACGATCGCGGTGATCGCCGATGAGGACGTACGGGCTGAGAGAGCCGGGGCTCGGGGCCACGAGGCGCTCGCCGAGCGTTCATCACGTCAGCTGAGCCAAGAGGAAAAGGCGCATCGTGCGACATATGTAGTCGTTAATGACGGTACGGTCCAAGAATTGGAGGGGAAGTTGTCGTCGGTCCTTGAGATGCTGCACACGTGAGTCCGTCCGCGGTGACAAGCCCCCCGCGCCAGCGCGCGCGGACGACCACGGCTCAGCGTAGGCGAGCGGCCGCACGCCGGCGTCGGAACCGGCTGATCGCGGTCGTGCTTCTCGGGGCCATCGTCGTCGGAGTGGTCCTGTTGATGCCGGTCGTGCAGAAGACGGTCAAGGAGTTTGGTCTCCCGCTCACGAACGCTGACGTCATCCGGCAGCAGGCGGCGGAGAAACGCCTTGACCCGGCTCTGATCGCGGCCGTGATCTACGCCGAAACGAAGTTCGATCCGCGGAACTCAGTCGCGGGCGCGCGCGGTCTGATGCAGGTGATGCCCCAGACCGCCGAGTTCCTGGCGCGCCGCTCTGGCGCCACCGACTTCACCACCGCCGATCTCGGCACGCCGCAGGTCAACATCGCCTACGGGAGTTATTACCTGCGTTACCTGCTGGACGAGTACCACGGCAGCATCACCCTCGCGCTGGCCGCCTACAACGGCGGCGAGTCGAACGTCGATCGGTGGATCGCCGAGGCACATGCCGACGGTCATACCCTGACCGTGAACGACATTCCGTTCCCGGAGACCCGCGCCTACGTAACCCGCGTGCTGTCGGCCGAGGGCCAGTACCGCAGCAAGTACGCGGCGCAGCTGTACGGATAGTCCCGCTAGGGACTTTGGCGATGCAGGTGCGCATACAGCACCCGCAACGCCAAAGTCCAGGCCCGCCGCCGATCAGGACTGCTGCAGCGGCACCTCGACGTGGTGGAACCGGTTGGCGCCCCGTTTGATCTTCGGGACGTTGATGGTCCAGATCCCGAACTGGGTGTCCGAGATTCGGTTGCCGGCGATCACGGTCCCCGTCAGCGGGCTGGCGCTGCCGAGGAGGATTCCGACGGTGCCGGTCTCGTTGAAGCTCGAGTCCGGCGTCAGGCCGTCATTGCGGAGCCGGTTGCCGACGATCTTGTTCCCGTTCAGATCCTGCCCGGGAGCGTGGCTGTGGAGCGTGACGCCCGCGAGCCCGTTGTTGTCGGCGGTGTTATCGCTGACCACGTTGTTGTAGACGGCCGTGCCCGGGCCGGGGCCGGCGAGCAGGATGCCGCCACCCTGTCCCTTGGTGCCGTTGCCGTCGGCGACGTTGCCGGTGACGGTGTTGCCGTACACCCCGCCCTTGCTCGGCTGGACGGCGCCGTTCTGGAACGCGGAGGTGTTGTGGCTGGCGAGCGTGATCCCGCAGTCGAACACGTTGTCGAGCGAGCGGTTCCTCGAGATCACGTTGTGCGCGGTCGGCCCGAGCTCATCGGTGAGCAGGATCCCGCCGTCGTTCGCGGTCACGAGGTTGCCGGACACGACCGAGCGAACCACCGACATCAGATGCAGCCCTTCGCCGCAGTCACCCGGCACGGCGCCGGTCGGAGCGCACTCGCCGGTGGGGTCGGCCGCCTTGGCCCCTTGGTCGTTGTCGAGTACGGCGTTGCGCTCGATCGCCAGCCGGGCGGCGCTGACCGCGAGGATGCCCTCGAACGTGGCGTTCTTGATCACGAAGCCCCGAACCAGGGCGCCGTTCGCGCCCGGGCCCTTGATCAGCACGCCGTTGTTCTGGCCGGTGGCGTCAATGACCGGCTTGTGGACGCCGATCAGGCTGATGTCGCTGGTGAGCGTGACCTGCTCGTTGTACGTTCCGCGCTCGACCTTGACGGTGTCGCCCTTGGCGGCCTTCGAGACGGCGGCCCCGATCGTCTTGCACGGCGCGCGCCGGGTACAGGTGCCGGCGTCTGATCCGGTGGGGGAGACGTACAGCGTCGTGTGCGGTTTGGCGGCGGCGATGGCCGTGATGGACAGGAACGCCACGAGCGCGAGAGCGGCGGTGGCGAGCGCCCTGAGGTGGCGCCGAGTTGAGCCTGGCAAAGAGGCCTCCTTTTCTGTATCCCGATTCCCGGGACTACAACCTGCCCAGCCCGTTGGAGTTGCGGCGGCCGCCGCCGACAATGCGGACCGTTCCTGACCAGGGGCGCCGCTACGCTAAGTGACAGGTCCAAATGCCCAAATTTGAGCTAGATGCCGCCTACAGTCCGACCGCCGATCAGCCGGCGGCGATCGAGTCGCTGGCCCAAGGGATCGGCGCCGGCGAGCGCTCGCTGACGCTGCTCGGCGCGACGGGCACCGGCAAGACGATGACGATGGCCGCGACGATCGAGGCCGTACAGAAGCCGGCGCTGGTGATCGCCCACAACAAGACGCTCGCGGCGCAGCTGTGCAACGAGTTCCGAACGTATTTCCCGCGCAACGCGGTCGAGTACTTCGTCTCTTACTACGACTACTACCAGCCCGAGGCCTACGTCCCGAGCAAGGACCTGTACATCGAGAAGGACTCCGCGATCAACCAGGAGATCGACCGCTTGCGCCATTCCGCCACGGCGGCGCTGTTCGCCCGGCGCGACGTCGTGATCGTCGCCAGCGTGTCGTGCATCTACGGCCTGGGATCGCCGGAGGTCTACGACGAGAACCTCCAGACGCTGGCCAAGGGCGAGATGATCGACCGCGACGGGCTGCTCCGGAAGCTCGTCTCGATCCAGTACACGCGAAACGACACGGCCCTGGCCCGGGGGACCTTCCGGGTCCGCGGCGAGACGCTCGAGATATTCCCCGCCTACGCCGAGACCGCCTTCCGGATCGTGATGTTCGGCGACGAGGTCGAGCATCTTCAGCACTTCGACCCGCTGACCGGCGAGGTGCTCGAGGACGATCTCGAGCACGTCGGGATCTGGCCGGCCTCCCACTACAACGTGCGCGAGGGCATGATCGAGGACGCGGTGGCCGAGATCGGGCGGGAGCTGAACGCGCGGTGCGCAGAGCTCGAGGCCGAGGGCAAGCTGCTCGAATCCCATCGCCTGCGCCAGCGCACCCAGTACGACATGGAGATGCTGCGGGAGCTCGGGTTCTGCTCGGGGATCGAGAACTACTCCCGAATCCTCGACGGCCGCAAGCCCGGTGAGCGGCCGTACTGCCTGCTCGACTACTTCCCCGACGACTTCGTTTGCTTCATCGACGAGTCCCACCAGACGGTGCCGCAGATCGGTGGTATGTCCGAGGGGGATCGCTCGCGCAAGCAGACGCTCGTCGACTACGGCTTCCGCCTCCCGAGCGCGATCGACAACCGCCCCCAGACCTTCCAGGAGTTCCTGTCGGTCACGCCGCAGATGGTGTTCGTCTCGGCAACGCCCGGCGAGTACGAGCGCAAGACCTCGAACCGGATCGTCGAGCAGATCGTCCGTCCAACCGGGATCGTCGACCCCGCCGTCGAGGTTCGCGAGACCCGCAACCAGATCGACGACCTGATGAACGAGATCCGCGAGCGGGTCGACCGCGATGAGCGTGCGCTCGTGACCACGCTGACCAAGAAGATGGCCGAGGACCTCACCGACTACCTGCTCGAGATGGGATTCCGGGTCCGGTACCTGCACTCGGAGATCGACACCCTCGAGCGGATCCAGATCATCCGCGAGCTCCGCCTCGGGGAGTTCGACATCCTCGTCGGCGTCAACCTGCTCCGAGAGGGCCTCGACCTGCCGGAGGTCTCCCTGGTCGCGATCCTCGACGCCGACAAGGAGGGCTTCCTCCGCGGCGAGACCTCGCTGATCCAGACGATCGGCCGTGCCGCCCGGAACATTCAGGGCAAGGTGCTCATGTACGCCGACAAGGAAACCGCGGCGATGCGGGCGGCGATTGACGAGACCGACCGCAGGCGCGCGATCCAGGTCAAGTACAACGAGGACCACGGGATCACCCCCGAGACGATCGTCAAGGGCATCTCGGATATCGCCGAGTTCTTGATGTCCGAGTCCAAGGTGCCTCGGTCCCGCCGGCGCCGCCAGCGGGACGCCCAGGCGATGCCGCCGGCGGAGATCGAGAAGACGATCGTCGAGCTCGAGGAGGAGATGCTCGCCGCCGCCGAGGAGCTCCGCTTCGAGTACGCGGCCAAGCTCCGCGACGAGATTCGCGACCTCAAGCGCCAGCTCGACCAGGCGATCGCCGAGGGTTACGCGCCGGCAGGCTGACCCGACGCGCTGGGCGGAATCAGACGCCTCCGGGTCCGGTAGGCTGCGGACGCTTCTCCCATCCAGAGACGGAGGTAGTTCCAGTGGCGCTCGACCGACAGAGCATCGAGAAGAAGGACTTCCCCATCGGGCGGCGGGGCTATGACCCGGACGCGGTTGACGGCCATCTGCACGCGCTTGCCGACGAAATCGACGAGCTCAAGCGCTCCGCAAGGCGTCGCAGCGAATCGCTCGCCGCGGCCGCCAGCGAGCAGGTCCGGTCGATCGTCGAGGCGGCCGAGACGAGCGCCGCCGACATACAGCGCCAGGCCGAGGACGAGGCCCGCGAGATTCGCGCCGAGGCCAGCAGCGAGGCGGACGCCACCCGCGAGCACGCGACCTCCGAGGCCCGCGATTACGTCGGTCGCGTAAGCGAGTCGACCTCAGGCATGCTCGAGCGGATCGACGCGATGGAGGCCGAGCTCACCGCGCTGATCGAGTCGCTCCGGACCGGGTCGAACCGGCTGAACGCCGACCTGCAGCTGCTCGAGGGCAATCTGACCTCGGTCAAGAACGCGGTCGTGCCGCGGCCCCAGTTCGAGCCCGAGCAGCCGGCCCCCCGGCGTCAGGAGCCGGCGCCGGCGTCCGCGGCCGAACCGTTCGAGGAGAGGGCAGGGGTCACCGGTGGCGCTTCGGGCGAGGTCATCGCCGACGCGCCCAGCTCGCCTGCGCCTCAGACGCGCACGAACGGCGGCGACGACGACGGCGCCCGGCTGATCGCGCTCAACATGGCGCTGAACGGCACTCCTCGCGAGGAGACCGACCGCTATCTGGCCGAGAACTTCAAGCTCACCGACCGGCGGGGGCTGCTCGACGAGGTGTACTCGTCGGTCGATGGCTAATCGCGCTGCGCGCGATTAGCTTGCGAGAATCCGCTGGCGCGGATTCTCGGGCTCTGCTCGGGGCTCTGATGTACCGATCCGGACCGGGAATCGCCCCATACGGGCGGGATTTCCGCAAACAGCGAGGCGCGACCCAGGGGAACGTCTGTTCGGTCGATTAGACTCGGTTATGTGGACAAACTTGTCGTCTCGGGAGCCCGGGAGCACAACCTCAAAGACGTAACGGTCACGATCCCGCGGGACGCCCTGACCGTGATCACAGGGCTGTCTGGCTCGGGCAAGTCGTCGCTCGCGTTCGACACGATCTACGCCGAGGGACAGCGCCGGTACGTCGAGTCGCTGTCGGCGTACGCGCGCCAGTTCCTCGGGCAGATGGACAAGCCCGACGTCGATTCGATCGAGGGGCTGTCGCCGGCGATCTCGATCGACCAGAAGACGACCTCGCGGAACCCGCGGTCGACGGTCGGCACCGTCACCGAGATCTACGACTACCTGCGCCTGCTGTGGGCGCGGATCGGACATCCCCATTGCCACATCTGCGGGCGGCCGATCAGCGGGCAGTCGGCCGAGCAGATCATCGACCAGGTGATGGAGCTGCCGGAGGGCACCCGCTTCATGGTGCTCGCGCCGATCGTCCGCGGCCGCAAGGGCGAGTACGGCAAGCAGCTCGAGGAGCTCCGCGGCGAGGGCTTCACGCGGGCCAAGATCGACGGCGAGCTGCGACGGCTCGACGAGGAGATCGTGCTTGACAAGAAGTACAAGCACGACATCGCGATCGTCGTCGACCGGCTGGTGATGAAGGGCGAGCTGCGCAAGCGACTCGCGGATTCGGTCGAGACAGCGGTGTCGCTCGCGGACGGTCTTGTCGAGATCGAGCTCGTCGACACGGACGAGATCCAGACGTATTCCGAGAAGTTCGCGTGCCCGGTCCACGGCCCGAGCCTGGTGGAGCTCGAGCCACGCATCTTCAGCTTCAACTCGCCGCACGGGGCGTGTCCGCGGTGCACCGGCCTCGGGTCGCAGATGGAGATCGATCCCGAGCTGGTCGTGCCCGACCCGACGCTCTCGATCGGCGAGGGCGCGATCGCGCCGTGGGCGGCAAGCGCATCCGACTATTACGACCAGCTGATCCAGGCGATCGCCGAGCGCTACGACGTCGACCTCGACGAGCCGTGGGAGGACCTGCCCCAGGAGTCCCGGGACTTCTTCCTGCACGGGACCAACGGCGACCGTGTGCAGGTCACCTATCGCAACCGGTTCGGGCGACGGCGGTCGTACGGCGCGACCTTCGACGGCATCATTCCCAACCTCGAGCGCCGGTACCGGGAGACCGAGTCGGACCTGGCGCGCGAGAAGATCGAGGAGTACATGACGCTGCGGCCGTGCCCGGACTGCAAAGGAGCGCGGTTGCGGCCGGAGTCCCGGGCGGTGCTGATCGGCGACACGGCGATCCACGAGTTCACGGCGCTGTCGGCGCGGCGGGCACTCGAATGGGTCGACCAGCTGGAGCTGTCGGAGCACGACCAGCGGATCTCCCGGCTGGTGTTGAGGGAGATTGAGGAGCGGCTGCGGTTCCTCGACAACGTCGGCGTCGGCTATCTATCGATGAATCGTGCTGCGGCGACGCTGTCGGGAGGCGAGGCGCAGCGGATCCGGCTGGCGACGCAGATCGGCTCCTCGCTGGTCGGCGTTCTCTACATCCTCGATGAGCCATCGATCGGGCTGCACCAGCGCGACAACAACAAGCTGATCGAGACACTCGAACGGCTCCGGGGCCTCGGCAACACCGTGCTCGTCGTCGAGCACGACGAGGGCACGATGCGGGCGGCCGATCACCTGGTCGACATGGGGCCGGGCGCCGGAGAGCACGGTGGTTACGTGGTGGCGCAGGGCACGGCCGATGAGGTGGCCCAGGTGCCCGACTCGCTGACCGGGCAGTTCCTGGCGGGGACGCGGACGATCGAGACGCCGCGCAAGCGGCGCAAGCCGAGCGGCCGAATCACGATCGATGGCGCGTCCGAGCACAACCTCCAGCAGGTCGATGTGAGCGTCCCGCTCGGCGTGCTCTGCTGCGTCACCGGCGTGTCCGGGTCGGGCAAGTCAACGCTGGTCAACGAGGTCCTTTACAAAGCGGTGGCCAACCGGCTGCACCGGACCCGGCAGCGGGCGGGCGCGCACAAGCGGATCAGCGGCCTCGAGCAGGTCGACAAGATCATCTCGGTCGACCAGTCGCCGATCGGGCGCACCCCGCGGTCCAACCCGGCGACATACATCGGGTTGTTCGACCAGATCCGGGAGCTGTTCTCGAAGACCCAGGAAGCGCGAGCCCGCGGATACAAGCCCGGCCGGTTCTCGTTCAACGTCAAGGGCGGCCGGTGCGAGGTGTGTCGCGGCGACGGGCAGATCAAGATCGAAATGCACTTCCTGCCCGATGTGTACGTGCCCTGCGAGCAGTGCCACGGCAAGCGCTACAACCGCGAGACGCTCGACGTGCGGTTCAAGGGCAAGACGATCGCGGACGTGCTCGAGATGCCGATCGAGGAGGCGCTCGAGTTCTTCGCCCACATCCCCAAGATCCGCCGCCGGGTCGAGGCGCTGAACGATGTCGGGCTGGGGTACATGCGGCTCGGCCAGCCGGCGACGACGCTGTCGGGCGGCGAGGCCCAGCGAGTGAAGCTGGCCGCCGAGCTGTCCAAGGTGGCTACCGGGAAGACCCTGTACATCTTGGATGAGCCCACCACGGGACTGCATTTCGCCGACATCCAGCGCCTGCTCGAGGTGCTCACGCGGCTGGTGGACGCCGGCAACACGGTCGTGGTGATCGAGCACAACCTCGACGTGATCAAGGTCGCCGACCAGATCATCGACCTCGGACCCGAAGGGGGAGAGGAGGGCGGCCGCGTGATCGCGACCGGTACGCCGGAGAAGGTGGCCGCGACGTCGGGGTCCTATACCGGCGCGTTCCTGGCCGAGGTGCTGCCGGTGCGCGCCTCGCGGTCGGCCAACGGCTCGAAGTCTTCCAACGGCTCTACATCGCCCAACGGGGCCGCCAAGAAGAAGCCGCCGGCGCCGAAGCGCCCGCCGGCGCGCCGGCGGGCGAAAGCCGCCGCGGGCTGATCGGCCACAGTTGCCGGACCCGGATCCACCGGCCGTCGACGCCGCTGCCGTCAAGCTCTGGGCGCAGAAGTGGCGGTGGTACGAGCGCAACTCACTGCCGTGGAACCGCGCCCGGATTCACTGGGAGTTCATGCGGCGCGGGGCGTTCGTCCGCTGGCCCGTGCACGGCAATGTGCTCGAGGCGCTCCACGAGGGGCGGCTCGAGATCGGTGAGCACACGCTGTTCGAGCCAGGGGTGTGGATCACTGCGCCCGGCGCGGCCCGCATCCGGATCGGGTCGGGCACGTTCCTCAACCTCGGCGTGATGGTCGCCTCACTCGAGCTCGTCGAGATCGGCGATCACTGCATGTTCGCCAACGGCTGCTACGTCACCGACGCGTCGCACCGCTTCGACGATCCCAACCGCCCCGTGCCGTGGCAGGGCTTCACCACCAAAGGTCCGACGCGGGTCGGCGACAACGTCTGGTGTGGAGTCAACGCGGTCGTGACGTCCGGTGTGACGATCGGTAGGCGATGTGTCATCGGAGCGAACTCCGTCGTCACGTCTGACATCCCGCCCTTTTCGATTGCCGCCGGGGTCCCGGCGCGGGTGATTCGGACTATCACGTTTCCGTGAATCGGGCCGTCAGTGCCGCCTCGCACGACCTAGCGTGTCGGCGGCCCTGGCGCCCAGCCACGACCCGAACTGCGGCCCGGAACGGAAGTGCGCCGGGCCGCAGACGTGGGCGTCCTGTCTTAGCCTGCCGAAGGAATCCCGGAAGCCGGGGGCGCGGGCTGCGTCCCCGTATAGGGAGTAATAGGAGAACCGGACTCAGGCGTGGTCGTGAGCGGCCCCCCAGAGAGGACGATCTTGCCGTTCTTGACCATCCCGATCTCGGCCCCGGAGAAACCGCCGTGGTCGCTCGTCGAGTAGCGGAACGGGACAAGCCCCGGACCCATCCAGCTGGCGCCATGCTCGTTGATGGCCTGGATTAGATCCTGGCGGGTGAGGTTCTTGCCGGCGGCCTGGAGCGCCTGCACGAGCGTGTAAGCGCTCGCCATCCCGTACTCGACGTTGCCGTCAAAGGGCGCGGTGGCGTCGTACTGCTGGTGGACCTTCATGAACAGCTGGATCCACGGGTTGGACGTATCGGTGTTAGACGGCAGGTAGCCGTCGGTGATCGCCCCTTCGATCAGGGCGGTTCCAGAGGCCTTGCCCTTCGAGATCGTCTTGAGCAACCCGCCGACGGTGATCGGGTCGATGCCGACGCTCGAGACCACAAGCTGCGGCTTCCACCCGAGGGTGAACGAAGTGAGCTGTCCGATGGCCGTGTAGATCGGCACGGTGAAGTCGACGAGCACCTTCGCGCCTGACGACTTCAGCGCGGTGATCTCGGGGGCGAGAGTGGTCGTCCCGGATTCGTACGGCTCCTTGGAGATGATGTCCGACGCGGGAACCTCATCCTGGATACCGGCGAGGCCGCCCTTGCCGAAGTCGTCGTCCTGGTAGAGGACGCCCACCTTCTGGCCGCCGAAGTGCTGCTTGATGTACTGGCCGAGGATCTTGCCCTCGATCGTGTAGTTGGGCTGCCACCCGTAGGTGTACGGCTGGCTCGTTCCGTCGTCCCAGCACGGGCAGCCGGAGGCGACAAAGATGTCGGGGATCTTGGAGGCGTTGAGGAACGACACGACCTTGGTGTGCGTCGGCGTGCCGAGTCCTTCGTAGATGCCGAACACGTTGCTCTGGAGCACCAACTGGTGGACGACGTTGACGGTGTTAGTCGGGTTGTAGGCGTCGTCCTTGATGATCAGGTGGATCTGGCGCCCGTACACGCCACCGTGGGCGTTCACGTAATTGAAGAACGCTTGCGAGGCTGGGGCGATCTCGCTGTACCCGGGCGCCGCCGGGCCGGTCAGTGGCTGATGCGTGCCGAACGTGATGCTCGTGGCCGTCACGCCCGTGGCGGTGGCCCCGCCGTTCCCGCTCGAACTGCTACTGCTACTGCCGCCGCTGCCGCTGGCCGCCTTGCTACTGCTGCTCGACGACGAGCCGCAACCGCCTGCGACGAGCGCGACCGCGGCGATCACCCCCACGCACGCCAGCGATTTGGTGCCGCGAAAGCTCATACCTCTCCTCCTCCACACGGTGGAACCGTCAGGAAAACCTCACGCGCTTCGACGCGCGAATGTAATTTAATACGTATTCCCTCAGGTGTTTCAAATATTAAAGTCCGGTGATGGGCGCTGCAGGCAAACGAGGCCGTCCTGCGACCGCGTCGCCTGACGACGTGCTCGCACTCGTCACGGAGCTGTACCTCGACGGCCAGCGCGTCGACATCACGGTCGTGGCGGCCCGGCTCGGTCTCGGCCGGGCCACGATCTATCGCTGGTTCGGATCGCGCGAGCGGCTGCTCGGGGAGGTGATCGCCCGGCAGCTTGAGCTGCTCGTCGCGCGCAAGCGGGCGGAGGTAAGGCGTCGCGGCGCCGTCGGCGTGCTCGAGGTGCTCGACCGGGTGAACCGGACGCTGACGCGCTCGCGAGCGGTGCGCCGCCTGCTCGAGCAGGAGCGGGACAGCGCCATGCGGATGCTGACCTCCAGCGCCGGCGTGGTCGAGCCGCGGGCGGTGGCGTGCGTGCAGGCCCTGATCGAGGACGAGATCGCCGCCGGTCGCTACCAGCCGAACATCGATCCGGCGACGCTGGCGTATTCCCTCATACGCCTCCGTCATGCGTTCCTCTATCACGACACCGTTGTCGGGATCCGCGGCGACTACGAGCGGCTGCGCGAGGTTCAAGCCGCGCTGCTGGGAATCGCGCCGGCCGCCCCGCGGCGCGCCAACGCCCGGCCCCGCGCCGATGCGCGATCCCGCGGCAACACCCGCGCCGGCGCAAACCCACCCGCGCCAGCGCCGCGGCGTCAGCCCACATCCGCCGGCTGAAACTAAGGCTGGGACGCCTTCACTTCCTCATCCGTCGCGGGCTCGGTCGTGTCGGTGGCCGGCGTGGTCGATGCCGGCGGCCCGCGTCGCGACCTGATCGCCGGGCCCACGCCGTGCGCGATCGCTCGCACCCCGCCCTGGATCCCGCTCGGCCACACCAGCATCGCCCCGATCAGGACGAGACCGTAGATCGCGATCGGCAGGTTGTGCGACACGTTCCCCGACAGCGAGAACGAGTTCGCGAGGTCGGTCGTCCAGTTTGGAAGCAGGACGAGCAGGATCGCTCCCCACAGAGCTCCCACGAGCGACCCCAGTCCGCCGATGACCACGCCGGCGAGCAAGGTCAGCGACAGCTGGAGCGGAAAGGCGCCGGGGGACGCGAGCTGCGTCACGGCCGCGAGCAGGCCACCGCCGAGCCCCGCACATCCGGCGCTGATCGTGAACGCAAGCGCCTGCCGGCGACCGACGCGAAGGCCCGCCAGCGAGGCTGCGATCTCGTCGTCGCGCGCGGCGCGCCACGATCGCCCTACGCCGCTGTGGGTCAGGTTGTAGAGCACGAACACCACGATCAGTGCACCGGCGCAAGCGACCCACGCCTCCCAGCGCTCGAGCGAGAAGGTCGCGCCGAGCCACGACGGAGGCGTCGGCGGATTGACCACGAGGCCGTTCTCGCCGCCGAGGAACGTCTGGAACTTGTCGGCCAGCGCCGGGAGCCCGACCGCGAAGGCAAGCGTCGCACCGGCCAGGTAGGGGCCGCGGAGGCGACTCGCTGCTACTCCCACCGGTATCCCGATCAGCACCGCGGCGACAACCGCCCCGATGAGCGAGGGCAGCACCGACCAGGCGACGGGGCTCGCGTTGAGCTTGGCGAAGGCGTACGCGCCGACCGCCATGAACGCCCCCTGGCCGAGCGAGATCTGACCGCTCGAGCCGGCCAGCACGGTGAGTCCCGCGAGCACGCAGAAGTAGTAGGCGCCGTAGGCGATCTGGAGGTTGCGGTACGAGCTGACCGAGTTGGTCACGAGGATCAGGACGATCCCGGCGACGACGACGATCGCGAGCGAGCGCAACAACGTGCTCCCTCGCACGACGCCGAGCGCCCTCGCGGTCATACCCTCCGCTCCTTGGTCGCCGAGAACAGTCCCGTCGGGCGGATCATCAGCACGATCACGAGGATCACGAGCGCCGCCAGCGGGACGAGCGATGCGCCCTCGTAGCCCGAGACGTAAGAGAGCGCGAGGCCGAGCACGACCCCGCCGACGACGGCTCCGGGCGGGCTGTCGAGTCCGCCGAGCACGGCGGCGACGAAGCCGATGATCAGGATCGGGTCGAAGCTGTTCGGCCCGAGGAACACCGACGGCGCGACGAGCACCCCCGCGAGGGATCCCACCATCGCCGCGAGGGCCCACCCGAGCGTGAGCATCCTCCCGACACGCACTCCAAGCAGGCGCGCGACCTCGGGTGCGAACGCCGCGCCACGCATCCGCAGGCCGAGCGACGTCGCCCGGAAGAAGAACGCCAGCGCGACGGCCACCGCGATCACGATCAGCACGATGAACGTGTCGTTCGGCGTGAACAGGAGCGTCGTCCCGCCGACCTTGTAGCCGCGCAGCGAGAACGCGGCGGGGAACGAGCGGGGGGTGTTGCCCCAGATCATCCCGGCGATCGCGACGATCAGGGTGTACAAGCCGAGCGTGAGGATCACCGGGTTGAGCGGGGGCGCGCCCTCGACCGGGCGAACGATGACCCGCTCGACGACCGCGCCGAGGACGAACCCCGAGGCGAGCGCGACGACGAAGCCCAGCACATAGGAGCCGCCCGAGGAGATCACCGCCGAGGCGATGAACGTCGTGAACATCAGCATCGAGCCCTGGGCAAAGTTGACGATCCGGGTCGAGCGCCAGATCAGCACGAGCGCGAGCGCGACGGCGGCGTAGATCGCGCCGGTCGAGATCCCGTTGAGCGTGAGGTCAATGAACTTGGTCACTGGACTGCGTCCCCGCTAGAAGCCGAGGTAGGCATGCAGGAGCTGGTCGTCGGCGATGAGCTTGTCCGGGTCCTGCTCGGCGACGACCCGGCCGAGGTTGAGCACGACGCCGCGGTTGGCGATCGACAGGGCGCTCCGGGCGTTCTGCTCGACCAGCAGTACCGCCAGTCCGAGCGTGTCGGCCAGCCGGCGGACCATGGCCATGATCTGCGCGACGAGCACCGGCGCGAGCCCGAGCGAGGGCTCGTCGAGCAGCAGCGCTTGTGGACGACCGACCAGCGCGCGCCCGATCGAGAGCATCTGGCGCTCGCCGCCCGACAACCGGGATGCCGGCTGACTCGAGCGCTCCTCGAGCCGCGGGAACAGCTCATAGATCTCGCTCAGAGGCGCGGCTTGGCGGCCACGCCAGAGGCCCCCGAGCCGCAGGTTCTCGGCCACGGTGAGCTCGGCGATCACGCCGCGGCCCTCCGGCACGTGAGCCATGCCGCGCCTGACGATCTCCTCGACCGGGAGTCGGGTCACGTCCTCGCCGGCCAACCTCACGGTGCCGGAGCTCGGCCGCACCAACCCGGTGATGGTGCGCAGCAGTGACGTCTTGCCCGCGCCGTTGGCGCCGAGGACGGCGGTCACTGAGCCCTTCGGGACCTCGAACGACACGCCGTCGACCGCACGGACCGGTCCGTAGTCGGTCGTGAGCCCTTCAATCGTGAGCATGCTCGCCTCCTCCGCCTGAGAGCGCCTCCGCGTCCTCGGCCTCGCGTCCGAGATACGCCTCGAGCACCCGCGGGTCGCGCTGCACCGCCGTCGGCTCGCCATCGGCGATCACCCGGCCGAAGTCGAGCACGACCAGGCGATCGGACACCGGCACCACGAAGTCCATGTGGTGATCGACGAGCATCACCGCGACCGAGGTGCCCAGCGACTTGATCAGCTCTCCGAGGTCCGACAGCTCTCGCGCGTCCAGCCCGCCGGCGGGTTCGTCCAGGAGCAGCAGGTCGGGCTCGGACACGAGCGCCCGCGCCAGCGCGACCCGCTTCTGCACGGCGTAGGGAAGCGTTCCCGGGAGGCGGTTGGCGACGTCGGCGCATCCGAGCCGGGCCAGCGCCGCCACCGCCCGCTCGCGCTGCCGGCGCTCATCGCGATCGGACCAGGGCAGGCCGAGCATCTCCGCCAGGATCGGCGAGGAGCGGAACCGCTGCGCGCCGACGATCACGTTCTCGAGCGCGGTCAGGCCCTGAAACAGCCCGACTCCCTGGAGCGTTCGCGCGATCCCGAGCGAAGCGAGGCGGTCGGGCGAGGTCCTGGCCATCGTCCGCCCGCGCCAGCTGAGCGTGCCCGCGTTCGGCCGGACAAATCCGCAGATGACGTTGAACAGGGTGGTCTTGCCGGCCCCGTTAGGCCCGATCACCCCGAGCACCTCGCCGGGCGACACGTCGACCGAGACGCCGTCGAGCGCCGTGATCCCGCCGAACGAGACAACGACATCACGGACCGCCAGGCCGGTGCCGGTAGGAGGCTCCCTCGACTCCACGCGCGCAAGCTACAACAGCACACGGCGCGTGCCAATAGTGAGACACGGCGGCCTATGAGTTCTTAATAACGATGCCCTCGAGGATGTATGCCACGTGCTCGGTGGAGTCGATCGCCGCCTCGAGGCGCTCGAACAGGTCCTTCCAGCGGATCACGACCATCGGGTCGATCGGCGCGTCGAACAGCGAGGCGACCGCCTCGCGCGTGATCCGGTCCCCTTCGTTCTCCAGGCGGTTGACCTCGACGGTGTGCTGCGACAGGTCTCGAAACCCCCTAAGCAGCGGGATGGCCTCGCCGATCTCGTGGCAGGCGCGGTTGAGCACCCGGGCGAGGCCGATCGCCTGGTCCATCGGCGCCTCGATCTGGTACAGGCCCAGATAGTCGGCGACCTCCTCGATGTAATCGACGATGTCGTCGAGCGCGGAGGCCAGCGCGAGGATGTCCTCGCGGTCGATCGGGGTCACGAACGTGTGGTTCAGGCGATCGATGATGTCGTGCGTGATCCGGTCGCCTTCGTGCTCGCACTCGAGGATCTCCCCGGCGAGCTCGCGGGTGTCGGGAAAATTCACGAGCATCCGCTCGAGCAGGTCTGCTGCCCTGGTTGCGTTCTGGCCGGCCTCCTCAAACAACTCGAAGTAAGCCCGGTCGCGCGGAGCGAACAGGTCTCCGAGGCGCGGCATCCCTCCCCATGGTATTCGCGCGCGGCATCGCCGCGCCGTCTCATCTGCTACGGCGTGGCGTCGAGGCCGGCCTCGAACGTCTCGAGCTCTTCGTCGTCGATCGAGTAGACGTGCTCGGGTCCGGGGAACGATCCGTTGCGCACGTCGGCTGCGTACGCCGCCACGCCGGACACCATCTGCTCCCGCAGGTCGGAGTAGCGCTTGGCGAACCTCGGGGCGTGGCCGTCGTAGATCCCGAGCAGATCGTGGAAGACCAGCACCTGGCCGTCCGTCGCCGGACCGGCGCCGATACCGATGACCGGGATCTCCAGGCGCGTCATCAACGACGCGGCCACGGCCGCCGGGATCGCTTCGAACACGAGCGAGAAGCAACCCGCCTCCTGCAGCGCGATCGCGTCATGGGCGACGCCGAGCGCGCGCTCGGCGGTCCGGCCCTGCGCGCGGTAGCCGCCAAGGGCGGTCGCGGTTTGCGGGGTGAGCCCGACATGACCCATGACCGGGATCCCGGCCTCGACGATCGCGCGGGCGCGCTGGACGCTCGTGCCGCCGCGCTCGAGCTTGACCGCGTCGCAGCCCGCTTCCTTGACGAACCGCTGCGCGGTGGCAATCGCGAGCTCGTCGGAAGCCTCGTAGGACCCGAACGGCAGATCGCCCACGAGCAGCGGCGTCTGCAGCCCGCGCCGCACCGCTGCGGCCAGCATCAACATCTCGTCGATCGACACCGGCACCGTCGAGGGGTAGCCGAGCACGGTCATCGCGCCCGAATCGCCCACCAGCACGACGTCGACGCCGGCCGCCTCGGCCACCTGAGCCGACGGGTAGTCATAGGCGGTGACCATCACGATCGGCTCGCCCAGGCGCTTCTTCTCGGCGAGCCGGGGAAGCGTCATCGGGAGCGGCGCATCGAGGTTGTGAGGAATCGGGATGCGAGGCGTTGCAGACATGTCGGGGCTCTCCTTCACGCGGTGGTTGACGCGCCGAGTCGGGTCGCCACTCCGCGATGGTGGGTTGGGGTTCGGATCAGCTCGTTGTCGATCAGTCGGGTAGTGCCGACGCGCGCCGCGATCACGGCGAGCACGTCGCCCTCGATCCGGTCCACGAGAGTCAGCGTGTCGGCCGACACGATCTCGAGGTAGTCGGGATCGATCTGTGCCGCCTGGAGCTCCGCGAGGGCCTGCGCCCTGACGGCGTCAGGATCGCGCTCGCCGGCACTGATCGCTTCCTGCACTGCGGCGAGCGCCCGATGGAGCGCGGCGGCGCGGGTGCGATCGTCGCGTGAGAG
>Ga0335080_10002480_pt1 | contig 18414 bp, 14 predicted proteins | sample Lox_Sample_34_FD_206720 | JGI IMG/M metagenome (GOLD analysis project Ga0335080, IMG submission 206720) | Soil microbial communities from Loxahatchee National Wildlife Refuge, Florida, United States - Lox_Sample_3.4 | ecosystem: Environmental > Terrestrial > Soil > Wetlands | place: USA...
CGCGCCTACCAGGCGGTCGAGCGGCTGACCCAGCGTGTGGGCTTACCGATGCCGAAGATTTACGTGATACCGACGGATTCCCCCAACGCGTTCGCAACCGGCCGCAATCCATCGCATGCCTCGGTGGCGGTTACCCATGGCATTCTGGATCTGCTGAACGATGAGGAACTCGAAGGCGTGCTGGCCCACGAACTGGGTCACGTCCGTAACCGCGACATTCTGATCAGCTCCATTGCCGCGACCATCGCCGGGGCTATTACTTTCCTGGCCCAGATGGGTAAGTGGGCGATGATCTTTGGGGGTTTCGGTGGCCGCGAGGATCGCGACCGCGGAGGCGGACTCGGCGCTCTGTTGATGCTGATCCTGGCGCCGATCGCGGCGATGCTGATTCAGCTTGCGGTCTCCCGTTCGCGGGAATATCAAGCCGATGCGAGCGGCGCGCACTTGACTGGCAATCCTTATGCGTTGGCGAGCGCGTTGGCCAAGCTGGATGCGTACTCGCGACGGGTTCCCATGGCAGCCAGTCCGTCGACCGCGCATCTTTTCATTATTCAACCTCTGCTGGGGATGAACCTCGGCAACCTATTCTCCACTCATCCGCCGGTTGCCAAGCGGATTGAGCGTCTGACCGGCCGTCCGGCGGAATTTATGCAGTAAGCGCTCAGCCTTCAGCGATCAGCTTTGTCGTCTCTCACGCCACGGGTGAGTTTCGGGAAGAGTTTTCGGCAGAATTTGCAAGTTGCTCTGCCCTGGGCGTTCTTGCTGATAGCTGATAGCTGATAGCTGATAGCTGATAGCTGATAGCTGATAGCTGATAGCTGATAGCTGATAGCTGGTAGCTGGTAGCTGACAGCGGTTTGTGACATCTGTAACAGCATTCCGCGACAGCGCCATAGTAGAATTCCGTTAATGTCTCCCGAGATTGCGACCGCGTTATCTTCCCGGGCTGCGCAGCTGGAAACGGCGCTGCATCGAGTGATTCGCGGCAAAGATGACGTGGTACGGCTGGCTTTGGTGTCGATTTTTGCGCGTGGACACTTGCTCATCGAGGGCGTCCCGGGAGTAGGAAAGACCACGCTGGGCCAGGCACTGGCCCGCGCTTTGGAGTGCAGTTTCCAGCGAGTACAGTTCACCAGCGACATGCTGCCGTCTGACGTGCTGGGCATTTCGATTTACTCTGCCGTAGAGCAGCAGTTCGAGTTCAAGCGCGGACCGGTCTTCACCAACGTCCTTTTGGCGGATGAGATCAACCGTACCACTCCAAAAACACAATCGGCGTTGCTCGAAGCCATGAACGAGGGGCAGGTTACCATGGATGCGCATTCCCACGCGCTGCCTCAGCCGTTCCTGGTCATTGCCACCCAGAATCCCGTCGAACACCACGGAACTTACCCTCTGCCGGAGTCGCAGCTCGACCGTTTTCTGATGCGTGTGCGCATGGGTTATCCGGACGGAAATGCGGAAAGGGAGATTCTTCGTTCTGAAGCCGGTACGGCGCAACTGGAAAGTCTACAGCCGATGCTTACGGTTGCCGAGGTACTGGAGATGCAACATGCGGTGACGCGGGTTCGGGTGGACGATTCGCTGGTGAGCTACGCGCTGGAAGTCGTTCGCAAGACCCGGGAATCGGAATATCTCTCTCTGGGAGTTTCTCCTCGCGGCTCTCTGATGTTATATCGCGCCGCTCAAGCCATGGCGTTTCTCGAAGGCCGCACCTTCTGCACGCCGGAAGACTTCAAGCCACTGGTAGTGCCGGTGTTCGCCCATCGTGTGGTGGTGAATGCCCTGTACTCCTCGACCCTGAAGAAATCTGAACAAGCCGAGCAAATCCTGCAGGACATTGTCGAGAGTGTCCCCGTCCCAGTTTAGCGACCTTTGCCGGTGATCAGTTCCCGGTTTTCCGCCAGTTTTGGCATACTATAGCGGCAGCCACGCCCACAATCTCATGTCATTTTTCCGCTATCTGATGCTGCTGTCCCTGGTCGTCTGGCTCGGTGGACTGATCTTCTTTGCTTTCGCGGTGGCGCCAGCGGCGTTTTCGGTGCTTCCCACGCGTCATTTGGCGGGAAACATCGTCGGGCGTTCTCTGGGTGGACTTCACTGGATTGGCCTGGTCAGCGGGATCGTCTTTCTGGTCAGCTCGATGGTTTACAGCCGGATGAGTACTGGCACGGCGCATCCGGTCGCAGGGCGGCACGTTCTGATCGTCCTGATGCTGCTTCTGACGGCCATTTCACAATTCGCCATCCTGCCGAAGATGGCGACGTTGCGCGCATCGATGGGCGAAATTGACAATGTTTCGTTCACCGATCCGGCGCGCTTACAGTTCGACGCGCTGCACGTCTGGTCGACGCGTCTCGAAGGCGGCGTCTTGCTGCTGGGATTGGCGGCTATCTATCTGACTGCGCAGTCGCTCGCCAGGCGTTTCTGATGGAAGCATCACAAATCTGACAAGCGCGCTCCTGCTATTCTCCGTAAGGAAGAAAGGCTAAAAACCAGGAGCTAAGAGCCAAAAGCTATCTATGAAAACCGGTATCATTGGTCTGCCCCAGGTAGGCAAGAGCTCGCTGTTCCGTATTCTCACTAAGGCGCATTTCTCCGAGTACACCAATCCGCGCGAGGCGCATGTGGGTGTGGCGAAGGTCCCCGACGACCGTCTGGACCGCCTTGCAGCCCTCTACAATCCCAAGAAACTCACGCACGCCTCGGTCGAGTACGTGGATGTGGGAGCCATCGGACAGGAAGCGCTCAAAGAGACCGCGTACCTTGGAAACCTGCGCCAGGTGGATTCCCTGGCGCATGTGGTGCGCGCCTTCGACGATCCCTCGATCCCACACGCCGCCGGCAACATCGATCCGCTGCGCGACATCCGCAATGTCGAGTTCGATCTGATGGTGAGCGATCTCGGCCAGATCGAGAAGCGCCTGGAGCGCCTGGAAAAAGATCTCAAGAAGATGCGCACCGCCGAACTGGAGAGAGAGTTCGAATTGCTCAAACAGGCCAAGGCGCATCTCGAATCGGAAAAACCGCTGCGCGAAATGGAGATGACGCCCGAAGACAAGAAGCGCCTCCGCGGGTTCATGTTCCTGAGTGAGAAACCCATCCTGTATGTTCTTAACATCAGCGAGAGCATGGAACTGGGGAGCGAACTGGAGGAGGCGGTAGAGAAGTTCCAATTGAGCGAGGTCGCGTCACGCCAGAATGCAGCCGCCATGGCGATCTGCGGCAAGGTGGAAGCGGAGTTGGCGGAAATGAGCGACGCGGATGCTGCCGAGTTTCTCTCCAGCTACGGCTTGAAGGAGAGCGGCCTGGTGCGCCTGATACGCACGACGTACGCGTTGCTTGGGCTGATCTCGTTCTTTACCGCCGGCGAGGACGAGTGCCGAGCCTGGACCATCCCGGTGCGCACGCGTGCCGTGGAAGCGGCCGGCGCAATCCATTCCGATCTGGAGAAACACTTCATTCGCGCAGAAACCATCCGTTGGGACCAGTTGCTCGAAGCCGGTTCCGAAGCCAGCGCCCGCGCCAAGGGAACCCTCCGTCTCGAAGGCAAAGAGTACATCGTGCAGGACGGAGACGTGATGCACATCCGGCACAGCGGATGACGGTATCTAGTATCCATTGCTCAGTAACTGGCAGGGGAAAGGGGTCGCCGTTCCGGGCGCGCCCAAACATTCAGGGCTGGGATCCGAATACCGTCTGAAAATTGCTAATGAACGTGGAAGACACGATCGAGCACAAACAGGAATACCACCCCAACAAAAACCAGCAATGCCATTCGCACGCCGGGTTCCTTGTTTACTTCGGGCACCAGGTCTGAGGCTGCGACGTAGATCGTTACCCCTGCAGACAGCGGCAAGCCGTACCCCACCTGGTGTCGGAAGATCGCCATGGTCATTACGCCGGCGAGCGTCGCTGCCCCCAGGATCACAGAAGCGCCCCAGGCGATGCCCCGGCTCCGGCCCGAAGCCAGCATCACCGAGGCTATCGTGAACCCTTCCGGGATCTTGTGCAGAAAGACCGCCATGAAAATGATCCATCCCAGCCAGTCTGACACGATGAACCCCGAGGCAATAGCGATGCCGTCGAAGAAGGTGTGGATCACCAGCCCCACCAGCACGGAATACCCTTTGTGAGCTTGCACGAACTCGTCGCGATGGGTTTCTTCTCCGAAGTGAAAATGGGGCGTGACCGTGTGTTCGAAGAGATGGATTACCAGGTACCCGAGCAGAATGAGAAAACCAGCGCTGCGTCCCCGTAGCTCGATGCTTTCGGGGACCATTTCGACCAGGGCGGTGGCCAGCATGAATCCCGCGCCCAAGGCTACGAAGTATCTCAGGTAGGCATGTTCCCAGTGTTTTTGAACAATGATGGCGCCGCCGAAGACGTTGGCGGCTGCCGCGGTGAGACCGAGCAGGAGGCTGACCAGGATCGCATGCATTGCAGGGGAGCAGGATACCAGCAGAAAGCATCCCGCGCCTAATGCGCCGGCTACTCGACAACGTGCTTGGCGGTATAGCCTTCGCGAGCGATTACCTGGTACTTCACGTCTTTGCCGTGCTGATCGCGCACCTTGAGCGGACTGCCGTCCGGCCCGACCACCTCAACCTTCAGTTTGCGATAGGTGCCATCCAGCTTTGGATTGGATGGATGATAGGCAAGGCTGTACTGGTTGCGGATGTCGGCGCCGATGGATTGGAAAATACTCGGCAGCTCGCCCTGAAAGCGCGGGAAGTAGGCGCGGCCGCCGGTCAGCCGGGCGAAGGTATTCATTTCGTTGTCGGCTTGGAGGTAGTCCATATGTGTGGTGGGCACGCCGCCATAACGGTATGGGTTGTCGACCTGCGCGCGCAACCATCCGCCCAGGCTGATCGGGAAGATCGTGACGTCGTGGGTGGTCCTGATCTTCTTCATGATCTGATCCAGATTCAGCTTGCTGAACGTATCGACGCCCGTCGAGGCCAGGATGACGTACTTGTGGCCCTCCACCCGATCCAGACGGTCCAGCGTGTCGTAAAGGGCATCGAAGAGATTGGTCTCAGCAAATCCGGGCAACTGGAGCGTACCCACCGCGGCGCGCACCGCATTCTTATCCTGGGTGAAATCGACCAGGATGTGCGGTCTCATGTCGTAGGAAACCACCGCGACCCAATCATCCTTCTTGAGCGTGCTGGCAAAGATTTGAGAGGCATCGATGGCATCTCTCAGGAAGTAGTAATTGGTAGAGGCAAACTCGACCAGAAGCACGGCGGTGATTGGCGCCTCGGACTGGCTGAAGTTGCTAACGGTCTGCGCGACTCCATCTTCGTAGATTTTGAAATTGTCCTTCTTCAGCCCAGGAACAAACTGCCCGTCTTTGGTGGTGACGAGGGCGTCCACGTTCACCAGGGGCACGTTAACCTGAATCGAGTAGTCAGGCATGCCCTCGATCTTCTTTGGTTTCTCGGGTGGCGGCGGAGGAGGCTGTTCCTTCTTCTTGGGAATGGCGTAGGGGCCGACATCGGTCTGTGGCCCGCCAGCTTCCGGCGGAGGCGCCTGTTTCTGCTGATCAGGGGCCGTCTGCGGCTGGTCCTGGGCGCTAAGCGGTGAGGAACTAATCACTCCCAAAGCCAATGCCAGCAAGCTCATACCAGCCAGCGCGGCACGGCCATATCTACCTGCGGCAAACTCTTTGATTCTTCTGAAAAGCATGGAATCCTCGTGCACGCCCTATGCTAGTATAGACGCAGAGCTTCGCGGTTGGGATGTTTGCACGATCCGTTTCTCTCCTCCCGGAATAACCAATGCGGAGTACTGGCGCGCCATCCGTCGCCAGGAGCGAAATTGGGCGGACCTAGATGAAAAAAGCGGTTCTCGGCGTAGCCTTCTGCTGTTTACTCACCTTCCAGGCAGTTGTGGTTGAAGCTTCGCAAGCGGCCCCCAGCGGTCTTCAAACCATTTCTGTAGATCAAATTCATACCGGGATGCAGGGCGTAGCCTACACGGTTTTTCAGGGCACGAAGCCCGAAGCCATGAACGTCGAGGTGCTGGGCATCCTGAAGAACGCCAATGGTCCGAAAGGCGACGTTATCCTGGTGCGCCTGCACGGAGATAAGCCCGAGTACACCGGCGTCGTCGCCGGTATGAGCGGCAGCCCGGTATACATTGACGGGAAGCTTGCCGGTGCCCTGGCGTTTCGGATCGGCGAGTTCTCCAAGGAACCGATCGCCGGGGTAACACCGATTGCCGAGATGCTGGAAATCAATGCGCTCGACCGCACGCCGGCGGAAGACGCTGCATCCACCAAGAGTCCGAGCCCGAGCCTTTCCCGCAAGACTGCCGCGCCAGGAGAGGCAGGCAGCTTACCCACGCCAGATTTCACCAATTATCTGAAGCCGATTGAGACCCCTCTGGTGTTCGATGGTTTCAGCGAGGACGCTGTCCGCCGCTTTGCGCCCCAGTTCGCCTCCGCCGGCATCGTTCCGGTGATGGGAACCGGGTCGGTGAGTGACGCCAAGCAGCCGGAGCCGCTCGAGCCGGGATCGTCCATCAGCGCCATCCTGGTGCGTGGCGACATGGATATCGCAGCGACCTGCACCGTGACCTACCTGGACGCGCAGCACCTGCTGGCTTGCGGACACCCGCTCATGCAGTTTGGCAGCGTCGATCTGCCCATGAACAAAGCGGAAGTTCTGGCCACGTTGCCTTCACCGCTCAACGCCTTCAAAATTGTGAATACCACCGAACAGGTCGGTGCTTTCGTTCAAGACCGGCATAGCGGCGTGCTGGGCACATTCGGCAAAGCGCCGGACATGATTCCCGTGTCCCTGGCCATCCACGACGGATCGACGACCAAGCAGTTCCATTACGAAGTCCTCAACAACGCTCGCCTCAGTCCGGTCGCAATGATGGCGACGGTGTTCAATGCGCTGCACGGGGTGAACGAATATGGCGAGGAGATCACCTACCGGATGAACGGGCAGATCAGCGTGAAGGGCTATCCCGACGTGGACCTGCAAAATATGTTTGCGCCGGTCGACGGTGGACAGCCGGCGGCGGTTCTAGCGGCGCTCTCCCTGGGTGAGCGCTTCAGCCGCATCTATGACAATCCTTACAACATACCGGATGTCAACGGAGTCAAGCTGGATTTTGACCTGGTAAGAGAACGCCGCTGGGGCCGGCTGGAGAGCGCCCGCACCGATGTCACCGAGGCTCGCCCGGGCGATGAGATTACCATCGAAACTGTGGTTCGGCCCTATCGCGGCGAGCGCATCCTATGCCAGATTCCGATTCATATTCCAACTTCCACCTCCAAAGGCCCGCTGCGCATTCTGGTGAGTGACGGCGACACGCTGGATCATCTGCGCCGGGGTTCGCCGCTCCTGGCCGGCAAGCTCGATCTCGCCTCCACGATCGCTCTGCTCAACAAGGAGCATGCCAACAACCGGGTCTACGTCTCGCTGCTGGAAGCCGATCCCGAAGCCATGGTGGCCGACAAGATCATGCCGACTCTGCCGCTGTCGGTGATGAATGTGATGGATGGCATGCGCGGAACGCAGGAGATGGTGGTGCTCGGCGAGTCGTCAGTGAACGAGGCTTCCGCGCAGCTTGATTACGCCGTCTCGGGGGCCCAGGTGCTGACCATCACAATCAAGTAGAAGAACTCCCAGCGACTAGCCACTGGCTCCCGGCTACTGGTACCCTGAAACATCTTTCCCGTACGATCTTATGAATCCGCATCGCTACTCCTACCGGTTAACCGCCACCCTGCTACTGCTAACAGGGCTCATATTTGCCGAAGGCACACGCACCTGGGAACAGTCGAAGTTTGATGACTTGGAAAAGGGTACGGCCAATGGAGTGGCCATCCGCAGTACCGGCGGGTTGGAACTAGCTCCTTCGTTCAAGCCGTTGTATACCACTCCGTCGACTTACATCTGGGCGATTGCGCACGACGAGGCGGGCAACGTCTATGCCGCTGCCGGGGCTCCGGCGCGCATTTATCGCATCACACCGTCGGGACAATCCACCATCATTTTTGAGCCGCAGGAGTTGCAGGTGCAGGCGCTGGCGGTGGCCAGGGACGGGGCCATCTATGCTGCCACATCTCCGGATGGCAAAGTCTACAAACTTGAGCACAAAAGCTCCGCCGGGGCTGGCGATGGCAAATCCCCTCACCTCGATCCATCCTGGTCGAGCAGTGTTTACTTCGATCCCGATACCAAATACATCTGGGACCTGGTTCTGGACGCCGCCGGAAATCTCTATGTGGCGACCGGCGACCACGGCGAGATTTACCGGGTCACTCCCAAGGGGGAACACTCGGTCTTCTTCAAGAGCGATGAGGCGCACATCCGGGTGCTGATGGTCGATACGCAGGGAAACCTGATCGCCGGCTCGGATGGCAGCGGTCTCGTCTATCGTATCTCGCCGTCGGGAGAAGGTTTCGTGCTGTACAGCGCCCCCAAGAAGGAAATCACGGCGCTGGCTGTCGATGCCGCGGGAAGCATCTACGCGGCGGGGGTCGGAGAAAAAAGGGCCGGTGCGGCCCCGGCTCCTGTTGCGACGATGCCCGTCCCGCAGGCGCCTGCGGGCTCACCGTCCGCACCGCCGGCAGGCACCAGCCTGGGATCCGCATTGAGCGCGGTTTCCGCTCTGTCCTCGTTTTCTTCGCCCGGAAGTAGCGGAGGGTCGGACATTTACCGTATTTCGCCCGATGGCTCGCCGACCCGGCTGTGGACCTCGCGGGATGACATTGTTTATTCCCTCAAATTCGACCAGCAGGGCCGCTTGCTGGCGGGCACGGGCAATCGCGGGCGCATCTTCGCGGTCCTCGGAGATGACGACTATACGGATCTGGTCAAGGCCAGCGCGTCCCAGGTGACAGCCTTTGCCAAGGCTCCGGGCGGTGGCCTGTATGTGGCCACCAGTAATCTTGGGAAGGTATTTCTTCTGGCGGCGAATCCAGAATCCGAAGGCACATATGAAAGCGATGTTTTCGACGCGCACAGCTTCTCCAACTGGGGCCGCGCGGAGTTTCGGGGTGCGGGCGGGGTAGACCTGTTCGCCCGCAGCGGCAACGTTGACAACCCCGATCGCAACTGGAGCCCATGGAAGAGCGTCGACTTGCGGAAAGACGGCGCCGTGGCCAGTCCGCCGGCACGCTTCATCCAGTGGAAGGCCGTGCTGCATGCGGGAAACCCTCCCGCCCGGCTGGACAGCGTACTGTTGAACTATCTTCCGAAGAATGTCGCGCCGGATATCGACGCCGTCGACGTACAGCTCGGCGTGCACTATCAGCCCCTGCCACGACCCATTGGGATGGACAGTAGCCTGATGGCGAACGTCGTTCCTCCGACCATTCACGATCGCGACTCCATCGGAGTAAAGTGGGCGGCGCACGATGACAACGACGACCAGATGGTCTACTCGGTCTATTACCGGGGCGAAGGAGAATCCCGCTGGCTGCTGCTGAAGGACAATCTCTCTGACAAGTTCTACTCCTTTGACGCGTCGCTGCTTCCGGACGGCGGATATACCATAAAGATCGTTGCTTCCGACGCTCCCTCCCATTCTCCGGGCCAGGCTCTCACCGCGGAGAAAGAAAGCCCGCGCTTCGAGGTAGACACCACGCCGCCACAGATCCAGAGCCTGATGGCCGCGCCCGAAGGCAACAAGATACACGTCAGTTTTCGCGCGATGGACAGTTTTTCAGCGATCAAGCGTGCCGAATATTCGATTGATGCAGGCGATTGGCAGTTCGTCGAACCGGTGGGCCAACTCTCTGATTCGAGAACCGAGAACTACGACTTTCAGGCGGTGGTTCCGGAGCCGGCTGGCGGCGCTGCGGCCGCGAGAAACCCAGGACAACTCGAGCATGTAGTCGTAGTCCGGGCCTACGACCGCTACGACAATATGAATTCCGCCAAGTTCGTCGTCAGAGAAAAATAGCGCCGCCGGTCGCGGGGCTGCGTGTGAGGTGAGATCCCCCAAGCGGGACAGGTGAGGCACCGGTCTCTGCGTGGTGCTACTGCGGCACAAGTTCCGCGGAGGTGAGCCTGTCCGCCTGGCGCAGCGCCGGAAACAGCCACGCCCACAGCCCGATGACCACCAGAGTTCCAATGCCTCCCAGCACGACCGCGGGCACGGTGCCGAACCATTGGGCCGTCAATCCGGATTCAAACTCGCCTAACTCATTCGATACACCGATGAACAGCATGTCGACCGCATTAACGCGCCCCCGCATTTCGTCGGGTGTGGCCAACTGCACCAGGGTTGCGCGGATGATGACACTGATCATGTCAGTGGCACCGACGAACGTCATGGCGAGCAACGACACCACCAGGTTGTGCGAGAGCCCGAAAATGATGGTGAACACTCCGAAGCCTGCCACACACCAGATCATAGTCATCCCGGCGCGGCGATGGATGGGCCGGTAGGCCACCAGGATCGCGGTCAGAGCTGCGCCCACGCCAGGCGCGCTGCGCAGCAATCCCAAACCCCAGGGACCGGTCTTCAGGATCTCCCGCGCGTAGATAGGCAACAGAGCAACCGCCCCGCCCAGCAGAACCGCGAACATATCCAGCGAAATCGACCCCAGAATCACCTTCTGACGCCAGATGTAGCGAAACCCCGCCAGCACGGTGCTCACGGCGAAGGGTTCGCGCTTGCGGACGGCCTCTCGCGGCTTGATCTGCACGTTGAGCGCGATGGCGGCAACCGCAACCAGGATGGCGATGAAGTAGACGGCTTCGGGGCCATGAAATAAGGCATAAACGACGCCACCGACGGCCGGTCCGGCAATCGTGGCCCCCTGGAAGATACTGGAATTCCATGCCACCGCATTAGGGAAGTGCTCCTCGGGCACCAACTGCGGCAGCAGCGCGCGGCTGGCCGGCATGTTGAAAGAGCGCAGCGATCCTATCAGCACGAGGACGGCATAGATCAGACGAACTGAATGCGGAGCCTTCCAGGAAATCATCAGCAGCAGCCCAAAGCAGAAGCCGAAGCCCAGGTAGCACCACATGAGCAAGCGGCGGCGGTCGAAGCGGTCGGCGGCGTGGCCCGCAATCAGGAACAGCACAATGCCGGGCAGAAACTGCGCCAGGCCGACCAGTCCCAGATCGAGTGGGCGGCGGGTAATCTCGTAAACCTGCCAGGCGACTGCGACCGACTGCATCTCCAGGGCGAGGACCAGCGAGAAGCGCGCCATCTGGTAGAGCACGAAGTTCGGATGGGTGAAGGCAACTCGGCCGGCCAGTCGTGGGTCCCGCGAGGTCAGCATCGTTATTACTGTGCCACAGATTTCCGGTCAGCGCCGGTCAGCTGATATGGATGCGTGCTGGGATAGAATCGTCGCGTGTTCTGGCTTCTACAGACCCTGGCGTGGCTGGCATGTGTGGTCTATGGAAGCATTCCTGCGTATTGGCTGGTGATTCATCCCTGGGCGGAATATTGGCGCGCGCGGCATCGGTCTCCCTTCCGGGTACTGGTGCCGATCTGGATGGCGATGTGGATCGTGCTTGCCCTGATCACCGCGCCCTGGCGGCATGTTGTCCTGTACCTGTCGCTGTGGACCTGGATTCCCGCGCTGGTTCTGTTCACAACCGGTATCAGACTGTATGTCCGGTCGGGAAAGCATTTCAGCGGAAAGCAACTGCGTGGCGAACCGGAACTCAATCGTGGCGAGTTTGAGCAGCGCCTGATCACGACCGGCATCCGCGCCTATATTCGTCACCCGATATATCTGGGGCATCTTTGCGAAATGCTGGCCTGGAGCATCGGCACCGGTCTCGCGGTTTGCTACGGCTTGACGCTATTCGCTATTGTCACCGGTGCCGTAATGATCCGAATGGAAGATGACGAACTAGAGCGCCGCTTCGGGGAAGCTTACCGGGACTACAGGGCGGCAGTTCCCGCGGTATTGCCTAGACTAAGTATATGAAGAAGGCCACTAACATCTCCGCCGAAAATGGCCGACTCTTGCGTCAACTGTTTGAAGATATCCTTGTCGCCTTACCTGTTGGGGCCGCGACACTAGAGGCCAGGAGAACGCGGGATGATCGAGGAACGATTGTATGGCTCAAGCCCTCGAATAAAAACGCCGCCGAGTTCAGCGGTCACACCGAGGACGGCAGTACTTTGGTTGATGTGAGCTTCGGCCGTGGAACGACCTTCGAACTGCCCTGGGAAGCGAATCTGCCGTCCGATGCGAGCTTCGAATCAATCCTGGAGGCGGTGAAGGCAATGTGTCTCGCCGTGATTGCTGGAAAAAGCCAAGAACGGCTTGGTCTTCTCGGCATCACGGGCACGATTCGAGTGGACGAAAAGCGCATGTTCCAGGTAACGCGTTTTTTCTACCCAAATCTGCATCCCAGGATTGTGCGCTATGCACCGTACTAACATCGTGTTCAAGGGCAATTCGCTATCGGCGTGCCGATGGATCGCTATAATCCAAGCTTAGTGATAACTCGTAGCTGACGGCTGATAGCTGCTTTCTAATGAACTTCGAGCTCTTCGTTGCGACCCGCTACCTGCGCGCCAAACGGCGACAGGCGGTCATTGGCATCATCACCGGCATCTCGATCGCCGGAGTCGCGGCGGGCGTGGCGTCGCTTATCGTCGCCTTGGCTATTAATAATGGTTTCCGCCAGGATCTGCAGGACCGCCTCCTGGGTTCGACATCGAACGTAAATTTGCTGCGGGTACAGAGTGACGGCATTCAGAACTGGCGTCCGCTGATGGAACGGCTGGCGAAGCAGCCCCATGTGGTGGCGGCGGCGCCAGCAATCTACGAACAGGTTCTGATCTCGCGAGGGCCGAGGGCCCGCGGGGCGGTGCTAAAGGGAATTATTCCCGCCGACGAGCGCAAGATCGGCGATTTGCTGCAGACGGTGAAAATCGGTTCGGCCGATGCGCTAGCGGAGAGCACAGACCATGTGGCACCGGGTTTTCCACCCGGCCCGGGCGGGTCAGAGACCCATCCCGGAGATGACAGTGGTGGTTCTGAATCGCCGGACGCCCTGGAAGGGGTCGGAGATCGACTGGGCGCGATGCCGCCCATCATCCTCGGCAAGGACATGGCTGCCGATCTGGGCGCGACTATAGGCTCGGTGGTCCTGGTTACCAGTCCCCAAGGCGAACTCACTCCCTTCGGCATGGTGCCCAAGTACGACCGTTTTCGCGTGGTCGGGATTTTCAACTCCGGATTCTTTGACTACGACACTTCGTGGGCTTTCATCCGTCTCACCGACGCCCAGCAGCTATTCGGCTTGGGCGACCTGATTTCCCTGATTGAATTCAAGGTAGATGACATCTACAAGGCTGACGCGGTAGCTCGTGAGATCGAAAACAGCGCAGGCAGCGGCTTCATGGCCACCAACTGGATGGAGCAAAATAAAGCTCTGTTTCGCGCACTCAAGCTGGAGCGGGTGGTGACCTTCATCACCATCGGCTTAATCGTCTTCGTGGCCGCTCTCAACATTCTGATTTCACTCACCATGATGGTCATGGAGAAGACCCGTGACATCGCGGTGTTGATGTCGATGGGCACCCGCAAGTCGCAGGTACGCCGGCTGTTCATTGCGCAAGGCCTGTTGATCGGGGTGATCGGCACCGCCATCGGATTGGTGCTGGGGTACGGGCTGTCCTGGGCCGGAGCGCATTATCGCCTGATATCCCTTTCCCCCGAGGTGTACTCGATCGATTATGTTCCTTTCGCGCCCCGCCTCGTGGACGGCTTGCTGGTCGCGCTGATCGCGGTCGGAGTATCGTTTATCGCGACCCTCTATCCGTCATGGTCAGCGGCGCGTATCCTGCCGGCCGAGGCTTTGCGCTATGAATAATCGGACCTTTCCCGGTTGTGCTGTCTATGACGAATCGTCGTGACCAAGGTCACATTACGCGTATCGCCGGAGGGTATAGAGTTTCGGTACGCGCTCCGAAACGGGAAATTTCCCCGCCACGGGAGGCGTGTTCTAATTGGATCAGGCAACCCTTCCGGTGAGGTTCTGCCCCGGGTTGCCCCAGTTTCAGCCATTTATCGGACGAGACGAAAGATAGGCGAACAGCATCCAATGGAACAGACACAAATGCTTCGGGCTGAGGCATTGAAAAAGGTTTTTCGGTCCGGTGATTCGGACCTGACGCTCTTTGAAAACCTGTCTTTCCAGGTAGCGAAGGGAGAGATGACGGCCATTGTCGGCGAATCGGGAGCGGGGAAGAGTACCTTGCTGCACATCCTGGGCGCGCTTGATACGGCTTCCGCAGGTGACGTATACTGCGCCCACTTGCGGGTCAGCGCCTTGACCGGTGACGATGCCGCCGAATTTCGCAACCGCGAAATCGGCTTCGTCTGGCAATTTCATTATCTTTTGCCCGAGTTTACGGCGCTGGAAAATGTGGCCATGCCGCTGCTGGTGCGTGGGGAAACATGGCAGCGAGCGCAAGCGGACGCTTCCCAGTGGTTAGGGGAAGTGGGACTGGCACAACGCGCCCATCACCGCTCCGGAGAACTTTCCGGAGGAGAACAGCAGCGAGCGGCTTTGGCCCGGGCCTTAATCACCCGGCCCCAGGTTCTGTTAGCGGACGAACCCACCGGGGATCTGGATGGCCGAACCGCGGACTCGGTTTTTGAATTGATTGCCAGGCTACATCGCGAGTACCAGCTGACCTCCCTCATCGCAACCCATAACCACGCGTTTGCCCGCCGCTGCGACCGGGTTTTGCGGCTGCACCAGGGGCGGATCGAGGAGGTAGCATCGGAGTCACTGCCCGGATAGTGCTACTGCGGGAAAGGCAGCTTTTTTGAGACAATTGCTTTCCGGTTACCGGCCGGATGCAGAAGAGTGCATAGGAACTGAAATCGGGTGCCGTTGGTAATCGAAATCCGGCTGTAAAGCCTTTGCGGGCTGGGATTTGATGGCATGCTGATTGCATGAGAATAACCAGGCAGGGATTTTGCCCGCGAGGGTCGGATTAGGAACACCCGGTCCTCCTCGCTGGAGAGCTCTAGGGGAAGGGGCTATATGTTTGAACGCTATACAGAGAAAGCGCGGCGCGTAATCTTCTTTGCGCGCTATGAGGCGAGTCAGTTCGGGTCTCCTTATATTGAGACCGAACATCTGCTTTTGGGATTGCTCCGCGAAGATAAAGCCCTGACCAACCGGTTCCTGCGCTCTCATGCTTCGGTCGAGTCCATCCGCAAGCAAATTGAAGGACATACGACGATTCGGGAGAAGGTGTCGACCTCGGTCGACCTGCCGCTGAGCAACGAATGCAAGCGGGTTCTGGCCTACGCCGCAGAAGAAGCCGAACGGTTATCGCACAAACACATTGGTACAGAGCACCTGCTGCTGGGATTGTTAAGGGAAGAGAAGTGCTTCGCTGCCGAAATCCTGCACGAGCGCGGTCTACGGCTCTCTACGATTAGAGAAGAATTAGCTCGCAGCAGTCAGGAAAAGGCGCAACCGCAACGGCAGCGTGAAAGTTCCCTGCTTAGCGAGTTTTCGCGCGATCTGACCCAAGCGGCTATGGACAGCCAGCTCGATCCGCTGGTCGGACGCGAGGGCGAGCTGGAGCGCGTCGTCCAGATTTTGTGCCGCCGCACCAAGAACAATCCAGTGCTGATCGGCGAGCCGGGAGTAGGGAAGACTGCCATCGTCGAAGGCCTGGCGCAGCGCATCGCCGACGGCGAAGTTCCGTCATTCCTCGCCGATAAGAGAATTCTGGCTCTCGATCTTTCCTTGATTGTCGCCGGCACCAAGTACCGCGGCCAGTTTGAAGAGCGCCTGAAGACCATCATGAAGGAGCTGATGGAGTCGCAGAACGCCATCATCTTCATCGATGAGTTGCACACCCTGGTGGGCGCGGGTTCTGCCGAAGGTTCGCTCGATGCCGCCAACATCCTTAAGCCGGCGTTGTCACGCGGTGAGATTCAGTGCATCGGCGCCACCACGCCGGGCGAGTATCGCAAGTCAATCGAGAAAGACCGCTCACTCGAACGCCGCTTCCAGGCGGTTAAGGTTCCGCCTCCGGATGAGGCAAACGCTACCAAGATTCTGTTCGGGATCAAGGACCGCTACGAAAAGTTCCACGCTGTCACCTACACCGACGACGCCATCAACTTCGCGGTCTCGCACTCGAACCGCTATATTCCGGACCGCTTCCTGCCAGACAAGGCGATCGACCTGGTCGATGAAGCCGGCGCCCGCGTCAAGCTGCGCCAGACTTCGCTGCCGGAGGAGATCACCGAAGTCCAGAAGCGCATCAAGTTCATCGTTCACCGTATGGAGAACGCCATCGCGAACCACGAGTTCGAGAAGGCGCGCTTCTACTCGGACGAGGAACGCAAGGAGCGCGAGAACCTGCGCGCTCTTCGCGAAAAATACCACCTCGATGAATCCTCCACCGGCGTTGTCGGTCGGGAGGACATCGAGGACGTGGTATCGCGCTGGACGGGCGTGCCCATCACCTCGATCAAGGAAGAAGAGTCGCAGAAGCTGCTCCGCATCGAGGAAGAGCTGCACAAACGGATTATTTCGCAGGACAAGGCGATTACCGCCCTGGCCCGCGCCATCCGCCGCAGCCGGGCCGGCCTCAAGAGCCCGAACCGTCCGATCGGTTCGTTCCTGTTCCTGGGACCCACCGGCGTCGGCAAAACCGAAGTCGCCCGCACCCTGGCCCAGTTCATGTTCGGCAGCGAGAAGTCGCTGGTGCGCTTCGATATGTCCGAGTTCATGGAGAAACACTCGGTCTCAAAGCTCATCGGCTCGCCTCCCGGATACGTAGGCTACGAAGAGGGCGGTCAGCTGACCGAGCGAGTGAAGCGCGCCCCCTATTCCGTGGTCCTGCTCGACGAAATCGAGAAGGCGCATCCGGATGTGTTCAACATCCTGCTGCAGGTTTTTGAAGATGGCCAGTTGACCGACGGCCTCGGCAACACGGTGGACTTCAAGAACACCATCATCATCATGACCTCGAACATTGGCGCCCGCCATCTGCAAAAGCGCGAAGGCTTGGGCTTCCAGTCGAGTGACGAGGGCAAGGTCTCCGAAAAGGTCGAGGACCTGGTCAAAGGAGAGGTCAAGCGCACCTTCAATCCCGAGTTCCTGAACCGTCTGGACGAAGTCATCCTGTTCATGGCTCTGAGCGAGCAGGACCTGATCCAGATTCTCGAACTCATGGTCAGCCTGCTGAACCAGAACCTGGCGCAGAAGTCGATCACCGTGACCGTGACCGACGAAGCCAAGAAGTGGATTCTCGAGCAAACGCTGGTCGACCGCAGCTATGGAGCTCGTCCGCTGCGCCGCGCGTTGCAGAAGTACATCGAAGATCCGCTCTCCGAAGCGCTGATTCAGGGAACGATTACCACGCGGCCCGCGTTCATCGAAGTCTTCCTGGGCGAGAACAAGCTGTACTATCGCCCGGTGGATTCGAAGGAAGAAGCAGGCGTGCTGCTGTACGAAAATTAGGAACGTGTAGCGCTGGGTCTTTGACCCGGCGCGTCGAGCGCAGCTCGATACTTCCGCAGAAGCCGTCAGCCCAAGCTGGCGGCTTTTGTTGTTGGACGACGCACAGGGAGCGATGTCGCACGGAATAATGGAAGACAGGCATCCCGCCCGTCCGGTCACGCCTTTGTTATAATTTTCAAGTGCCCGTGGCGCTATCGTCTAGGGGTTAGGACGGAAGATTCTCAATCTTCAAACCCGGGTTCGATTCCCGGTAGCGCTACCAAACCCCTCCTGCTAAAGCCACAGCTTGACTCACCAATCGCCAGCGAAGGACAATCTTTGGCGCTCCAACTTGTCCGCTGTGAGGGGATGTTGTGCCGACCCGTTCCATAAGGCCCCTTGGTGCCACTCGAACGAAACCTCACCAACTACGCAGTTGCAGCCAGGCCAGATGATGAGTGTAATCGAGATTTTTGGCCAACAAGACAGAAGCGCGTCAAGGCGAGGAAAGGGAAGAAGAGGTATGGAAGATCAGAAAAACCGAGCAGCGTTGGATCGCCACTGGGCTGCCTCCGCATCTGGAGACTTGGAGGCAGAGCACGACATATACGATGACAATGTTCTCTGTGAATATCCTCAATCGGGGGAGAAGATTAACGGCCGACGGAACCTGCAAGCGTTGCGCGGACATCACCCAGGCAAACCTAGCGGCTTTAGCATCCGTCGCATAACGGGATCCGCCGATCTCTGGGTGACTGAGTACGTTATCAATTACGAAGATAAGCCTTTTCAAACAGTGAGCATCACGGAGTTTCGAAATGGCAAGGTCATCCACGAAACCCAATACTTCGCCGAGCCCTTCGAACCGCCGGCCTGGCGATCGAAGTGGGTGGAGCACGCAGCTTGACGCAGCGGGAGCAATGCAATCTGGCGGGATTTTGAGCGGTATCGCGATGTTACGCCAACGATCTGCCACAATCCCATT
>Ga0335080_10002481_pt1 | contig 18412 bp, 23 predicted proteins | sample Lox_Sample_34_FD_206720 | JGI IMG/M metagenome (GOLD analysis project Ga0335080, IMG submission 206720) | Soil microbial communities from Loxahatchee National Wildlife Refuge, Florida, United States - Lox_Sample_3.4 | ecosystem: Environmental > Terrestrial > Soil > Wetlands | place: USA...
TCGCGATCGAACCGGCAAGTTCAAGAAACAAAAAAACAAGCCACAAAATCGCGAAACTGGGGTGGCTCCCCGGCATGGATTCGAACCACGATTCACGGCTCCAAAGGCCGCTGTCCTACCATTAGACGACCGGGGAAACGGGGCGGGAACGTCACCGCTATTTTAACGCAGTCAGCAGCCCTCAACCGTCACCGATTCCTCGGTTTCCGCCGTCCAGGCCAGCGTCGTCACATCCAGCGCAACCACCTTCCCGTCGGTCCCGCCGATCACCGCCGCCGTGTGACGGTATGCCAGCGGATCGCCGGTGACGTAGTGCAGCACCCGGCCCGCGCCATCGCTCTCTTCCAAATCGCCCGAGTCGAGCAGCGCCTCGCGCACCACCTCTGCCGTCACCTCGTCGCTTGAGACAAGCTGCACTTCCGGACCCAGCACCCGCCCCAGCGTCGGCTTCAGCACCGGATAATGCGTACAGCCCAGAATCAGCGTGTCGATGCCCGGATGATCGTCCAGATAGTGATGCGCCAGCAGCTCCGCCTCGGCTGAATCCGCCAGACCTTCTTCCACAAGGTGCACGAACATCGGACACGCGCGCGCCCACACGTTCAAACCGCGTGCCTCCAGCCGCCGCTGATAGGCTCCGCTGCGAATCGCGCCCACCGTCCCGATCACGCCCACATTGCCCGACTTCGTCGAACGCAGCGCTGCTTCCACGCCCGGCTCGATCACGCCCCATACCGGCACCGGGATTCGTTCGCCAAGCTCGGGCAGTGCCGCCGCCGATGCCGTGTTGCATGCAACCACAATTCCGCACACTTCCTTCTCCAGCAGGAACTGTGCGATCTGCTGAGCGAACTGCGTCACCATCTCGCGCGGCTTGCGCCCATAGGGCACGCGCGCGGTGTCGGCGAAGTAGATGAAGTCCTGGCCGGGAAGGCGTCTGCGCAGGGCTCTGAGCACCGTCAGTCCGCCGACCCCGGAATCGAACACCCCAATCGGGTGGTTGAGCGGAATCACGTCTTCAGTGTGACATGCCACGTGTCACCATGAGATGGGATGCGGCGCGATACGCTCCTGGATTTCCTCGGCGATCTCGTTGGAAATCCCGGACGCTTTCTCATCTACGACGACGGATTCCGCAGTGAGACCTTCGGCTACCGTCGGGTGGTGGAACGGGCGCGAGCCTTCGCTGCCTGGCTTCGCGCCGAGGGGTTTCGCGCCGGCGACAAGGTCGTGCTCTACGGCGAGAATCGCCCCGAATGGGTGATCGCCTTCTGGGGATGTCTGCTCGAAGGTGTCATTGTTGTGCCCGTGGACTTCCGCTCGCCAGCGGAATTCGTCCGGCGTGTCTGTGAAATCACTGAGGCGCGCCTCGTGCTCGCGGGCGCGGAAGTGCAGCCACCCGCGGGCATTCGCTCGCTCCCGCTCACCTCGCTGCCGGGCAGATCGGCCGCTGCGCCCGCTTCCGTCTCCGCCGGCACTACCGCCGAGATCATCTTCACCTCCGGCGCAACGTCCGACCCCAAAGGCGTCATCATCACCCACGCCAACGTGCTCGCCAACATCGTGCCTGTCGAGCGCGAGGTGCTCAAGTACCGCGAGTGGGCGTGGCCGTTCCTCCCCATTCGATTCCTGAATCTGCTGCCGCTCAGCCACATGTTCGGCCAGGCAATGGCCACGTTCATTCCGCCGATGGTGAACGGCGAAGTGATCTTCATGCGCGGCTACAACCCCGCCGAAATACTCCGCCAGATCCACAGCCGGCGCATCTCGGTCCTGATTTCCGTGCCCGCCATTCTCGAAGTGCTGCGCGAGCACATCCTGCAGCGCTTTCCCGACCTGCGCGACAATCCGCCGGCCGCGGGTGGCAAATGGTATGGCCGCTGGTGGCGTCACCGCCGCGTTCACGACGCGTTCGGCTGGAAGTTCTGGGCTTTCATCGTCGGTGCTGCGCCTCTGCCGCGCGACGTCGAAGCATTCTGGAACAATCTCGGCTTTCTCGTCATCCAGGGCTACGGGCTCACCGAAACCGCGCCCATCGTCACGTTGAATCATCCGTTCCACGCCAGCCAGGGTACGGTCGGCAAGCCCATCGGAGGAGTCGAGGTGGAGATCGCGGACGATGGCGAGATCCTGGTCCGCGGCGCCAACGTCACCCGCGGCTACTACAACGCCGATGCCGAAACCGAGCGCGCCTTCGACGCCGAGGGCTGGTTCCACACCGGCGACATCGGGAAGATGGATGACCGCGGCCAGCTCAGCATTGTCGGCCGCAAGAAGGAAATGATTGTCACGCCCGAAGGGCTCAACGTCTTTCCCGAAGACGTGGAGAACGAGCTGCGCCGCGTGCCCGGCGTGCGCGACGCAGCGGTCACCGGAACCGATCGCGTGCACGCGGTGTTCATTCTCGATGACGGCGCCGATATGAACAATGTCGTTCGCCAGGCCAATGCTCGCCTCGCCGATCATCAGAAGATCCGCAGCGCCTCGCTCTGGCCCTGGCCGGAATTCCCGCGCACCGAAGGCACTGGCAAACTCAAGCGGCATGAGATCGCACGCGGCGTGGCGCCGCCGCAACCGGCCGGACAGCAGCGTTTCACTCCGTCAACGCCTCTCGACGCGCTCAGTTCGCTCGAACGCGTCGAGCTGATGGTCCATCTCAACGTCGAGGAGGCCGACCTTGCCGGCGCATCCACCATCGGCGATCTGCAGCGCCACGCCGCGCCAGCAGCCCCCGCCGCGCCCGTCACCTTCCCTGCGTGGAATCGCGCCTGGTGGGCGCGCGCCATCCGCCGCGCAACTCTTCCAACCATCCTGCTTCCGCTCACGCGCCTCTTCGCCTGGCTCACCGTGACCGGTCGCGAAAATCTGCGCGGCCTCCGTGGACCCGTCATCTTCGCGCCGAACCACCAGAGCTTCATGGACGTGCCTGTGCTCATGGCCGCCGTGGGCGCACCCTGGCGCTACCGTATGGCGCCCGCAATGGCGCGCGATTTCTTCCACGCGCACTTCTACCCGCGCCAGCATCCCTGGCACGAGTGGTTCACCAACAGCCTGAACTACTTCCTCGCCGCGCTCTTCTTCAACGCCTTCCCCATCCCGCGCCGCGAAACCGGAACGCTCGATACCATGCGCTACATCGGCGAGCTCACCGATCTCGGCAACTGTCTCGTCATCTTCCCCGAAGGACACCTGACCGACTGCGGCGAAATCCTGCCGTTCCAGCCCGGCGTCGCCATGCTCGCCTCGCGCCTCAACGTGCCCGTTGTCCCCGTCCGCATCGAAGGCCTCGATCGCGTGCTGCACAAGAGCTGGCGCATGGCCCGCCCCGGCCGCGTCCGTGTCACCATCGGTAAACCGATGCAACTCGAAGGCGACGGCTATGCCGCGCTTGCGCGTCAGGTGGAAGAGGCCGTGCGATCCCTACAATAGGATCATGTCGGTCTACACGGAACTGCGCGACGAGCTGGAGAAACACGAGTTCGCGATGGGCCTCGAGCGCGGCCGTCTGGCAGTGGCGCTCGACGTCCTTACGGACGCCCTCGTGCTGGTCGGCCAGCACGGCGTCTACTGCCAGAGTGCGCGCCAGCCGGGCCGTCCGGCGATGGACATCCAGATCATCACCAAAAGCCTCGATCAGGCCAAGGAACTCGTGGCCGGCGTGATGGATGAGCTGCGGCGCAAAGCGGCCGTGCAATAGAAGGAGCGCACATGGCAACTCTCGGATTGATCGAATACGCGGATGCCAGCCCCGAAGTCCGCGCCGTCTATGACGACATCATGGCCACGCGCCAGACCGATTACATCAACAACTTCTGGAAGGCCCTCGCGCACGACCCCGCCACGCTGCGCCGCACCTGGGAGAGCATCAAACAGATCATGGCGCCGGGCACGCTCGACCCGCTCACCAAGGAGATGCTCTACGTCGCCGTCAGCGTCACCAATCAGTGCGGCTACTGCATCGCCACGCACACCGCCTCGGCGCGCGCGAAGGGCATGACCGATGCGATGTACGGCGAGCTGATGGCTGTGGTCGGCATGGCCAACGAGACGAATCGCCTCGCCAGCGGATGGCAGGTGGAAATCGACGAGCGGTTCCGCGCCTGAGAGGTATCCTGAACTATGCCTTTTCACCTCGCCGTGGATTACAGTCCGCGCGGCGACCAGGCGGCAGCTATCGATCAGCTCTACCGCGGCGTCCTCGACGCCGAACAGCACCAGGTTCTGCTCGGGGTTACCGGCTCCGGCAAGACCTTCACCATGGCCAAGGTCATCGAGAAGGCGGACCGGCCCGCGCTGGTGCTCGCGCACAACAAGACACTCGCCGCGCAGCTCTATCACGAATTCCGCACTTTCTTCCCGCAGAACGCGGTCGAGTATTTCGTCAGCTACTACGATTACTACCAGCCCGAAGCGTACATTCCCGCTGGTGACGTCTACATCGAGAAAGAAGCCACCATCAACGACGAGCTCGACAAGCTGCGCCTCTCCGCCACGCGCTCGCTGTTCGAGCGGCGCGATTGCGTGATTATCGCCAGCGTGAGCTGCATCTACGGCCTCGGCTCGCCCGAGGCGTACTACGGCATGCTGCTCATGCTGGAGAAGGGCCAGAAGATCTCGCGCCAGCAGCTTCTCTCGCGCCTGGTGGACATTCTCTACGCGCGCAACGACGGCGACTTCCAGCGTGGCAGCTTCCGCGTGCGCGGCGACGTGATCGAGGTCTTCCCCACCTACGACGACAACGCGTATCGCATCGAGCTGTGGGGCGACGAGATCGAGAGCCTCAGCCAGATCGACCCCCTGCTCGGCCAGGTGAAGCAGACCTATCTGCGCCTGCCCGTCTACCCGAAAACCCATTACGTGATGACGCCGGCCTCGCGTGAGCAGGCGCTACAGAGCATCGAGGAAGAGCTCACCTGGTGGCATGGCGAGCTCACCAAAGCCGGCAAGATGATCGAGGCGCAGCGCCTCTACCAGCGCACCATGTTCGATCTCGAAATGATCCGCGAGATCGGCTACTGCCACGGCATTGAGAACTACTCGCGCCACTTCTCCGGCCGCCTCCCTGGCGAAGCGCCGCCCACGCTGCTCGATTATCTGCCGCACGATTCGCTGATGTTCATCGATGAGAGCCATCAGACCGTTCCGCAGTTGCGCGGCATGTATCACGGCGACAAATCGCGCAAGGATGTGCTGGTGGAATACGGCTTCCGTCTGCCCAGCGCGCGCGATAACCGCCCGCTGACTTTCGAAGAGTTTGAGAACCGCGTCAATCAGGTGGTCTATGTCTCAGCCACCCCCGGCCCTTACGAGCTGACGAAGACCACCGGCGTCGTGGTGGAGCAGATCATCCGGCCCACCGGCCTTGTCGATCCTGAGATTGACATCCGGCCGATCCGCGGCCAGGTGGATCACCTGCTGAACGAAATCCGCGTGCGCGGCGAAAAGAACGAGCGCGTGCTGGTGACCACGCTCACCAAGCGCATGGCCGAAGATCTCGCCGAGTATTACACCGGCGTCGGCATCCGCTGCGCCTACCTGCATTCGGAGGTCAGCACGCTCGACCGCATCAAAATTCTGCGCGATCTGCGCCGCGGCGACTACGACGCACTCATCGGCGTGAACCTGCTGCGAGAGGGACTCGATCTGCCGGAGGTTTCGCTGGTTGCCGTCCTCGACGCCGACAAGGAAGGCTTCCTCCGCTCGGCCGGTTCGCTGATCCAGACCATCGGCCGCGCCGCGCGCAACCTGAACGGCCGCGCGATCCTCTACGCCGACGTGATCACCGACAGCATGCGTCATGCCATCGACGAGACCACGCGTCGCCGCGCCATCCAGTCGGCCTACAACGAAGCGAACCACATCACGCCGCAATCGATCATCAAGCCCATCGACATGAGTCTGGTGAAGATCGCCGAGGGCGACTACGTCACCATTCCGCTGGAGACCGAACCCACCGAAGACCTCACGCCCCAGCAGCGCGAAAAGCTCATCCACGATCTCGAAGAGAGCATGCGCGATGCGGCGAAGAAGTTCGAGTTCGAGAAGGCGGCGAAGTTCCGCGATCGCGTCAAGGCGCTGAAGAACCAGGAGGTGTATGAGGAAGCCGCGGCTGGCGGCGCTGCTGGCGTCGGGTAACGCCGCGGCCTCTCCGGTGTTGCGTGCGCTCGCTGCCGCGCATGCCATCGGACCGGTCGCTTCCACATCCTTCCGTGTCGCCAGCCGCATCGTCAATGCCATGCGCGCCGGCCGCGCCGTTCCTTCTGTTGACGCCTTCGAGTCCTGCCGGCTGGTTTTGATCTTTGCGCCTGCCGATTCCGCCGCCGCCGCGGTGGCCCGGCTCGCCGCCTCGCCGCTGGAATGGCGCAACCGCAGCGCGATCCTGATTGGTGACGATGCCGGTCCACTCGATCCTTTGCGCGAGCGCGGAGCCGTCGCTGGCGTGATTGCCGCCGTTCCCGGGTTTGAGGATCGTTACTTCCTGCTCGAGGGACCGCCCTCAGTTACCCGCGAACTTCGCCCGCTCTTGCGCAAGGCGGTGGACCTCGTCCTCATTCCCCCGGGTGCCCGCGCACGCTTCGAAGCCGCCATGACCCTCGCCGGGCACGCCCTGTTCCCCACGCTTGTGGCGTCGGATGCGGCATTCGCGTCCAGCGGGATTCCCCGCCACTTGAGCGATTCCGTTCTCGAAAAGGCGGTTCAGCGGACGCTTCGTGCATGGCTGAAGGCGCGGCGTAACGGATGGAGCACGCTCGACGGTCCGGACGCCTGCCGCATCGCGCGTCAGGTGGCGGCCATGGAATGGGCGCATCCGCGCACCGGCGCGTACCTTCACAATCTGATCATTAGTCTGGATGAGTTTATGCGCTGAGCTTGCGCATCTCGTCGAGGCCCACGGTGACCAGCGTCTTGTCCATGTCCTCGGCGGTCTCAATCATGTGCCGCAGATGCAGCGCGCCAAGCTTCAGGCACCACGCATCGGTGAGCGGTTTGCCTGCGTCCTTGCAGAGCTTCAGCAAATCGGGGTGGCGCAGCGCGATCACCTTCTCATACCGGGCTTCGCCGTCCACTCCCGCCGCGAACTTCACGTCGACGGTATCTGCATGGCGAATCGATGTGCCGGTCTGCAGCCACCGGAACTCGACGTCCCACATGCGCCCGAACGGATCGGGACCTGCCTTGAATTTCCGGTATGTCTCGGGCATCTGTGATCAATTCTAGCGCGGTGCGGCGTCACGGCACGCGCCACAAGGCGCGTTCCTTCCCGTGCGCCTGGAGGGACGCCACGCCCCTACCAGGTCTGCTGCTTGCGCACCAGCGTGAGGAACTCGTCGCGCGTTTCCTTGCGGCTGCGGAATGCGCCCAGCATCGAGCTGGTCATCGTTCCCGAGTGCTGCTTCTCCACCCCGCGCATCATCATGCAGAAGTGCCGCGCCTCGCAGATCACCGCCACGCCTTTGGGCTGCAGCACGTCACGCAACGTCTCGGCCACCTGCTGCGTCAGCCGCTCCTGCAATTGCAGCCGCCGCGCGAACATGTCCACAATGCGCGGAATCTTGCTCAGTCCGATCACCCGCTTGTCCGGCAGATAGCCCACGTGAATCTTGCCGAAGAACGGCAGCAGGTGGTGCTCGCACATGCTGAAGAACTCGATGTCGCGCACAATCACCATCTCGTCGCACTCGTGCGTGAACAGCGCGCCGTTGACGATGCTCTCCAGATTCGTCTCATAACCGCTGGTCAGATACCGCAGCGCCTTGGCGGCCCGCTCCGGCGTCTGCACCAGGCCTTCGCGCGAGGGATCCTCGCCCAGTTGCTCCAGAATCGCTTTCATGTTCGCGGCAATCGAATCCGTCTCCGCTTTTGGCCGCATCACCTTCACCACTGCTTTATTGCTCTTCATGCGTCAACTCGAATATGTTTCGTTTCGTCTCCCACAGCCGCACTCCGGCCAGTTCCGGAAACCCCGCCGGCCAGGCTGTAGCCAGCCGCCGCCGGATCTCCACCGCAACGTTCTCCGACGTGGGCACCACATCGTGAAAGGCCGCGATATCCCGATTCAGATCCCGATGATCGAAATCGTTCAGCACCTCGCGATGCACCACGTCATCCAGCGCCGTCACGTTCAGCAGTTGCCCCGACTTCGGCTCCACCGCCCCGGTGACGCTGATCTCCACCACGTAGTTGTGGCCGTGACCCCAGGGGTTATTGCACTTCCCATACAGCTCCCGGTTGACCTCGTCCGTCAGACCCGGCGCGTGCAGCCGGTGCGAGGCCGCGAACCGGTACCGGCGTGTCAGCCTGGTCACGATGCCGCCTCCGAGTAATCGACGAACAGGTCCTCGGTCTCGTACAATCGCACGTTCGCCAGCGCCGCGCCGTCGCGGAAGTTCGGCACCAGCCGCCGCCAGATCTCCGCCGCGATGTTCTCCGTCGTTGGGACGACTCGCTCGAACGGCGTCACCTCCCGATTCAGGAAGCGGTGGTCCATCGGCCCTACGACTTCCCGCTGCAGAATCTCCTTCAGCTCGCGGAGATCGAAGATCATGCCGGTCACCGGGTCAGGTTCGCCGCGCAGCGTGACCTCCAGCACGTAGTTGTGTCCATGCCCGTGCGGATTCGCCGCCGCGCCGTACAGCGAGCGATTCTCATCGGCGCTCAGCTCCGGATTCGCACAAACGTGCGACGCCGAAAACTCCACTCTGCGCGTAATTAGCATGGCCTTATGTTGGATGCACGTGCCGGGCGCCTGGATCCAGCGCGGCGTGTCCTACAATCTCTATAGTAAGTCCCGAACTTCACATGAAGAGTACAAAGCTGGACCTGGCCCTCAAAGCCGGCATCGCCGCGCTTTTGATTGCGCTCGCGCTGGTCATCTACAGCACCACGCGCGACCGCATCACCGATGTCGGCGATACCGCGCCTTCGTTCTCCATTACCACCGACCAGGGCCATCGCATCACCCCTGCCGACTTCGGCGGACGCGTCCTGGTGCTGAACTTCTGGGCCACGTGGTGCGCCCCCTGCGTACAGGAAGTGCCCTCGCTCAGCGAGTTCCAGAAGCGCATGGCCGGCTCCGGCGTGGTGGTGGTGGGCCTCAGCGTGGATAAGAACCCGAATCTCTACAGCCAGTTCCTGAAGCGTTTCAACCCCGCGTTCCAGACCGCGCGCGATCCCGCCGAGAGCATCCCCAACAGCTACGGCACGTACAGGTACCCGGAGACCTACGTCATCGATCGCAGCGGCAAAGTGGTGCAGAAAGTCATCGGCTCACGCAACTGGATCGACCCCGATAATATCGCCTCTTTCCAGTCGCTCTGAAGGGAGGTCTTCATGACGTCACGACGGCAGTTTCTGGCGGGCGCGGCGGCCCTGGCGGCGCCGGCATTCCTGCGCGGCGCGTCGATTTCTCCGCGCGAGCTGGTGGATCGGACTCTTCGCGGTGAGGACACCGACCGTCCACCGTTCTCCTTCTGGCATCACTTCCTCGACAAGGAAAAGTCGGGCGAATCCCACGCCCGCGTGACGCTCGAGTTTCACCAGAAGTTCCGCACCGACCTCGTCAAGGTGATGAGCGACTACGATTATCCGAAGCCCGCCGGCGCGTGGTACGAGGCGAAGGTGCTCGACAACCCGTTCCCGCGCCAGATCCAGGCTCTGGACGCGATCCGCGAAGGGCTGGCGGGTGAAGCGTACTTCCTCGAAACCATCTTCAATCCCTACAAGGTGGCCGAGAACCTGTCATCGCCTGAGGCCGTGCGCGACCTCATGCACAAGGATCCGCAGAAGCTGCTGGACGTGCTGGAAGTAATCGCGAAGTCGGAGGCGAACCACGCTCAGCGGGCCTCCCAGGCCGGAGCGGCGGGCATCTTTCTCGCCATCGCCAATGCCGAGCCGCAGGTGATGAGCGAAGCCGACTACGCGAAGTTCAGCGAGCCGTTCGACCGCATGGTGCTCAAGGCGGTCGGCGGCCTGCCGCTCAACACGCTGCACCTGCACGGAGACAAAGTCTACCTCGAGCGCTTCTGGAAAGGCTGGCCAACGGTCGCGATCAACTATTCGACCGCTACCACCGGCGTGCCGATGTCCACCGCGCGCGCGAAGTACTCCGGGGTGCTGATGGGCGGCCTCGATGAGGTGCACTACCGCACGCTGAGCGCGGCCGACCTGAAGAAGCAGTGGACCACAGCGCAACAGCAGGTGGGCCGCGGCTTCATCCTGACCCCCGGCTGCTCGGTGCCCAACGACAGCACCGACGAAGAGCTGCTGCGCCTGCCGTCGGTGTTAGGAGCGTAGGGCAGGCTTGCAGCCTGCGGCCGATTTTCAATCGGTCTAGAAGAACTTCTCTTTGGTAACCTTCGCGACTTCCTTCGCCAGACCGTTGGTGGCGCCTTCGGACTTGCCGCCCATCACTCCCATCACCACCTTGCCGTCCACCTTGCGGTCGAGCAGCACTTCCTTCGTCGCGGAGTCGAGGCACTTCAGCTGCGCCGCCACCACCGTGGAACCGGCCCCAAAGCCGACGATGTACCGGGCCGCCTGGCTGCCCTTCTTGAACTTGGTCACCGTACCCGTGATCACCAGCACCGGCTTGCCTTCGGGCACCGTCTCGCCCTCGCGCAGCACCTGCTTCACGCCCTTCATCTTGCCGAACTGCTTCACCAGATTCTCCACCATGCCGAGCTGGTAGTCGGCCGGAAAATCCACGCCCTGCTCGACGTCAAAGCGGTTCACCTGCACGTACTCGTACTTGTTCTCCTTGCCTGCCGCATTGACTGGAATCGCCAGCGCGAGAACGGTTGCGGCAATCACGAGAATGAACAGGAATGACTTCATGGCTTGCTCCTGTCGGTGGCATCCGCGGCCTCAGGCTCATTGACTGGGATGCCCTTACGTTTGAGAAGGTCGCTGAACAGCTCGCCCTGGGCTCGCTCCATCTGGACGACGATGCCCATCTTCCCGTTGCGCTCGTTCACGTAATCGAGAACGGCTGTATCGACGGGATGCTTCTTCAGAATGAGGAGACCGCCGACGCCGAACGTGGCGACGGCGGCGGCATACGTGGCGCCTTCGTATCGGCGGTTGGCGCGCAGCAGCAACACGCGCCGAAGCCGGACGAAGGGGACCTGGTAGCTCACCTTCTTTGTGCGAAAGATCAGAGCGTCGGCGCCTTCTTCCAGATCGATCCTCGCGTCGCGAGGCACGTCCGGAACGCCCACCAGATGGAACAGCCGGCGCAGGTTCGGCTCGTTTTCGGCGGCGGATCCGTTGCCTGCCCCGAGGCAAGCCGCGAGCGCCGCCACCATCACCAGAACGCGCATGGGAATGTCCTTTCGCCGCGTGGGCGGAACTGCACATTCGCCAGGAAATCGGCGTCGCTGGCTCAGGAACACCGGAGGCTGGCGTGGCGCCTCTGGACCTGAGAGAGAAGAGAGACTGTGGCGCCAGTATACAGCAGATCGCGTACCATTGAACCTGAGGAGAAACCACATGGCACTGGCGGCACTCACCACGTTCCATGTCCTGATCAGTCTTGTCGGGATCGCTTGCGGTTTCATCGCAGTGGCCGGCATGATGCAGGGCAAAATCGCAAAGCTCCCCAACGACTGGTTCCTGATCACCACCATCGGGACCAGCGTAACCGGGTACTTCTTCCCGGTTCACCAGTTTCTTCCCTCGCACGCGCTCGGCATCCTCTCGCTGATCACGCTTGCGGTAGCTGCTCTGGCCTACTGGGGCAAACGGCTGCAGGACCGCTGGACGCGGACCTACGCGATCGCCGCCACGGTGGCGCTGTACTTCAACGTGTTCGTGCTGGTGGTCCAGGCGTTCAAGCACGTCCCGGTGCTGAATCAGCTCGCGCCGAAAGGCGCGGAGCCGCCCTTCCAGATCTCGCAGCTCGTCGTGCTGCTGCTGTTTATAGTGATCGGCATTCGCGCTGTGAAGGGTGTGAAGAAGGGGAGCGCTCCGGCCGCCCGCGCAGCGTCTGTGTAGCCGCGCGCTAAAGATCTTCCAGTTTCAGTCCAGTGTGCTTTGCGATGCGCGCAAGCATCTTCGGACCGATTTACGCCTGGTCGTGAAATGCAAACTCATGGTCGGGCCAGCCCGGTCTGGAGAGCAGCCTGTGCGATCCAGCGTGGCGTGCGGTTCGCCAGCCGATTCGCTCCAGGGCCGCGAGGGCGCGTTTCGCCTTAGTGGCTGGCCATCTGCTCATCGAGCACGAGGAAGGTGACGTTGAACGCCGATGGCGGGAGCTCGCCGTGGGCGACGCGGTCCGCGATTACTTCGATGGCGAGACGCTCGGTGTTGCCGATGGCTTCCTCGCGCGTGACGCCGTAGGACATCACGCCCGGCAACTCAAGCGCCTCGGCGATCCAGCGCCCGTCGTCTTCGCGGTCCAGCTCGATCGATAGCGTCACAGTCCGATGATACCTAGTTCAGGAAGTAGGTCCGGTAGAGGGTGTCACGCTGTTTGGGGACGAAGCCGGCGTCGCGGATGAGGCAGCGGAGTTGTTCCTCGGTGGCGCAGTGATGCGTGCCGGCGGCGGAGACGACGTTCTCTTCGATCATGATGCTGCCGACGTCGTTGCCGCCGAAACGCAGTCCCATCTGGCAGGTCTTCAGGCCGGGCGTGACCCAGGAGGACTGGATGTTCTCGATGTTCTCCAGGTACAGGCGCGAAATGGCGAGCGTTTTGAGGTACTCGACGGCGGTCGCTTCCTGCTTGATGAAGCGGCCGAGCGACGTGTTCTCGCGCTGGAATGGCCAGGGGATGAACGCGGTGAAGCCGCCCGTGTCCTCCTGAATGCGCCGCACCAGATCGAAGTGGTTCATGCGCTGCTCGATGGTCTCGCCGCAGCCATACATCATGGTGGCGGTGGTGCGCATGCCCAGCGCGTGCGCAGTCCGGTGCATGTTCTCCCACTCATCCACGCTGCACTTCAGCCGGCTGATGCGATGGCGCACCGCGTCGTCGAGAATCTCAGCGCCGCCGCCGGGGATGGAATCGAGACCGGCGTCGCGGAGGCGCGCGATGGTGTCGCGCAACGTGAGCCCGCTGACGGCGGCGATGTTCGTGATTTCCGGCGCTGAGAAGCAATGGCACCAGATCTCAGGGAAGCGCGCCTTGATCGACCGCAGCAAATCCTCGTACCACTCAATCTTCAGATCCGGATGCAGCCCGCCCTGCATCAGAATGCCCGTGCCGCCCAGATCCAGCGTCTCCTGGATCTTCTGGAAGATCGCTTCCTTCGGGAGCACGTAGCCTTCCTTGTGGCCCATGGGCCTGTAGAAAGCGCAGAAGCTGCAGTACTCGGTGCAGAAGTTGGTGTAGTTGATATTGCGGTCGATGATGTAGCTGACGACGCCCTCGGGATGCAGCCTGCGGCGGACCGCGTCGGCGGCCATGCCGATGCCGATGAGGTCGTCGCTCTGGAACAGTTCGGTGGCTTCGCTACGCGTCATCATACGGTTGTCTTTACGGCGGGCGCGGCCGAGGGCAGCTCGCTCACCAGCGTGAGGAACCGCCGCATGCCCATCCGTTCATTGTCGCCGAAATCGAACACCACATTGCGGGTGAGGTAGTGGCGCACGAGCTCCGCGGGCATGTGGCGCGTCCGATGTTCCTCTTCGACGATGCGATCCAGGTTGTCCATGCCGAAGCGCATCGACGCGACGAAGTCGGCCGCCGAGTACGAGCTTTCCGGAACTCCGGGCCGGGCTGCCCACACCGCGAAGACCATCGGCAGACCGGTCATGCGTCGCCACTCGTCGCCGAGATCGAGCCAGCGCCACACGAGCGCAGCGGGATCGATGGCCAGCGCCGGATCGCCGATGATCAGCGCGGCATCGGCTTTCGCCAGCATGGCGTCGAGATCGGGGGCGTGCGGAATCAGCACCGGCTCGGCGTCATGGCGATGGGCCAGAATCACGCGCGCCAGTTGCACCGACGTGCGCGAGCTCGTATCGGCCGCCAACGTCCGGATTTCGCCGAACGGGACTTTCGAGATGAGCAGAATGCTGCGCACGGCACCGTCGCAGGCGATGCCCGCGCCGGGAATCAGGGTGAGACCGAGGCGCTCCGCCTCGACGACCGGCACGATGCCGATGTCGGCCCGGCCATCTGCCAACCGGTCGGCGCATTCCGAGGGGATTGCAAAGGAGACGTCGTACTTCGCCCGCTGCTCGCCGTGCAGCAGGCCCCACACCAGCGGAACGGTGTTGAGATAGCTGACCGCGCAGACCCTGGGTGGAGTGGATGAACGCAAACGATCAGTGTAACAGGGTTCCGGGAGGGTCCTTTCTGCCGTTCCGGCAGGGTTTCGAGGACATTCCGAGAGGGGCGTTCCGCGCCTTCGCGAGGCCGTGATCACCGTTTCGCCCTTGTGGGTCATTGGTTTAGCGGTTTAGCAGGAATTGACCGAAAATGACTGGGTTCGATTTGTCAAAAGCGAGATTGTGACCGGCCGGAGTCCTGCCGTCCGTCACCGGGCGGCGAGGCGGCGCCCGTCACGATCGTCTTCCCATTCAGCGTGATGGGGCGGTGCGGCGGGCAGCAGGCAAATGATAGAAAAGAATGAAGCTGATGCCGGTCACCGCGGATTCCTCACTCTACAGAGAACTTGTACTGCGTCTCTGAAGTCTGGTTGCCGATGTTGTCGCGAACCGTTAGCACGATGGTGTGCTCCCCTTTCGCAACGTCGGCGGGCAGCGTCAGGCTGAGCGCCGCGGGTGTGTACCGCCGAGGATAGAACGACTTGTCCTTCAATGTCGCTGCTTCGGGCTGGCTGAATCCCGGCTTGCCGTCAGGTCGAATCACGCTTAGTCCGTACTGCACGTCAAACACATTTCCCGGCCCCAGCTTGTAGCCGATGATGTCGAACCGCGCCCAAACGCTCTCCCCCGGCCGGTAGGCGGCCACTTCCATCGGTTGCGAGTCATCCTCGGAGCGGAAGAAGCGGAAATTGCGCACAGTCAGCGTGTCGCTGGGCTCTACTCTGTGGCCGCGCACCAGATATGGAACATCCGCTGTCGCGTCGGCATTGGCCAGTACGTCGTGCAGCGAAATCTGGACGTGATAGGCACCGGAAGGTGCATAGAAGGGAATCTCAAAGTTCTGGCGGACCTTGGGGAGCCAGTCCTTGTCTTCGGGCGAGACATCGGTCTCCAGTTTGCCTTCGGCGGGTTCCACCAGCAGAACGCCGGACGGATCGAGGCACCTCCACGACCACGTCAGGTGGATATGCTCCTTCTCGGATTTCTGGTAGCCGGAGATCTCAAAGCTGAAGAAAGCCAGATCGCCGCCGCCGTAGCCGAGATCGGCCGGGAGGCGCGGGCCGTCTTCGTACTGCGCCATGACGGTGTTGACGATGCTCAGCGGCGTCTTCGCCTTCGGAGCCGCCATGACGACGGCACCGCACAGCAGCAGGGTAGACAGGATTCGAGTGCGCACCTGCCTTCATTCTATGACTCAGAAGAACTTGCGGATCGCTTCGTACTCGGTTTCGAAGTCGCGCAGGATGGGCTCGGCGGCATCGCCTGCCAGCGAGATGAACGGCTCCTGCGAAACCTCTTCGAACTCGGCCGATTTCGGTTGAATGAAGTTGCCGGAGTGGTTCACGAAGTTGTCCACCGCGTAGATGACGCGGCTGAGTTTCGTCACGCGGTTGTCGGCTTCGGTGGGATCGTCGTCGGGCTGGTGGTGAAATCTGACCGCTACCTGAATCGGCTCGGGCAGATTCCAGGCGGCCAGCGCCAGGGAGGAGATCTCAGCGTGATCGAACCCCAGCACCTCACGCTCACAATCGCACAGGCTCCGGGTATTCGTGGCATAAAGCGCCATGATCTCGCCATATTCCTCGCTGATACCGATGGCGATCAGCAGGCGGCCGATATCGTGCAACAGGCCGGCGATGAAGGCGCCCTCCGGGTACCGCACACCGGTCCGCTGGGCGAGGAGGTCGCTCAGGACGGCTACCGCGACCGAATGCATGTTGAAGTTCTTCGACGACCACCCGCCTGGGGTCTTCACCCTGGCCCACATTCGGGAAATCGACATACCCAGCACGGTGTTTCGCAGTTTATTCACCCCGAGCAGCGCGACGGCGTGCCGGACGGAGTTTATCTCGCCGCGCCGCCCGTACAGCGCTGAGTTCACCACCTTGAGGATGTTCCCGGCCAGCACCGTGTCTTTCTCGATCAGGTCGGAAAGTGCTGAAAATGAAACGTCTTCGTGCGCCAGACTGGCCATCACGCGGTTCAATGTCGGGGAAAATGGAGGGAGCCCGCCGAGGCTTCTGAGGATGCGCTCACGGCAGTTCCCCTGATTCAGTGCAACCGTCACTGCAAGGTTTATCGGCTGGCCGGGCCTCGGCCATTAACGGCACTCGGCGCGTGACGGCGTGGGATGGTAAACTGACTGTAGTTCCCTCACACCGTCGGGGCGTGGCTCAGCCTGGTAGAGCGCCTGGTTCGGGACCAGGAGGCCGGTGGTTCGAATCCACTCGCCCCGACCAATCCAATCAGTAATTTGCCATCCCGACAAACCCGCTGAGATCGATTTTGTGACGTAGACTGTGACGCAACCTCCACGAACACCCCTGCGTCGGGCTTGTCGAGTTTCGACTAGTCGGGATTTCCATCAGTCCGCTCTCCAGCTTTTGGAGCACGTCCCGTTTCGCGACCATGCGGACGTGGCTGTAGTGCTCCATCATTGCGCGATCCACATGGCCGGCGCGCGATCCACATGGCCGGCGAGGGCCATGATTGTCGCATCCGACGCGTGAGCACCCGAGGAATGATCCGAGGATGTCTCGGAAACAGCTTCACATCGTCAGCAACAAGTGCCCACGTCTTGGCCCTCTTCAGGATCAGTCGAAGGACGCCGATGTCCATGTTGATTGTCTTGTTTGAAAGGCCGGCTTCGAGACGGTTGTGCTGATATGACCGGACATCGTCAGCTCGAATCCTGCCAACAGGTTTGTCGCCGAAAACTCCCTGAGTGGCTTCAGCCGTTCCTTCTCGAACTGGATGCTGTGCTCGGAAACGTGGCCGGGCCGCTCGCTCAGAAAAAGGTCCGCCGCATCGCCGAAGGCAAGTCGTGCGAACTCACGGTCTCCGGCCGACCGAGCTTAACCTTGTTGAATCTCTGCGACTCGCTTCTTTTCAAGGCCTGATGCTTTACGGCGATCAGTGGTGTTGAGAGACTCGCGGTACCGCACGCCGAGAACCGTGCCGTCCATGTGCCATTGCTTACCACGCTTATAGATCGGCGCGTTGTCTGGCTCGCAACGCTGCAGCAAAATCCGGCGCACTTGCAGCCAGATGCGTTGAGACCACGCATGGGCAGATTACGTCAGTGTCAAAACCGGCGGGCAGCCGCGGGGTCTCGAGTGGAGTCGCCCGTGTCGTGAACAAATGACCTGCGTGGCGGTCTCTTCCTCTGCGTCAGTGCCTGGGCCGCGCAGACATTTGCATGGAGGCTCATGTCGGCTTCCGCAAACGTAAATGTGCGCCGCTCGTCGTCTTCGCCGCGCCGCTCCAGAATCGCCCGGCACAGCAACGGCAGTTCCTGTACTCGGATGCCGTATCGACGTATCACCGCAAGATCGGCCTTCACATTGTACTCGGTTCGCGCGTGGTCCTTCCCCACTCCCTCGAACGAGAACACGCGAAAACCCATTTCGTGAGAGAAGCCAGTGAGGACGTATTGCATCGTTTGCTCCTTTCGGACTGTCACGAGGACCCTGGCAAACGCCGATTGCAGGTGGGCTCGTATTCGAGAATCAGGCGATCCTGCCGGGCCGGGCGAAGCGCCGCCTCGCACACTTCAAAGACAAAGCCGGTTGGCGCCCGCTGCATCAGCGACGATCTGAAGTCCTGCAGGTGAGCCTGAAGCGCGCCCTGTATGTTGTCGGCCGTTCCAATGTAGATCCACTCACGCGCATTCGAAATTCCGTAGACACCCGAAGCAACCGGCGCGTAAGCGCGAACCCCGCCCGGCGTCAACGGCCGCGGAGTCAGTTGGTCAAAAGGCATCCCAATCCTTTTGCAGCCTGCTGTGCGACAGCTTGTCAGGCAGGCGTTCCGTTCTTTCGAGCGAGCGTCACGCGCCTCGCCTGATCAGTTAGTGAGCGCAGCCGCACAACAAGCTGTTTCCCAAGGCTCAACTCGCCGGTGTTGGCTCTGTAACCGGGAAGCTTGGGATCGATAAACTCTCTGCGGAACAGTTGATCCGAAGCCAGACTGCTCAGGAGGTCCAGCTCGTCTACGCTGAGTTTCAAAGTAATGCGCGTCATTCGCGATAGCCTTCCTTAGGCGGCACGGAAGCGTTCCAGGGATGGAAGGTCAGCTTGTTCACGATCCGGGCCTTCTCCAGAGCCAGCCGCTCGTCGAGGTCGTGCCTTAGTTGCCGGCT
>Ga0335080_10002484_pt1 | contig 18403 bp, 15 predicted proteins | sample Lox_Sample_34_FD_206720 | JGI IMG/M metagenome (GOLD analysis project Ga0335080, IMG submission 206720) | Soil microbial communities from Loxahatchee National Wildlife Refuge, Florida, United States - Lox_Sample_3.4 | ecosystem: Environmental > Terrestrial > Soil > Wetlands | place: USA...
ACCGAAACCGAAGCGCAGCCGATCGCGGCGGCGGTCGACGCTCACATGATGTTTGGTCAGCGCGGTTTCGGCCTCGCTGGCCCACGGCAGCGCGAACGTCAGGAAATTGCCGCGCCGCACGCCCCGAGGCGGCGTGAGGCGATCCAACGGAAGGGCAGGTAACGGCCTGGCACTCATGGCGTCGAGGAACTGCCGCTGCAGCCGTTGCACGTGCGCATGCACATCGGCGAATTCGACCCCGAGCTCGGCCAGCCAGCGCATGACGGCGTTGAAGCGGTACAGTCCCGACGGATCGAAAGTGGCGCCGAAGAAGCGCATGCCTCCCTCACCGTAGCCAACGGCTCCGGTCTGGCTGGCGACCAGGCCATCGAAATCCGCGAACCAGCCGGTCGCAAGCGGGCGCAGTGTGCTCCCTGTTGGTACTGCCAGAAAGCACGCGCCCTCCCCCGCCATCGCGTACTTGTAGCCTCCGGCCAGGTAAAACGCGCGATTCGCGATGGCGGCGAGGTCCACAGGAAGCGCGCCGAAAGCATGGTAGCCGTCGAGGACCACCAGCGCGCTCTCCGGGCACGCGCGCACGATGCGCTCGAGATCCGCGACGAGGAAACCAGAATCGAAAAACACCTGCGACAGCCACACCAGGTCAGGCTCGTTGACAAGCTGAGCGCAGAAGCGCTCGACAAAGGTCTCGTACGGTTCGGCCGCAACCCGCGTCACCGACAGCCGGCCGGTTTCTTCCAACCGGCGCGTCTGCCGCTCGAAGCTGTGGAACTCGTGGGCGGTGGTCACGACCCGCTGCACGCGCCGCCAGTCGAGGCAGGAGTAGAGGCGCACGACGAACTCGTGCGTATTCGGCGCGAAGGCGATCTGCTCCGCGCGCGGCAGACGCAGGTGATGCGCAACATGCCGCTGCGCTTCGGGCAGCACCTCGCCGAAGATCCTGTCCCACTTGCGGTCGGTGAAGCGCACGGCGTCGTCCCAGTACGCGAGCTGCGCTGCGCGCGTCGCATCCGGCCACGGGTGATGGCTGTGTGCCGTGCAATGCAACCAGTCGCCGCTGTCCGTGAAGAAGCGGCTGAAGTGGGAGCCAAGCCGTAAGCCGGAGCTAAGCTGCATGCCAGTGAAAACCCAGCTCGCGCTGCAGCGCCTGCGGCAGCGGCGGCAACATCGAGCGCGGCACCAGATACGTGGACAGGTTGAAGTAGTCGGTGAAGATGCGGTGCGCCTCGACCGTCCGCTGCAGATAATCCTGACCGGACGAGCCGCCGGTGCCGATCTTGCTGCCGATCATGCGATTCACCATCAGGGCGTGCCGGTAGCGCCACAGACTCAGGTTCTCATCCACCGCCACGACCGCGGTCAGCAGGCGGAACGGGGTATGAAACATCGGCTCGTCGCGGTACAGGCTGATCATCAGAGCCGAGACGAACGCCGGGTAGGACAAGCGCCGCTGGCCGCTTTCGACCAAAGTTTGGTAGCGGTCGGCGTCGAACACCGTGTCGAAGTTGTCGCGCGTCTTGTCCAGCTCGCGCAGCTGAATCGCCTTGGCCTCGCGGGTCATGAGCTCGTTGCGCTCGATCGCGGCGCGGTCCGCCGCCAGCATCGCCTGCACATTGTGGCGATAGGCCTGCCAGAAGTCGTAGTCGCGGAAGCGCAGAAACGGCATGCGCATGAGCCACTGCTCGAGCAGGGTAAAGAGACTGACTTTGCCCTCGGCGGCTCTCATCTTGCGCCGCGCCGCGGCGGGCAGCGCCGCTTCGTAAGGCATCGCGTTGTAGCCGACGCGCTGGGTGCGCTGGAGACCCAGCTTGTTCTCGATGTGCCGGAACTGCACGCTCTGGAAGCCCGAAGAGGGCGCGAGCAGATCGCGAAAGTCGAGAAAGTCGAGCGGTGTCATCGTCTCCAGGATGCCGATCTGCTCGACCAGAACGCGCTGGATAGCGCTCACGCGTTCCAGATAGTGGAGCACCCGGCCCAGCTCGCGCTCCGGCACCACCGGCTGCCCCATGATCGCAAGCACGGCGTCGAGCTCGTGCAGAATCTGCTTGAACCACAGCTCATAGGTCTGATGGGTGATGATGAACAGCATCTCATCGTGCGCCGGCTTGCGTGCTTTCGCGCTTTGCAGGCGCTGGCAAGCGAGCAGCGCGTCGAGCTGCAGATAGCTGCTGTAAGTGAGCGAAGCGTGAGCAGGGCGCGGCATCGCTCTAGTCGCCTTGGAACACGGGTTTTTGCTTCACAGCGAAAGCGCGGTAGGCGCGCTTGAAGTCTTCGGTCTGCATGCAGATCGCCTGGGCCTGGGCTTCGGCCTCGACCGCTTCATCGAGCCCCATGCTCCACTCCTGATGCAGACACTTCTTGGTCATGGCATGAGCCAGCGTGGGGCCGCTCGCGATCTCCGCCGCGAGCGTCTGAGCGTCGGTCAACAACGCTTCCGGCGCGCACAAACGGTTGAAGAAGCCCCACTGCAGGGCTTCGTCCCCGCTCATGGCACGGCCGGTGACCAGCAGCTCGCAGGCGCGCCCCTGACCAATGACGCGAGGCAGCAGCGCGCAGGCCCCCATGTCTGCGCCGGACAGCCCGACGCGCACGAACAGAAAGGCCGTCCGGCTGCGCGCGGTGCCGAGGCGCAGGTCCGACGCCAGCGCCAGCAGCGCGCCGGCGCCGGCGCACACGCCGTCGACGGCGGCGACGATGAGCTGCGGGCACGCGCGCATGGCTTTCACCACGTCGCCCGTCATGCGCGTGAACTCCAGCAGCCCTGGCATCGCGCGCTGGGTCAATGGCCCGATGATCTCGTGCACGTCACCGCCAGAGCAGAAGTTGTCCGCTGCGCCGGTCAACACGACGCAGCGCACCTCGGGCGCGTGCTGCAGGCGGCGGAACAGATCGCGCAGCTCGGCGTAGGACTCGAAGGTGAGCGGGTTCTTCTTCTCCGGCCGATTGAGCGTGAGCACCCCCACGCGCGCGCTCACGGCCCACAAGAAATGCCGCCCCTTGTACGCGTTCAGGTCGGCCGTGTTTGGCTCCCCACGATCGCTGTCGGCGCTTGCGCTCATATCGGATTCCCTCCTAGTCGCCAGCTGCGGCGACGTGCAGTTTGAGCTTGGCGAGCTGACGGTAGACTTGTGACCGCTCCGCCGAGTTGAGGGCCGAGAACAGCCCGATCACCCAGCGCTCGTGAGAGGTCGCCATGCGCGCGAACAAGGTCCGGCCCGCGGGTGTGAGCTTCACCGAGTAGACTCGCCGGTCCTCAGGCGTCGCCGCACGCGCCACCAGTCCTTCCTTCTCGAGTTGATCCGTCAGGCCGGTGATATTGCCGCCGCTCACCATCAGCCGCCGCGACAGCTCGCTCATCTTGAGGCCCGCCGGATTGCGCTCGAGCTGGGCCATGAGGTCGAAACGGGCCAGCGTGATCCCGAACTCGGCGCGCAGCCGGCTGCGGATTGCCGCCTCCACCAGATTCGTGCAGGACAGCAGGCGCAGCCAGAGTTTGAGCGCTTGATGGTGCTCGTCCGTCAAGCGCGTTTCCAGATCGACCGCAGTGGTCACCCGGTTCGGGAGCGCACGTGTTTTCGTGGCTCTCACAGCAGCTCGCCCCCCGCTACAGCGATAGCCTGGCCCGTGATCGCCTCCGAACCCGGCAGGCACAGCCACAGCGCGGCATTGGCGACCTCCTCGGGCCGCATCATGCGCCGCTGAGGGTTGCGGCTCAGAAGCGCTGCACGCGCCTCATCGGCACTCTTGCCGGTTGTGCGAACGATGTTGGCGATCGCATCACCGAGCAGATCCGTCTCCGTGTACCCCGGACAGACGGCATTCACGGTCACGTTGCTGCGCGCCGTCTCGAGCGCCAGAGCACGCGTGAGGCCGACGACGCCGTGCTTGGCGGCGCAGTACGCCGTTACAAAGGGGTAGCCGGTCAAGCCGGCCGTGCTGGCAACATTGACGATGCGCCCAAATCCGCTATCGAGCATGCCCGGCAGCACTTGCTTGCAGCAGAGGTAGGCGCCCGTAAGGTTGACCTCGAGCATCTGCTTCCATAGACCGAGGTCGGTACGGACAAACGGGGCGCTTGCCGCCACGCCCGCATTGTTCACCAGGATATGGACAGGTCCGGATGCTGCCGTTGCCCGCTCAAAGGCCGCGGCAACGGAATCGGCGTCGGCAACGTCCGCGGTCACTGCCTGCGCCGCCAGTTCGCGCCCGCGAGACTCGAGGCGCGCGCGGTCCCGCCCCATCAGGGTCAAAGTTGCGCCGTGCTGCGCCAGCGCGCGGGCGATCGCGGCGCCGATGCCACGTCCGCCGCCCGTCACGACCGCATGCTTGCCGCTGAGTTGCCCGTCAGACATTGATCGCCATCTGCGCTGCGCGCGCGAGATTCCGTTCGAGCTGCTCCTTCCCGTTCAGATATTGCGGCGGCCAGGGCGCGGCGCTGTAGCCCAATTGTGCCGCCGCGTGGAGGGTCCAGAACGGATCGGCGAGATGCGGCCGCGCCAGCGCACACAGGTCCGCGCGGCCGGCCGCGATGATGCTGTTCACGTGATCCGCCTCGAAGATATTCCCCACGGCCATGGTCGCGATACCCACCTCGTTGCGGATGCGGTCGGAGAACGGCGTCTGGTACATGCGCCCGTAGACCGGCCGGGCGAGGCGCGTGGTCTGACCCGAGGACACGTCGATCAGGTCGGCGCCAGCGGCTCGAAACTGCCGCGCGATGTCGACCGCGTCGTCGGGCGTGTTGCCGCCGGGCGCCCAGTCGTGCGCCGAGATGCGCACCGACATCGGCCGCTCGTCCGGCCAGACCGCTCGCACCGCGCGGAACACCTCCAGCGGATAGCGCAGGCGGTTGGCGAGCGCGCCGCCGTATTCGTCGGCCCGCCGATTGGTGAGCGGACAGATGAAGCTCGACAGCAGGTAGCCGTGCGCGCAGTGCAGCTCCAGGATGTCGAAGCCGCATGCTGCGCCCCATTGCGCCGCACGCACGAACTCGTCCCGCACGCGGTCCATATCCGCGCGGGTCATGGCGCGCGGGACCTGGTTGGTCGGGCCATATGCAAGGGGAGACGGCGCGATAAGCGGCCAGTTGCCCTGCGCCAGGGGCTCGTCGATTTCCTCCCAGCCAAGCTGGGTGGAGCCTTTGGGACCAGCGTGACCGAGCTGCAGCCCGATCTTCGCGCTGCTTCTGGTGTGCACGAAGTCCACCACGCGCTTCCAGGCAAGGGCCTGCTCGTCGTTCCACAGCCCGGCGCAGCCCGGGCTGATGCGGGCGTCGGGCGCGACACACGTCATCTCTGTGAACACCAGCCCGGCCCCGCCCAGAGCGCGCGAACCCAGGTGCACCAGATAGAAATCGTCGGGCAGGCCGTCGCGGCACGAGTACATCGCCATGGGCGAGACCACCACTCGGTTTGCGAGCGTGAGCGCGCGCAGGCGGAAGGGCGTGAACATGGGCGGGACGGGTTTTGCCGGCAGGCCGCTGTGCTCAGCCAGCCAGGTCTCCACGCGATCCACGTAGCCGCGGTCACGCAACCGCAGGTTGTCGTGCCCGATGCGCTGGCTGCCGGTCAACAGCGCATAGGAGAACTGCAGCGGATCGAGATGGGCGTAGCGCGCGACGTTCTCGAACCACTCCATACGGTTGCGCGCAGCGCTCTGCAGGCGCAGGGCCTCGGTGCTGCGCTCGCGCTGGTACTGCTCGAGGGCCGGGTCGATGGCGCGCTGCTCGCTCAGCGCCCTCACCAGGGCGATCGCATCCTCCATGGCAAGCTTGGTCCCCGAGCCGATCGAGAAATGGGCGGTATGCGCGGCGTCGCCGATCAGCACGACGTTGCGGTGATGCCACTTCTCGCACAGCACGCGGTTGAAGTTGAGCCAGGCAGACCCGCGCAGATGGCGCGAGTTGGTGAGCAGGCGATGTCCGCCCAGATAGCCGCCGAACAGCGCTTCGCAGAAAGCGACCGAGCCGTCCGGGTCGGCGCGGTCCAGGCCGGCGGCCAACCAGGTCTCCTCGCGCGTCTCGACGATGAAGGTGCTGGTGTCATGGTCGAAGCGGTAGGCGTGCAGCTGGAACCAGCCCCAGGGCGTGTGCTCGAACGCGAAAGTGAAAGCCTGCAGGGGCTGGTGTGAGCCGAGCCAGATGTAGCGGCATTTGCGCACATCGATCTCGGGCTTGAAGTGTTCGGCGTATTTGCGCCGCATCGTGCTGTTGACGCCGTCTGCAGCGATGACGAGATCGGCGTCAGCGTACGCGGCCTCGTCTGCCGCCTCGGTCTGGAACAGCTGCTGGACGCCCATCGCAGCCGCCCGCGCCTGCAGGATGTTGAGCAGCTTCTTGCGCGCGATGCCGCAGAAGCCATGGCCGCTCGACGTGATCTTCGCACCCTTGAAGAACACGTCGATGTCATCCCAGTGGTGGAAGCTGCGCACGATCTCGGCGTGGCTCGCCGGGTCGGCTTGCCGGAAGTTGTCCAAGGTCGCGTCCGAGAACACCACGCCCCAGCCGAACGTGTCGTCGGGACGGTTGCGTTCGAGCACGGTGATGTCGTGCCGCGGGTCGGCCGCCTTCAGCAGGATGGAGCAGTACAGCCCGGCCGGCCCGCCACCGATGCAGACCACCTTCATGCGCTATCCGCCAGATGATTTAGAAGGCGACTTATAAGACCTGTATGTTTGAGTTGTCAAGCGATTGGTCAGGTCCGGCCCCGGCGGCGCGCGGGCGGGCTTGCGTGGTAAGGTGGGGCAGTCAATCACAGCACAGAGGAAGCCCGCCTATGGTCACCGCAATCGTGCTGCTCAATGTAGCCCGTGCCCGGGTCAGCGAGGTTGCCGACAAGCTCGCCTCGACCGAAGGGATCTCCGAGGTCTACTCGGTGGCGGGACGCTACGACCTGGTCGCCATGGTGCGCGTGCGCAGCAACGAAGATCTGGCTGACATCGTGACCAATCGCATGCAGCGCATCGAGGGGATCGACCGTACCGAGACGTTGATCGCCTTCCGCGCCTATTCGCGCATCGATCTGGAAGGCGTGTTCTCGCTCGGCATGAAGTGAAGACGCCGCGGCCGCCGGCGCGCAAGCCGAGCCGGTCAGTCGAGCATCTGGCAGCGCAGGCGCTCGAGCTCGGCTTCCAGCTCTTCGATCCGTTCGAGGTAGGTCAGCGCCAGCGCCAGTCCGGAGAGATTGAGGTCGAAATCGGCCTTCAGCCGGCGGGCTCGCCGGCCCAGCGTGATGGTCCGCGCCGAGAAACGCCAGGTGGACATGGAGGCCGCCTCCGCGCTGCCGGCGACCGGCTGAAAGACGCCGTACTCGACCAGCTCGACGATCTCCTGGGGCATCAGGCCGGAGGCCCGCGCCAGCTCTTCCAGGGCCACTTCCAGCTGTTCGGTCAGCAGCGTCTGCTCGTATCGGTCAGTGGACATGCTCGCTCCGCGCCCAGTTAGTCGAAGCCCGCTCGCGTCAGCCGAAGTGGCCCCTCGGATTGAACGATGACGCCTGCTGCAGCTCGCGATACAACTCTTTCTCGCGCTCGCTCAGGACCGACGGCGTCACGATCTGCAGCACCGCATACAGATCACCCTCGCCGCCGCCGGGCCGTGGCAGGCCCTTGCCGCGCACACGCAGCTTCTGCCCCGCGCGTGAGGCGGCCGGGACCTTGACGCTGACGCGCCCGTCGAGCGTCGGGATCTGAACTTCGGCCCCGAGCGCAGCCTCCCAGGGCGCCACGGGCACCTCGAGATACAGGTCGTGGCCGGTCACGCGAAACAGGTCGTGGGGTTTGAGCTCGATGTTGACGTACAGATCGCCGTCGGGCCCTCCGCCGTGACCCGCGCCGCCTTTGCCCGGCACGCGCAGGCGCTGTCCTTGAGTCGCCCCCTTCGGGATGCGGACCTTCACGGTCCTGGTCGTGCGGTGCAACTGGCCGTCACCGGAGACTTCACTGACGGTCATGGGGACCTCGAGCTCGGTGCCACGCGCAACATCCTCGACGTTCAGGTGTGCCGTCACCTCGTAATCCTGGCCGGGCATGCGCAGCCCGGCACCGCCGCCGCGTGCGCGAAAGCCGCCCCGGCCGATTCCCAGCCCGGACAGCAGCTCGAACAGGTCGAGGTCTTCCATGTCCTGCGCGCCACCGCCGCGAAACTGCTGTTCCCAGTCGGGCGGCGGGCGAAACTCCTGGCCCGGCTGGTAGAAGCCCATGGTGTCGTAGGCCTTGCGCTTGTCCGCGTCCTTCAAGACCTCGTAGGCCTCCGATACCTCCTTGAACTTCTCCTCCGCGTCCTTCTCCTTGGACACGTCGGGATGATATTTGCGCGCAAGCTTACGGTAGGCCTTCTTGATGACCTCTTCGTTGGCCGAGCGTTCGACGCCCAGTATTCGATAGTAGTCTTTGTATTTCATCGGCGGCGTGCGCCATCGCGGCGGAGCGGGTTCGACCGCCGGCGCGGCATTCCGGCACGCTGGTGGGAAAGCACACTCATGGGGGCGGCCAGTTGGAATTCAAGCGCCCGGCCGGCCGCGCTCTAACGCGTCAGATCAGACGAGGTGGAGGCGGCTGTGCTTGGGCACGCGCGCCATGAGGTACTCCATCTGGTCGTGCAGGATGCGGCGGTTCTGCAGGATCAGGTGCTCGTGACGGTTGGGTACGTACGGCGCGTAGATCAGCGGCATACGCGCGGCCTCCGGGGTGCGCCCACCCTTGAGCGTGTTGCACGAGCGGCAGGCCGTGACCACGTTCATCCAACGGTCCCTGCCGCCGAGATGCAGGGGGATGACATGATCCCGCGACAGGTCGCTCTCGCGGAACCGCCCGCCGCAGTAGCCGCACAGGTGCCGGTCCCGGCGGTAGAGCGCAGCGTTGGTGAGGTGCGGCTCCGCCGTTTGTCCGCGCACGAACTCGGACGATCCCTTGATGGCGACGATGCTCTTCGTGGACAGGCTCGAGCGCAGGCCGGTCAGGCGCGACATGCCGCCGCGATAGGTGCAGACGATATCGCCCAGCGACCAGGCGACCATGTCGCGGGCGTGATAGGTAATGGCCTGTTCCAGGACAAGCCAGCGGTTGGGCATTCCCGCCATGTCCAACGACAGAATCAAAGCCACCGCACTACTCCTGCATCTGCGCTCTTGCTCAAGTTGCAATCTACGGGCGGGCACCACGGCACGTAGCCCGTGTGTCCGCATTCTAGGCAATATCCGCGCCGGCGGGAATAGCGGTGCGGAATCGTCGCGCCCGAGACAGCCGGGCGGATGCGAGGACGGTACCGGCCGCGTACGGTCGGCCCCGCAGCTCAAGCTTCAACGTCAGGCTCGAAGAACAGCCAGCGGATCTGTGGAAACGCCCGGCGCAGGTCGGCTTCGAGGCGGTTCACGTCATCGATGAGAGCTGACGCGGACTGCGACTCCCGCATGTGCGCCTTCGCCGCCACCAGGATCCCGTCGCCCAGCTGCAGGGTCAGCAGGCTGAAGACCTCCGCCACCTCCGGACGATCGAGAACGAAGCGGCGGATTTGCTCCTCGACTTTCGGGTCTGCGCTTTGCCCGGTGATGAGGGCCTTGATCTCGATCGTGAGCAGCAGCGCGACCAGGATCAGAATCGCGCCGACCACGATGCTGCCCAGCGCGTCGAACAGGGGGTTGTCGGTCACCAGGCTGAGCGTAATGGCTGACAGGGCAACGAGCAGGCCCGCGAGCGCAGCGATGTCCTCGGCGAGGACCACGATCAGCTCACTGTTGCGCGACTGGCGGAAGAAGCGCCACAGCGAGCGCCCATACGACACCTGCCGGACTTCTCGCAAGCACCCCGCCAGCGAGAAGCTCTCGAGGAACACCGCGATGATCAGCACCGCTATCGCGGCGCCCGGCCAGGACAACGCCTGCGGATTAGCGAGCTTGTGCAGCCCCTCGTACACGGAGAAGGCGCCGCCGATGACGAACAAGAGCACCGCAACCAGGAAAGCCCAGAAATAAACCACCATGCCGTGACCGAGCGGATGTTCCGGGTTCGGGGACCGCTGGGCTTCGCGCATGCCGCGCAGAAGCAATCCTTGATTGCCGCAGTCGGCGAACGAGTGTATCGCCTCCGCCAGCATCGATGAGGAGCCGGTGATCCATGCGGCCGTCGCCTTGGCCACGAAGATCCCGAAGTTGGCGGACAGCGCGTACAGCACCGCCCGCATGGAACCGCCTGTCGACATAGGATCGCTTGAGTGGACGCTGACGGAACTCATTCCCCCGGCGCTGGTCGCATTGTGGCCCAGCGCGAAGTTCACACCCGCCGCGCGCGCTTACTCGTGGCGCTCGGCCTTGCGCGGGAATGCGACGGCAGCCTGGCGCGGCGAGGGGCCGGCCAGCTGCGCGAGCAGATTCGACTCGCGCTTGTAGAAACCTTCGGTATGAAACGTCTCGGGAAACCGGTACAGCTCGTAGTCGAGGTGGTGGCAGAGCTCGTGCAGAAGCGTGCGCAGAAAGGTGCGGAACGCCACGACCTGCCGGCGCGCCACGGTGCGCATCCACACCGTGACCAGCGGCAGCCTGCCCTGCTCTTCGGGCTCGTACAGCCCGTGCAGCTCGCCCCAATTGCCGCTGGGGCGAACGGTCAGAACCTTCACCCGCACCGGGGGCACGCGCAGACGGGCAGTGAGATTGGACAGCAGCGCCTGGCTCACCTGCTCCACCTCTGCCCGGCGCTCCGCCTTCAGCGCGCGCTCGAGCAGCGGCACGAGGTGGTCGACCGGCGCTCCCGGCGGCAGCTCGATCTTCTCCACGGCGTCGCTGCGCAGGTAGACTACCTTGCGCGCCGGCGACAAGCGGTCGAAGTAGGAGAACGGCATCGCGCTATCTTACCTGTCCGGCCTGCGGGCGTTGCGCGCTCCGGGGAATGATGCGAACCTGTCCGCCGGCTCGTAGCCGCGTAGAGACGGCGCCCGATCGCGAGAATAGATCAGAGCTTCCTAGGGAAGCTCTGATCAAGTCTCACAACGCGCGTTGCGTCAGGTGCGGATGACTGCAAGGCGTCGCGACGCAGCTAAGGTAGGTACCTTTGCAAGGAGCGCAACACAGCAGGCGCCGCATCTGACGCAACCCGATAATATGTCGTCTCTCTTGTGGGACCGGGCGATTTGGGCCGATGACTGCGTCGGCTCCTCCTTGTGTAGGCCGGCTACACGGCGTCCTCGCCGTCTTGCCCTCGGCCCAAATTGCCTCGGTCGCGCATGCGAGACTTGATCAGAGCTTCCCTAGACCAACCGAGGAGGAGAGCACCTATGCACCGACCGAAGCTGACCCGCGCCGCAACGGCCCTCGCCGTCGCCCTGAACTTGAGCTGCGCCGCGGCCCTGGCGGTCGAGCCCGACACCATGTACCCGGCGCTGGAGGATTGCCTGCAGGCCGTGGCTCAAAAACAAGAGGGCGCGATAACGCGTTGGGAGCTCACGTCCAACCGCCAACCGTTCGGTTTCGAGATCGACGTGCTCGCTCCCAACAATTATGTCTGGGCGATGCGCTGCACGGAGGGAAACGTGGGCGCGCCGGTGCGCAAGCTCGGCAACAAGGACTACAAGAAGCTCACCGGGCGCGTGAAGGTTCCCGAGAAATCGGCGCGCTTTACTGCGGTCGGTGCATACCCATCGGTGTCCGAGGTGAGCAAGATGCAGCTCGATATCGCTCTCAGCTTCAAGGGCACGCCTTACTATACTTACGAGCTCGCCACCAGCGACGGGCGAAGCGCAACCGTAGAGGTCAACGCGGACACCGGGCAGGTCGACTCCACCAAGTCTTCTCGCAAGTAGTGGGTCGTCGCGCAAGTAGCCGTGCAAAACCCGCCAGGTCAGCGCCGCGTTGCCTCCGGAGTTTCGATCAGCTCATGCACCCACTCCAGGATGGGCTGTAAGCGCGGCGGAAGCAGGCGTCGGGCTTCGGGGTAGGCCACCCAGCGAAACTCGTGGTGCTCGGGGTGGCCCAGCTCGGGATTGATGGGCAGGCGCACGTCGCCCGCCGCACTGGCCGCCACGTAGTAGCGAGCCACCTTGCCCGCGCTGTAGCGCTCGGTTTCCCGGTACGACTCGCCCCAGCGAAAATCGAGCGCGGTGAGCCCGGTCTCCTCTTCAACTTCGCGGACGGCCGCCTGCAGCGGCGCCTCGCCCGCCTCCAGGCCGCCTTTGGGGAAATCCCACGTGCGGAACACGCGCAGCAGCAGATAGCGCCAGCCCTGTGTCGCCGGTCTGACCACCACCGCTCCAGCCGAGAACTTGCTGCGTGCCATGACAGCATTCAACCGCGTCCGGCCAGGCCGGTGGGTTCCTCCAACTCCGAGAAACGCACCGCGAGGATCTCGCGGGTAGAAATGCGGCCCTGCGCGCTCTTTTCCACCAGCATCAGCTGCTGCCGGTCGGGGATGCCGGTCGGGAGCACCATCCTGCCTCCAGGCTTGAGCTGCTGGAGCAGCGAGGCTGGAATCAGATCGGGCGCCGCGGTGACCATGATACGGTCATAGGGAGCGTGCTCGGCCCAGCCCAGCGCGCCGTTGCCCACGCGCAGGGTGACGTTCTTGTAGCCAAGTCCGGTCAGGCGCTTCTTGCCCTGAGCCGCGATCGCCTCGATGATCTCCATGCTGTACACCCGCCCCGCCAGCTCCGCCAGAATCGCCGCCTGGTAGCCAAAGCCGGTTCCGATCTCGAGCACGACGCTGTCCGGGTGCACTTCGAGCAGGTCGGTCATCAGAGCGACGATGAACGGCTGGGAAATGGTCTTGCCATGCCCGATCGGCAGCGGCGAGTTGAGGTAGGCGAAGGGCTGGACCTCGGCGGGAACGAACGTGTGGCGAGGCACGCGACCCATGACCTCGATCACGCGTTCGGCCAGGCTGGCGCGGCCCAGCTGGCTTGCCAGAAGGCCGGTCTCGGCCGCGATTTCCGCCACCATCTGCCGCCGCAGCGGCTCGAACGGATCTTCAGCTGGCATACGGTCTCCTGCCCCACACCGTGTTCCGGGAGGCTTTGCCCGGACTCGTGGTTCTGATTAGCATGCGTCCGTGGACACTGCCCTGGCAACTGGGGAAAGCTTGCCCGATTATGACGGCAACAGCATCCTCAATCTCATCACCAGCATTGCGGTCACTTTCGGCGCGCCCGCGCCGGCCTATCCCGGCCTGAGAGACGCGCAGCTGCAGGCGCTGCTCGCGAGCCGCAAACGCACGGTGCTGATCGTGGTGGACGGGCTGGGATACCGCCAGCTCATCCGCGACCACCCGCGCAGCGCCCTGTGCCAGTACCTGCGTGCCCCGCTCACGTCGGTCTTTCCGCCCACGACCGCGACCGCCATCACCGCCCTGCTCACGGGGCTGGCGCCCGCTCAGCACGCTGTCACGGGCTGGCACATGTACTTTCCCGAGGTGGAAGCCGTCGGAGCTGTCCTCCCTTTGCGAACGCGCCAAGCCGATCGGCCGTTGACCGCGCTCGGCGTCGATCCGGCGCGCTTCTTCGGCCATCGCTCGCTGTTCGACCGATTGCCGGTCCGCTCCTTCGTGGTGTCGCCGGAGCGCATCGTCGACTCCACCTTCAACCGCCTGCATTCGGGCACCGCCGAACGCCGTGGCTACGGCTCGCTGGAGCAGCTGTTTGCGTCCGTCCTGAGCTGCCTGCGTGCGGCGGACGGCCAGCTCTATATCTACGCCTACTACGCCGATTTCGATTCGATCGCCCACGAGCACGGGGCGAACAGCCTGCGTGCGGCGCAGGTGGTACGCCGTTTCGATGCGGCGTTCGGCGCGTTCCTGAGCGCGGCGGCAGGCCTGGACGCGACGATTCTCGTCACGGCCGACCACGGCTTCATCGACTCGCCGCCGGAGCGGCAGATCGAGCTCGGCGACCACCCGAGCCTGCAGGCGGCGCTGCGCCTGCCGCTGTGCGGCGAGCGGCGGGCAGCATACTGCTACGTTCGACCGGACCGGACCGACGAGTTCGAGCGCTACGTGCGCGGCGAGCTGGCTGGTCAGGTGCGCCTCTATCGCAGCGAAACGCTGATCGAGCAGGGTTGGTTCGGCCCCGGGACGCCGCACCCGAAGCTCAAGGAGCGCGTGGGCGACTACACGTTGGTGACGAAGGACAACTGGACTGTCAAGGACTGGCTTCCGGGCGAGCAGCGCTACCGCCACATCGGGGTGCACGCCGGCCTCAGCGACGAAGAGATGTTCGTCCCGCTCGTCGCAGCACAACCGTAACCTCCGAGCGCGACGGCGCCTAGTCGCATTAGCAAGACAGTGAAGCGCGGGTGGCTCATCTCCTGAGCCGGTACAGGCTGGCACAATTGCGCTCATGAACCCGCTCGAGCACTTCCATCCCGCTGTCGCCAACTGGTTTCAACGCACTTACAGCGCGCCGACTGAACCGCAGTTGCAGGCCTGGCCCGTGATCCAGTCGGGACAGCACGTGCTGATCGCGGCGCCAACCGGCTCAGGCAAAACGCTGGCTGCGTTCCTCGCGGCCATCGACGCGCTGGTGCGTCAAGGTGTGCGCCACCCCCTGCGCGACGAGACGCAGATCGTCTATGTCTCGCCGCTCAAGGCGCTGTCCAACGACGTCCACCGCAACCTCGAGGAACCGCTGGCCGGCATTCGTCAGGAGCTGGCCGCGCTCGGCTTCCCTGAAGTCGAGATCCGCACGCTGGTGCGCACCGGCGACACGCCGCAAGGCGAGCGCGACCGGATGCGGCGCAAGGCACCGCATATCCTGGTGACCACGCCGGAATCGCTCTACATCCTTCTCACCAGCGAATCCGGGCGCAAGGCGCTTGCCAGCACGCGCACCGTGATCGTTGACGAGATCCATGCGCTCGCGCCCAACAAGCGCGGTTCCCATCTCGCGTTGTCGCTCGAGCGGCTCGAGCACGTCACGGGCCACCGCCTGGTGCGCGTAGGCCTGTCGGCGACCCAGAAGCCGATCGAGGAAGTCGCGCGTTTCCTGGTCGGCCTGGGCGGCCGGCCCGCGCAGGACTTGTTCGAGCATGACGGCGACGCGATGGCCGCCGAACCGGGCTGCGTGATTGTCGACACCGGTCACGTGCGCAGGCGCGATCTCGCCATCGAAGTGCCGGATGCACCCCTCGAAGCCGTCATGTCGGGCGAGGTCTGGGGCGAGGTCTACGACCGGCTTACTGGCCTGATCAAGGAGCACCGCTCGACGCTCGTGTTCGTCAACACGCGCCGCCTGGCCGAGCGCGTGGCCCGCGCGCTCACGGAGCGCCTCGGCGACAAGCAGGTGACGTCGCATCACGGCAGCCTGGCGCGCGAGCAGCGCCTCGACGCCGAGCAGCGCCTCAAGCGCGGCGAGTTGAAGGCGCTCGTCGCCACCAGCTCGCTCGAGCTCGGCATCGACATCGGCCACGTGGACCTCGTGTGCCAGATCGCGACACCGCGCTCCATCTCCGCTCTGCTGCAGCGCGTCGGGCGCTCGGGCCACGCCGTTGGCGGGCTGCCCAAGGGGCGACTGTTTCCGCTGTCGCGCGACGATCTGGTGGAGTGCACGGCTCTGCTGGACGCGGTGCGGCGCGAGGAGCTCGACCGGCTGCATGTGCCGGAGCAGCCGCTCGACGTGCTCGCCCAGCAGATTGCCGCGGAGCTCGCGTGCGGCGAATGGGATGACGAGGCGCTCTACCAGCTCCTGCGTCGCGCCTGGCCCTACCGCGCCCTGACGCGCGAGGCGTACGCTGCGGTAGTCCAGATGCTGGCCGAAGGCTACTCGACGCGGCGCGGCCGCCGCCACGCGCTCGTGCATCGCGACGCGGTGAACCGGAAGCTGCGCCCGCGCCAGGGGCTGCGCCTCACCGCCATCACCTCCGGCGGCACCATCCCCGACAACGCCGACTACAACGTCGTTCTCGCCCCGCAGGAGCAGATCGTCGGCACGGTGAACGAGGACTTCGCCGTCGAGAGTATGGCCGGCGACATCTTCCAGCTCGGCAACACCTCGTACCGCATCCTGCGCGTGGAAGCGGGCCGGGTGCGCGTAGAGGATGCGCAAGGGTTACCGCCCACCATTCCATTCTGGCTGGGCGAGGCGCCGGCGCGCACCGACGAAGTGTCCTCGGCGGTGTCGCGGCTGCGGGAAGACGTCGAGGCGCGCCTGTCGAATCCGGATCTCGCCCTGCGGTATCTGGCCGATCAGGTCGGAGTGGCTGAGGAAGCAGCAGTCCAGGTCGTCGACTATTTCTCCGCGGCGAAAGCGGCGCTCGGCCTGCTCCCGACCCAGCGCGACCTGGTGTTCGAGCGCTTCTTCGACGAGACCGGCGGCACGCAGTTCATCATTCATTCGCCTTACGGCAGCCGCATCAACCGCGCGTGGGGCCTGAGCCTGAGAAAACGCTTCTGCCGCAAGTTCAACTTCGAGCTGCAGGCGGCGGCGACCGAGGACGCGATCATTCTCTCGCTGACGGCCGCGCACAGCTTCCAGCTCGAAGAGGTCGCGCGCTATCTGAACGCGAAGAGCGTGCGGGGCCTGCTGCTGCAGGCGCTGCTCGATGCGCCCATGTTCATGACGCGCTGGCGCTGGAACGCGTCGATCGCGCTCGCCTTGCTGCGCTTCAAGGGTGGAAGCAAGGTGCCGCCCCAGCTGCAGCGCATGGAGGCCGAAGACCTGATCGCCGCCATCTTCCCGGACCAGCTCGCCTGTCAGGAGAATCTGGTGGGTGATCGTGAGATCCCCGACCACCCGCTGGTGCAGCAAACCATCGCCGACTGTCTGCACCAGGCGATGGACATCGATGGCCTCGAGAACCTGCTGCGCCGCCTCGAAAGCGGTGAGGTTCGCGTCACCGGGCGCGACCTCACCACGCCCTCGCCGCTGGCGCTCGAGATCCTCAGCGCGAGACCCTACGCGTACCTCGACGATGCGCCGCTCGAGGAGCGGCGCACACAGGCCGTGGTCAGCCGCCGCTGGCTCGACCCCGACAGCGCTGCCGACATCGGCCGCCTCGATCCCGACGCCGTCGCGCGCGTACGCGAAGAGGCCTGGCCCCAGGCCGACAGCGCAGACGAGCTGCATGACGCGCTGCTGTGGCTCAGCTACATCACCGCGGTCGAGGCGCGCGTCAACGGCGGCTGGGAGCCCATGCTGAGCGCGCTGGTGGCCGCGGGCCGAGCCACACGCTTGCAAGCTGCCGGTTCGCCTGTCGACGCGGCCGTGTGGATCGCCGCGGAGCGCGCTCCGGAGTTCTTCGCCGCGTGCCCCGGCGCCGTGCTTCAGCCCGCCGTTCAAATCCCGCAGGAATACGCCGCGAAGACGTGGACGCCGGAGCGTGCGCTGGTCGAGATCATGCGCGGGCGTCTCGAGGGTCTCGGCCCGACCACCGCGCGCGCACTGGCCGAGTCGGTGCAAGTGCCGCTGCCCGAAGTCGACGCCGCGCTGCTGGCGCTGGAGACCGAGGGCTTCGCCATGCGCGGCCGCTACAGCGCGGGGGCCGCCGAGGATGAATGGTGCGAGCGCCGGCTGCTGGCGCGCATCAACCGTTACACGATCGGGCGCCTGCGCAAGGAAATCGAGCCGGTGGGGGCGGCCGACTTCATGCGGTTCTTGCTCGACTGGCAGCACGCGGCGCCGGAGGAGCGCATGGAGGGTCCGGACGCCGTGGCCGCCATCGTCTCTCAGCTGGAGGGATTCGAAGCGGCCGCCGCAGGCTGGGAGAGCGAGATCCTGCCGGCGCGGGTGTCGGCCTACGACCCGGCCTGGCTGGACGACCTGTGCCTCGCCGGCCGGATCGTGTGGACGCGCCTGCAGGCGCCGCGCTTGGCATCCGACCGGGCGCAGGGCCCGAGCCCGGTGCGCAGTACGCCCATCACCCTCATCACGCGCAGGAACCTGCCAGCGTGGACCGCGCTGGCGAGCCCCGCTGGCGCCGAGAGTCCGCGCTTGAGCTCGCGTGCCCAGGCGGTGGCGGATTTTCTCGGCCGCGAAGGGGCATCGTTCTTCGACGACATTGCGCGTGGGCTCGACCTGCCCCGCACCTTCGTCGAGGACGCGCTGGGTGAGCTGGTCGCGGTCGGACTGGTGAACTCGGACGGGTTCAGCGGACTGCGCGCGCTGCTATTGCCCTCCGAGCGGCGCAAGCCGATGGCGGGCGGGAAGCGGCGGCGCACCGCGCTGCTCGGGGTGGAAGACGCGGGACGCTGGGCGCTGATCCGGCGCCCGGCGCAGGCAGACGAGCCTGGTCCCGCCCTGCGGCGCGAAACGCTCGAGCAGCTCGCGCGGACGCTGCTCAAGCGCTACGGCGTGGTGTTCTGGCGGCTCCTCGCGCGCGAGGCCGAATGGCTGCCGCCCTGGCGTGAGCTGCTGATGGCGCTGCGCCGTCTCGAGGCGCGCGGCGAGATCCGCGGCGGCCGCTTCGTGGCCGGCTTCTCCGGCGAGCAGTTCGCC